>MDTE01076608.1_pt1 | contig 18126 bp, 16 predicted proteins | sample 811231 | NCBI WGS metagenome assembly MDTE01 (sample SAMN05326651, study PRJNA326480) | marine metagenome | isolation source: seawater | place: Indian Ocean: Red Sea | collected 2010 | reverse complement strand
TATTGTTACTTAATTGATAATTTAAAAACTCTATTTTATATGTCAGGTTTAATTCTCATACTTTTTTTAATTAAATACTATTCATCATCAGTTCAATTAAAATCTCAAAAAATGTATCCAATGTACTTTACTTTCGGATTATTTTTTTTATTTTGGATGATAATAGGTTGGTATCCACCAATTAGGTTTTCATTTTATAGTTTTGGAAATTTTTTACTCGTACTTTACAGTTTGTTGCTATTCTCACATACGGAATTCAAAATTAGAGTAGTTATTCTTTTACCTTATGTGTTTTATTTTTTACCTCTAAATCACTGGAACTCTCCTAGTGTGATAGATCTTACAATAATTCAGATTCTTGCTTTTCTCACTACTCTATTTCTAATGACTTTGAATTTATCTAGATCTAGAAACAGTTAATTTTTTTTTGAAAACTTCTTCGTAAAATTTTTTATAAAAAACTGAGTTTTTATCTTTAAAACCTTTTTTGTTCCAAGGTTTATTTTTGCCACTGTAGTGGAGAAAAATAGTATTTTTAGCAAAGTAATCCATACTATTTTTAAAATTAAATGGGTGTTGATTGAGTTGCATTGGAAGTTCAAGGTATTCACCATCTAAATATTTATTCATTACATCCTGGTCCCAATAAACAATATTATTTTCAATTTCCTTAGAAGTATCTACAAGTGAATTTTTTATTTTGCTATTTACCCATTTTTCATAATTAATTACCATTATTCCTGCGTTAAAGTATTTATTTGAAATATTTAATCTATCAAATAAATTTTTATTATTCTTGTTACAAATATGTTCTGTTTTTACAGAAATTAATTTGTTTAGGGAGTTAAGATCTCTACATATGTTTTCTATAATTTCATTGAATGAATTTAGACAAACTACATCAGGGTCTACATAGAGAATATTTTTGACTTTTAAATCTATATAGTCTTCAATAAACATTCTAAAGTAAGTTGCTTTTGAAACATGGCTACCATCAATTTTTGGAAAGTTGTAATCATCATTTTTAAACATATACAAGTTAATCTTTTCTAACTTTTCATGATTATCAATTAATTTAATTAAATTAGATAAAGAATTTGGTTCATTGTGAAGAACATGAATTGTTAATTTTTTACTTGAGTTTTCTAAAAGTGAATAAATTGATGTTATAGCCTGTTCATTATAATTCTTATCAAAACAATATAAGATATCTTGCATATACGGATTCTATATCTAAATACTTATAATTTGACATTTAATTATATTAAATTTTAAATAAAGATTAAATGATATTTCTAACAGCTCTATTTATTTTTTATTACTCTTTATTAACGGCAGTTGGAAGTTTTGTCTACAAGTTCCATACTTATGAATCAAAATCCACAGAAAAATCTAAGTTATTTGGAATTGAAGTGTCAACTTTTTATCCGATAGTAGCTTTATTTTTTATAGGAAATTTATTAATAATTTTAAATTTTTTCATCAGTTTAAAATATGCAAGATTTTTAATAATATTTATTTTATTATTTTTTAGCAAAGGAATATTTAAAGAGTTAATGAATTTATTTGGTTCAAATTTCCAAAAAAATAAAATTCACTTAATATTATTTCCTGCAATAGCATCCTTTTTTCTGGTTGATTTAGGTTTTAATTATGATGCTGGCTTATACAACTTGAAATATCAAAAATATATATATAACCAAAAAATATTGATAAACGCTACACTATTTGATCCTAGTCTTGGACTTACTCAGGTTGGAGATTATTTATCTTCTTTACACTTCATAAAATCAAATTATTTATATATGTATTTTCCAAATCTAGTATTTGTTGTTGTATTTTTTAATTTTCTACAACAGAATCTGCAAAAAAATAATAAAATTTATAAAACAGGGTTTATATTCATAATTTTATTCGGCATATTAGACAATTTTGGATACTTAGGTGGAAGAAATGGTTTTATATATTTTGAAAATTTAGGAAAACAAGATATAACATTTTCGATCTTGTTCTTCATTACATCCTTTTTAATTTTTTATCTCTATGAAGAAGATAAAATAGAAAAACCAGAATTATTACTAATCTTTTTAATAACAATTTTCACAATTCAATATCGCTTGATTGGATATTTAAATCTAATATTTTTTGTTTTATTACTTTTTATCAAAAAATACAAATTAATTAAGAAAGAGTTTTATTTTGGATCAAGTATATTAGGTTTTTGGTTACTTAGAAATTTGTTGCTTACAAAATGTTTAATTTATCCTGTTAGTTTTACATGTTTTAATGATTCGAAAGTTTCATATTATTTTAGTCAACATATAAGAACTTATAACAGAGCCTATAACTTTGGGGACAACTTAATTGATTGGTTTAAAAATTGGTATGAGATTGAAATATATAGAAACATACTTATAAATTTTGTTATTTCAATTTTTCTATTGTTAATAATTAAATATTTATTTTTTCAAAAAATTAAATTTACAAAAAAAAATTATTATTTATTCATTTGTTCTCACTTAGCCATTTTCCTTTTTGGCTCACCAGACTTTAGATTTTTAATTGGAAGTATTCTTTTCTTTATATTTATAAAGTTTTTTAATTATGAAATTAGACAGAAATATTTTATTACAAAACTTAATAAATACTCAACAGTGTTGTTAGTTTTAACTTTTATATTTACCTTAAGAGTGACTACATATGTAAATTATTTTGAAAATATTTTTAATGTAAATGTTTTACAACCTCCAAATATTCAAACAGAACTAAGGCCAGATGGATTTGAAAAACCTACATACGGTGATCAATGTTGGGAAAATCTTCAATGTACCAATATTAAATTAGATATAGTTCTTAAAAAAAGTGAAAAATACGGTTATAAAATATTTAATATCTCTAATTAATTCTATAATTAAATTTTTTAATAATAGTTAAAAATATTTAGATAAGTAAAATTGCAATATGAAGCTTGCTATTGGTGCCCTAGTTAGAGGGTATGAAGATGTAGATGATTACAAAACTTTGATTCTAAGAAATAAATCAATTCATAAAACAATAAACTCTAAACTTGATGAACCATTTGATATGATTATTTTTCATGAAGGAAATATTTCAAAAGATCATCAAAATTATATCAAAGAAAAATCCCCCGAAAATATTGATTTTATAGATGTGAATCAAGAATTTAAATTTGATAATGAACTTATTTCCAAAGCAGTTGATTACGAAAGATTTGATAGCGGTTATAGATTAATGTGTAAGTTTAATGCTTGTGGTATTTGGAAATATTTAAATGAATATGAATACTTTATGAGAATTGATGAAGATGTCATTATTAAAAAGTTTGATATAAATGTATTCAAAACACCAAAATCATTAGACGGAAATTTTTATACAATACAATTATCTAAAGAATCACACGAGCCAACAAATCAAACCTTACCTGTCTATTTGTCAGATTTATTTAACACTGAACAAGAAAATTTTTATGATCATAAATTTCCATATACCAACTTTTATTTAACTGATTTAAATATATTCAGAGATAACAATATACAAAATTATTTATCCATTTTGGGAAATAATGATGACCAATTTATCTATAGATGGGGAGACTTACCTATAATTGGATCTATTCTGAATTACTTTAACTATAAAATTAAAATTTTGAAAAATGCAAAATATCTGCACGTTTCTCATGATACAAATATTTCTAGCAGAAGTATTTTTAAGTTTTAATTTAACCAGTAACTTACTTTTGTAATTTTTTGCATGTCGAATTTAGAAGATAATTTCAAGTATATTTTTTCAAGATGCTCTATGTCGTAACTTAGTAAATTGTTCCAACTTTCTAACTCCAAAAGAGGAACACCATTATTTACGAGATTAGTTGTAAATTCATTCTTTTTAACAATTGGAATTGTTTTTACCATTAATGATTCCCAAATTCTATGCGTATCAATTCCATTTCCTGGTGGACAAATGTTAAATCTATAAGAAGAAAGTTCTTTTACATATTTTCTATGATTACTAAATGCTCTTATTTCAATTAAGTTTTTATTTTTTGCGATTTCTTTAACTTTTGTTCTATCAATATTTTTATCATCAAAAGAGCACAGAATATAATTATTTTTGATAATATTCTTTTTAAATTTAAAATGATTTAAAAGTCCGTTATTTAAATATCTTCTATTTTCTAAACCTATAGGTATAGGTTTTATAAACTCACTTTCACTGATCAAAAGATTTTGTGCGTACCAAACTAAAATTTTATTATCTTTAAATGAAATGTGCTTACCGTCTATATTTTCATCAGAATTATGAGTTAAAAGTCTATATTGTGAATTAATTTTTTTATGCAAGGAGTTAAAATATTCATTTAACATGTCTGATTTAACAAATACTAATTCGTTGGCGGCAACATTGCCTGGATTAAAAGCTTTAGTTTCATCATAAATATGGTCACTTAGTTTTCTTAAAGTGTCTCCCGTTAAATATGGGTAGCTAGAAAGCCTCATAAATTTCGGAAATCTATGAATAAAAATAAAATTATAAATTAATCTAACAAATTTATTTATTTTTAAAAAAGGTTTTTTCATTTTAAAGCGAATTTATTTATTTTTTTTGAATGAATATGTAAATTTACTATATCGATTATATCTTGATTTTGCAGTACTTTTGGTGAAGAGTCTAATAACTTTGGAGAAATAGTTTTATTTAGTATTTCTTTACCAACTATGTGATTTGAATCTACAAATTTTTTCGAAAATCTTTTTTGAGTTCCTCCTAAATATTGCCCATATGATGCTGGGTCAAAAATATCTTCGTTATTTGTAGGAACTACTGGAAGTAAGTTAAATAAATTTTTATTTTGTTTAAATATATTATGTAATAACTTCATCTCCGTCAATTCTTTACTTAACATCTTTCGAGCTTCTCTATCATTTATATTTAGTAGGAATTCTTGAGCACGATCTGCGATTGAGCAATATACATCTTTTTTAAATCCACAACTGTAACCAAAAATTAACTCATTATTACTTAAAGGAGTAATATTGAACTTTTTTTTGTCAAAAGAATATTTAATCTTATTAAAAGGTTTGTATATTAAAACATCGGAATCGAAATGTATAAATTCATCAATATTCATATAGTTTAATAAATCCCTAAGATAAAAAATCCTCAACAGAGACCTCGACCAAAGAGGATTTTTTTCGGACTCAAAAAAGCTTTTATTAATGATCAACTGAGTCTCAGAGGAGATAACCTTTTTTAGGTCAACGCTTGTCGCACCTTTTATTTTTTGCTTTTGATTATTACAAAAAATTATGCTTGCATCTGAATCAATATTTATTGTATTTTGAATACTCTTTTTAATATAATTCGGTAATATGCCATCGTAGATATAAATATAATTCAAACTATGCTCCATTCATTTTTTAAAGAAAGATAATTTTTTGAACATACTTTTAAAAATAGTTAAAAGAAATATACCAAAATATACAACACTAACAATTGGAGTTTTGCTTACTGAAATTTTCGTATCTACATACTGGTAACCTAATTGATATAAATCTTTACATCTTTCTGGGTCTTTGACTTGCAAGATAGAACTATCTTTTACCATAATTTGTTCATTTTTTTTAAATAGTTCTGAAGCACAAAATACTTCTTCATTACTTAAACAATTTATATTCTCTTTTTCAAACAGAGTTTGAGAAAAAATAAGATTATTTAATTCACATGTAACCAGATGATTATTTCTGTATATTACTTCATTATCAAATGAAGAATTGTTAGCTTTTGGAAAGCCAATTAAAAAAATATGAGTTATAAATAAAATAATTAACATAGAAAACTTAAATATAAAATTTTTTTTCTTTAAATACTCAACCAATAAAAAAGATATGCTTATCAGAAGAAAAAAAGAGTAGTAGTAAGGTTTTAAAGTGTCACCCTTAGATGGGTCCCAGTTTTGTGCTGGAAAACCCGAAATAACTTGTATTAATAACAGTAAAGCTGAAATAATTGGTGAAATAATTATTATTTTTTTATCTTTATCTAATTTTGAAATAATTTTTTTAGCCACTGAAAAATAGAATAGTATCGCAAGAATTACCGATAAAAATATTCTGTAATATTCTAAATTCAAAAACCTATTATCAATTGGAATAGATATCTCTTTACGATCATAATCTATAGAAAAATCACCAGTGAAAAATAGACTTTTTCTTGATGTGTTGGTTAAGCTATATTCATATTCCCAATAAAGTTGAAAATAATCACCAAATGTATCTAGTAGGGTGATTGCAATAAAAGATGATGCATGGTTATTTCTTGTTGGTTGATTTATGAATTCTTTTAAATCAAAATTATAAATTATATCTACAGGTGCATTGTTTTGATATTGTTCAGGAGGCTGATAATCTAAGACATTTAAATTATTGATATTGTAATTTTCAAAATATATTGGTATCAATAAAACAACAAGGGACAATATTAATATTATTAATAAATATCGATTGGTTTTAAATAGATTTAATAATTCATCTAAGAAATATAGAAAAAGAAATAAACCTATCATTCCTAGCATCGACCCTTTTGATGTAAATATTAAGCAAATTATCGGAAGTGATTTAAATAAATAAGACGGCTTTTTTAATGTCTTATATTTTTTTACAAAATAAATTAACCATGTCAGCAGGGAAAATCCTAATATTTCTGGCTTCACTGTGGATTTTATTGCAAACAGAATTGGTGTCAGATTAATAATTGATAATGCTAAATAGATTTCCCGATCTTTGTAGTTATAAGTTTTTAAAACTTTATATAATCCTAAGATCCCTACAAGATATAAAAACATATTTGCGTCTTGTATTGAATAACTGTAAATGATTTCATAATTGCTTGGGTTTATAAGATATTTATTAAAATTTAAAAAAATTGAGACAATAAAAAAATACAGAACACCTTGATCTAAGGCTGGCGACGGACCATTTTTTGTAAAATAATCTAAATAAATTATATATTTTTCTATATCAGGGGAGTAGTAACTGTTATAAAAAATTTTTGATACATAAAAAGTAAAAATTAAAGTTAAGAAGAACGCTAATTTTTCAAATGTAATTTTATTGATAATATTCATATAACTATTCTTAAATGATAATTAGCCTTTGTTGTATTGATTAAAAAATAGAAATTTTTATTTATATATTAAATAAATTTATCAAATTAAGATAAAGTTGTGAAAATAAGTATTGGAGCGCAAATAGTCGACGGACCTTGGGGGGGAGGAAACCTATTTGTAAAAAATTTCTCACAATATCTTAAAAACCTTGGCCACAATGTTGTTTATGATTTGAAAGACAAAGATATTGATGCAATTCTACTGACAGACCCAAGAAGCAAGTTGGATTCTTCCTCTGCCTATAACCATGTTGATATCAAAAGGTATAAAAAATTTGTAAACCCTAATGTTGTAGTTATACAAAGAATAAACGAATGTGACGAGCGAAAAGGAACCAAGAATATTAACAATTTATATCTCGAAGCTTCAAAAGTAGCCGACAGAGTTATTTTTGTAAGTGAATGGCTTCAAAATATATATATATCATTAGGCATGGACGAAACAAAGACAAAAGTAATTTATGCAGGTGCTGACAAAAAAATATTCAACTTAGAAAATACAAATTTTTCTATTAATAAATTAGAAAAAATAAAATTAGTTACCCACCATTGGAGTGATAATTGGAATAAAGGCTTTGATATTTATAAACGTATAGACGACTCGATAAGTGAAAATTATAATTCTTATGAAATTGAGTTTACCTACATAGGCAATGTACCTAAGAATTTTAAATTTAAAAAATCGAGGCTTTTAAATCCAATAGAGGGTCTAGATCTCGCTACGGAATTAAAAAGACATGATATTTATGTTACAGCATCAATCAATGAACCATCAGGAAATCATCACATAGAAGCCGCCCAATGTGGTTTACCTATCATTTACAGAAATTCAGGAGGTATCCCAGAATATTGCGAAGGTTTCGGGGTTTCATTTGAAAATGATTTTTTTAATAAACTAGACTACTTGATTGAAAATTATGATGAGTATGTTGAAAAGGTTAAAAATTATCCTAACAACTCCAATGAAATGTCAGATAAGTTTTTTAAAGAATTTAAAAATATTTTAGATAACAATATCGAGACCACTAACTTACATAAACCTTATAAATACAATTTATATAAATTTATACTTTTCATTAATAGAGTTTTTGAATTAATACTATTTAATAAACTTAATAAACTCATCCTATACATTAAAAATAATCTAAAGTGAAAAAAGAAAACCTAAAAGTTGTAAAAGAAAATAGCATTAGATATCTCGACAATCTACAGTTTGACAAATATATTTTTTCTTCAAATTTAACATCTGAATACGAAAGTTATAAATTACCAAGACTAGGGAATAGTTGTTATGCGATTAAATTGAAAATTCTTCTTAACGAATGGGATAAAATTAAAAGCAATGATCAGCAAAAATGGATAAATTATTTAACTTCATTTCAAAATCATAATTATTTAAATTATGAAACACACTTTGTTGACCAGGTAATATATAATTATTACCAAGATCAAAAAAGTGCATATAAAGATGCAATTAAAAAATCATTAAACTTCCTAACTAATTCAAACTATAAACCAAATAATCTTAAGCTTAATGAGTCAATTAATGCAGAAACTAAACAAGCTGTTTCAACTATTTATGATTCAGGTTTTGAAAATAGCATAAAAATTAAAGAAGCGTATAAAGATGATGATTTATTAATTCAATACTTGGACAGCTTAAATTGGAGCTACCCATGGAATTCAGGTGGTCAGTATGCTTCACTTTGTGTTTATTCAAAAACACAAGGTTACAAAAAAGAACAAGTTCTAGAAAATTATATTTTAAAGCTCATAGATAGTAAAACAGGTGCATATTTCAGAAATAAACCCTCTTCCTCAAGAGAAATAATTAATGGCGCTATGAAAATTATATCTGGATTAAATTGGATAAACGTACCAATTCATAAACCAAAAGAATTGATAGATTTTTGTTTAAAGAATAAGCCAGATGCAGAAGGGTGCGATATAGTAGATTATGTTTTTGTGCTATATTCATGTGCAATGCAAACAAATTACAACAGAAAAGATATAGCTATTACTCTTGAAGAAATATTTCAATTTTTAATTGATAAGCTTTATAAAACAAATGAAGGTGGTTTTTCATACTTTATCAACAAAACACAAACACATTATTACGGCCTACCTGTTTCTAAAGGAGAGAACAAAGCAGATTTACACGGGACTCTTTTATGCATTTGGGCTATTTCGATGATCGAAAAAATTATTTTTCAAGACAGTGAATATTTCAACTTAATTAATCCCTAATTAATTTGTAATCAACTTTGCAAACATATATGAAAAAAAGAAAATTATTAATGTACTTACAAACACATATACCTTATCAGTGTTGTAATATAAATCTGCAACAAGCTGTAACTCACTTATTTTTGATGCAGGAAAAAGATTCAAAATAACTACTGGAATGTTTTCTAACTTAACTAAGTTTAAATAATTAACGGCAAAAATATTTTTTGAAACAATATATCCTAGGTTTTCAATTTTAAAAAGATTTAAAAACAAATATTGAAAATAATTTGGTGAGGTATACAATGTCTCTCTACCCCAAAGATTTACACCTTTTGTGAGAGTCAGCAAGCTTGAACTGTAAAAATAAAGATAACCCAAGTAAGTCCAAACAATCATCGGGTATAAGTAGAAAGAAAATTTAATATTAGCCTTTGCAATCAAGTAAACACAAATAGGAATAATTCCAATAAGCAACCTTTGACCGAAAGAAACTTCACGCCCCTGCCAAATAAACAAAACTGATAGAGCAGAAATTATATAAATAAAATTGTAAAGTTTAAATTTAAAACTTTCAGAAAGCTTAAAAATTGCTATCAATCCAAAAACTAAAATTGGAAAAGTCCATATAACACCCATATTTGTTGAAAAAATTAAATTTGGAAATTTTTGTATTCCATTTAAAAACACAACTAAATTTAAACTATCCAGATACTCAGTAGCTTGTGAACCGTAATTAACCATGAAAAAAAAATTAGCTTGGTATAATTTCAAACTTAAATTTATATATAAATATGTCAATAAAATGAATACAAAAATAGATAAATAGTTTGAATATAAATTTTTTAACTTAAAATTGTCTTTAAAAATTAATAAGCACATAAGAGAGTATAAAAAAGTTGATGGTCTTGTAATTAATATTAAAAAATAAACCAAAATTATTAAAGTTAAATCAAGATCTTTAGTTATGAAATTTTTTTTAGTGAGCAAATACAACAGCAAAGAACACAAAAAGAACTCTATAGAGTGAGACATTAAAAATCTAGTAAATGAAAAATGGACTAAAGTTCCAATAAGCGATAAGAATATAAAATTAGGATTTACTTTAAGTTTATTATTTCTCAAAGCTTTAAGAAGTAAATAAAAACCAAAATAAGTATAGAACAAGGAACTAAAAAAATACCCTAAGTAAGCAAATGTACCAGTTGGATTTAGGCGATCAATATTGTTTGAAAAAAAATTGTCAAGCGTACTAAATAAAAGTACAAAAGGCGAACTCAGGTATCCGGATCCTGGATAGTGTATAGGTGCATTTGTTTTTCTATTTACTAAAATTTTATCGCTTTTAAAATCCTCAATATATTCTGTGTCAAAATCAAATGCGATTGTTGCTGCGTGAAGCCAGTACGAAACATCATCACCTGAATCCTCAATAGAAGAATAATCAAATAACCAAAGGGGTTTGAACAATAAAATTATTAATATAAAATAAACAAACAGTTTATTTTTAATTGATTTCATATTAATAATTTATACAAATTCTAAGCCGTTTCAAATTTATTTAAATTGAATTGCCTATCTCTACAATTCTCTCAACAATATATTCTTGTTTTTTCCTATTTATATGTGCGCCTGTAGGTATATAAAAGCCATTTTTTCCAAGAAATTCAGAATTTATAAGATTTGAGTTATTAAATTTTGAATTTATTGATACCTCTTGTAGATGCAGTGGCCAAAAAAAAGGCCTAGTTTCTATTCCTACAGTTAACAAACTTTTTATTAATTCATCTCTACAGTCATTTTTATTAAAAACCAATCCGTACACCCAGTAGTGGTTTGGAGATGAATTTGTAAATACTAAAGGTTTTTGAAATAAGTCACTGTAATCTTCAAATAATGAATTATAAGTCTTACCTTGAGTAATCTTACTAGTAATAATTTTGTTAATATTATTTATTTGAGATTTAGCCAAGGATGCTTGCAGGCCTCCCATTCTGTAATTCCAATACAAATTTTCATGAACAAACCTTTTAGAATTGTTGAAGTCTAAATTTCTCATCTTTTTTATTATTTCATTAATATCGTTAGAGTTTGATAAAACAGCCCCTCCTTCTCCACTTGAGATATGTTTGTTTGCGTAAAAACTCATTGTTGATATATCTCCAAATGACCCACATACCCTATTGTTATATGTCTGCCCATGTGCTTCCGCAGCATCTTCGATTAAATAAATACCTTTTTCTTTACAAAAATTTTCAATCTCTTCTGCCTCTGCTGTCAGCCCATAAGTATGGACCATAAGCACAGCTTTAGTATTTTTAGTAAAGACATTTTTTACATCTTCAAGTTTCATATTCCAAGAATTTGAATCTACATCACAAAAAATTGGTTTTGCACCAGATCTTATGACAGCAGACAAACAAGATATTATTGTGAAAGAAGGAAGTATTACTTCATCACCTTTTTTAAGATAAAGTGCTTTGAGTGCTAAATCTAATGCAACAGAACCGTTAGAAACTGCAGCTGAATATTTTCTATTACAAAAATCTGCAAGTTCATTTTCGAATTTACCAATTATTCCACTTGTACCTGATAACTCTTTCTTGTTAAGACTTTTTAAAACATTTATTTTGTCACTAGAAAATATATATGGCTCAAATACATTAATCATTTAAAATAACGATTTGTCTTGTAATTGATCATATGGACCTTGTTTAAATTCAATAAATTTTGAGTCTTCTAAAATATTTATTTCATGCCCTCCCGAAAGCATTAAAATTGAATCTTTTTCATAAAGCTCAACTTTATTTAAAAATTTTAATGAATTGTCATAGATTTTAACCTCTATTTTCCCCTCTAAAACCACTATTGCCTCTGAAGTAGTCATTATTTTTCTTTCTATTAAATTGTGTATGTGTCTCTTAACGGAACTGCCTTTAGAGTAGTTAAAACTTGCAAATTGCATTTCTTCGCTTTCTAAGGTAATGAAATTTCTTTTCTTTACAATTTCAGTTGAGCGTAAGATTATACAAATTACTACTCCATTAGCATCTTTAATTTCCATGCAAAACCTTTCTGGATTTATAAGCTATTTTAAGATAAGGAATAGACAATCGCAATAATCTTAAAATACTACCACTAGTTTTTGAGTCACCGAAATTCCTAGTTTTGCAAATATACCCAATTTCTTTTACATTAATATTCTGATTTATCAATGAAACAGCCATAAATATAAAATATTCGCCATAAATAAAATTATCAAACATATTTTTTTTGAAAAGACTCTTCTTTCCGATTATAAATCCACTTGTAAGGTCGGAAATATTTATTGATAAAATAAGTTGCAGTATGTTATTGAATGCTTTAGATAAAAATACAGCAAGAATTGAATCTTCTGACTTATATAAGTTATCAATTATTTTTAATATGCTATTTTTTGAAAAATTATCTATACCTTTATAACCACCACCATCTACAAATCTTGATCCGATTAAAACATCACATTCTTCATAAAAATAGTTTTCAATTAGTAATTTTATTGCTTCTCCATCCATAGAACCATCTGCATCAAGCCACATCACATTTTGATATTTTGCAACTTCGATACCTTCATAAATTGATAAAGGCAAAGATTTAACATCCCCCCTCACTTTATAAACAATATGAAAATTTTTAGTTAAGAAGTTATTAATCAAAGTTTTGGTATTGTCAGTTGAGTTATCGTCTACGACAATAATTTCATAATTATTAAGCACAACTTCATTAGCAATTTTAGAAATTTCAGGTATTAAGTATTTCAAATTCAATTCTTCATTGAGAACGGGTAAGATAATTGAAAGTTCCTTTTTTGGATTCATAACCAAATTATAATTCTAAAAAAATTAGATTCGCACTTTAATTACGAAGAGCATTCCAAAATTATTATTTGTAATTTTTCCAATAAAATCATGTATGTAATTTGAAAGGCTGTTGTTAAACAATGAAAAAAATATTCCTAAGTTTATTATCTTATAAATCTCTATATCTTCAAAATAGTGGTCTAATTTAAGATCTTGAATATTTTTATTTGTTAACTTATTTATTGTTACATTTTTGTAATTCTCTCCTCCAAATAAACTAAAGAACCACTGAGTAAACTGCATTACTCTTCCGTAGTTAGGAGTTGTAAAAATTATTTTTCCACTTGGTTTTAAAAGCAACTTTAAATCTCTAAACAAATTATATATTTCCTCTTTGCTTAAAAATTCTATTAACCCAATAACTGAAATACTGTCAAAAGGCCCATATTTTTCAACACTTTTTATTTCATTTGTAAAATGTTTTGTTGAATAAATTTTTTTAGCATAACTAATTTGCGAACTAGAGATATCGTATCCAAGAGTATTTTTAAGATTATATTGTCCAATAAATGTACCCGATCCACATGCATAATCCAAATTTTTTTCGTTTGGATCAATGTGTTTTAAAACCTCTTTAAATGTAAGTTGATGCCAATTAAATCTAAGTCCTCTGTTTTTGTTTAAACCTTTTCTAAAGTTCAAGTCGTAATATCCACTTTGAATATTGTTTTCCCAAAAATTAATATCATTCATACAATTAGTCTATATTTTTAAAATAGTAACTTATAATTACATAGAAAAACAATAGATTTAAAAATGAAAAACAAAACAATATCAGTTTTTATACCAATAGTACTTCCATTAATATTTTTATGGCTTATTGATATAGAACAAGAAGTTTATCTGATTACAACAATTTTTATAGGTTGTATATTATTTTTTTACAAAAATTATTTTTTATTAGAGAACATAAAGTCAAATGATTTTAATAAGCATTATTACCCACTATTACTTCTTATTATTTTTGTTTTAAATTTTATTTTTCAAAACAAATTATTAAATTACGAGACAATAACTTGGGATGTTCCCTCATATTTAGTTGCCTCACAAGAAATAGGTAAAGGATTTCTTCCACTTGAAACTCAGTGGGAATCTAAAGGGCCCCTACTCTTTTATATTTACTTTTTTATTTCTGAAATTGTAAATAATAATTATTTGTACTTTAGATTATTTAATGATCTTATTTTATTTTGCTCTATTTTATTAATTTTTAAAATTGTTGAAGAGAACAGAGGGAAAAAAAATGCTTTTCTAAGCGCTATGATTTTTACATTAATAACAAGCTTTGAATGGTTTGTGAGTGAATTTTCAGAAATCTATTGCCTTTTGTTTTTAGGAATTATTAATTTTTTGCATATAAGAATGAAAATGTCAATTAAGAAGTATTTTGTTATTGGTATATTGTTTTCTGTTTCTACACTTATTAACCAAGGTACAGTTTTATTTATTATTCCATATTTAATATTGATCATTTTGAACCATAAACAAAAAAGATTTTTAAATAATCTTTTTTATACAGCTATAGGTTTTTTGATTCCACACGGTTTGTTCATATATGCTTATTTACAAAGAGGTATTTTTGATATTTACTTTTCAAATTATTTCACAATTCCTTTACTTTACACTGAGTCAAACGCGAGTTCATTTTATGAGTTAAAGGTAGTTCTTAGAAGGCTTTTTCAATATGATTATTTTTTGTATTTTTTAATAATTGGAGTTTTTGTATTTGCAGTTTCTGAAATAATTTTAAAACTAAAAAGAAAAAAATATGAATTTATTTATGATATTGAATACTTAAATTTAATTTTCGCACTGTCTTTTTATTTCATAGCTGGTCACAACTATGCACATCACTTATTTTATTTTATTTTTTACTTTTCGATTTTTTCTTCGAGGTTTAAATTTAATCAATTAAGATTATTAACAACACTTACATTTATAAGCACAGTATCAATATTTAACTTTACTTTTTATGACTCAATAAATAATCTTTCTAATCCTGAAAGAACCTACGATAATTATCCATTAAGAACTTTATCATTACAAATTTCACAAAGCTTCGAAGAAGATTTTGAGGTTTTAGCATTGGATTATGTCCTTGTACTTTATTATCTTAATAAACCAAATTATTCATATATAGTTCACCCAGGAAATCATTTTGAAGAATTTATAGTAACTGAACTTAAAGATTTGAAAAGAATTAAGTCAAATGAATTTAGTCACATTAGTTATTATATCGAAAAAGAGCCAGATGTAATACTTTGTAATCCAACAGCAATAATATCTGGAAAAGCTCAAAAACTAGATTTTTATAATTGTTCAATAGATGATTATAAAAAGAATTATTTTAAATTAGATACAGAATCAATAAAGAAAAATAAAAATTTGGATCTTTATAAAAATCCTTATGAATCAATTAATGTTTACCTTAAAAATTCTGAGTAGATTTTAATATATTATTCTCATACAAAAGTTTAAAAAATTCATTAAATGCTGTCTGACCCTTTTCTCTGGTTAATTTTTGAATATTTTTATATGCTTCGTTGGTATTAGGAATAGCTAATTCGTAATTTGTCATATTAAATATAGATTCTTCATGTAATATTTCCTTTGCAATACCAACGTCAGTCGATATCACGTTGGTTTTTGTTATTGCACACTCTACGATTGCTTGTGGTCCACCTTCTATTCTTGAGGACACAATATACAGGTCTAAACAGTTATAAAGTTCATTAAGCTGGTCAAGATTAACCATTTCAAAGTATCGATAATTTATATTTAATTCTTCAAGTTGACTTATTACGTACTCCCTTCTTTTTCCAGCTAGGATAATCAATAAATCTTTTTGTGAATTTCTTATTTTTTTAGCTATTTCAACAAATCTATCAGGTCCTTTAATTAACTTTGGTGATATTAAATCTCTTCCTTCAGTATCTCTCTGAAAAGATCCTAGTAAGAATTCTTTCTTGGAAAAACCATACTTTTCTCTTAATTTATTTTTATCTTTGATTTCATAAAAAATGTTTTCGTTTACCCAAAAAGGAATTTTAACTATTTTTTTGTTTGTCAATTTTCTAAGCTGCATTAGTGAATTTTCTGAAATTGTATGATAAACGTTTACAAACTTGTCTCTTTTGTAAAACTCTTTTTTCCCTTTTTCTGTGAAATCAGAATCTTCTAAGTGATGAATTGTACAAACAACAAATTTTTTTCTTAAATATTTCTTGTTTATTTTTTTCCATGTCCATGGTGAGATTATCCATATAATTTCACAATCTTTAGGATTTTTGACAACAAGCTCCTTATTACTTTCAATCCATTCATTTCTAAGCCTATCGACGATCCAGGATTCATTAAGGTTAGATAAATATATCTTCATTAAATTACTATTTTAATTAACGAAAATATATTATGAGAAATAAATCGGCGGATCATAACCATAACGAATCATAATATACGGAAGTATTAATAAATTGTAAGTGAATTCAAAAAATGTAAATAGAATTTCGTCTATCGATCTCATATCAAAAATCTTTATATTTTGAAAAAGATGTGTAGGTAAATTAATGAAAATGTTAGAAATTGTTATAACTCCATAAAATATATTATTATTTTTAACTAATTTAGTAGTATTTTTTTGGTATGAATTGTTGATAACGAAAATAAAGAAAATTAAGAATACCCACCTTCCCCAATCTTGTGCAAAAAAGAAAAAGAAGAAGTAAGGAATCAGTAGGGTTATAAACCTAATGAAAGTTTTTTTATTTTTTTCTACAACTAAATACAAACTAACTATCAACAAGACAAACAATAGAATCCAGTTCCAAAAACTATTGTAAAAATTGAATCCGTTTAAAATTTCACCAAAAGCCCTTGAGTTTGGTTCATATTCAGGATTTAGCCAATTTGGTGCTCCCCAACAGTTACTTTCTCTAAGTGAAATATTTCTATTTATGTAATTTATAGAGTCACATAGCTGTTCAAAATTTTTTACATTACTAAAGAGACTTAATAACAGTAAGTTTAAAGGTGCTAAAAAAAATGAAAAATAATATAGAAGTTTTTTTCTGTTGAAATTTTCTTTATTTTTAACAACTTCATAAATAGTAAAAAATAAAAAGATATAAATACCGTAATTAAGGATTAACAAAGTTGATAGTAAAATAAAATAGTTAAAATTTACCTTCTCTTTTTTTCCTAAGTAAATTAAAAAATTAAGATAAAAAAGATCTCTTCTACCAAAGAAAAATTCTATGTTTTGAATAATATAAAATAAACCAAAAGGATTAAAAAGTATAAAAACCCTATAAAAAAAATTTTTTGAATGTATTAGAGAAAATATATTTAAAATTATGTGTAACAGAGATATTGAACCAATGAATAAAATTAAGTACTTATGATTTAATCCAAATTTACTTAAGTTGAATAGTATTTCACCTGAAAGCCCTCTTCTTACAAACCCCCCCCTATAATTTATAAGCCATTCATTAAATACCCAAGAATTTATAAATTTTTCCAAGTAATTGGGGACAAAAATATAATTAAATATTATACCAATTGAGAAAACTGAAAATATAAAGTAATCAATTTTCAAATATTTTTTTAATTCCATAGTCTCTTAAATTATATATATATGAATTAATCGAATTTGCTGTAAAGAAGAACTTTTTGTTAGGAGGTACAAATACTTTTTTTACAATTTCTGAAAAACCCTTGTGGGCGCTACAGGATTTGAACCTGTGACTTCTTCCTTGTAAGGGAAGCGCTCTGCCGGACTGAGCTAAGCGCCCTTTTTTCTAGAATTTAATGTTAGTTT
>MDTE01127020.1_pt1 | contig 18127 bp, 13 predicted proteins | sample 811231 | NCBI WGS metagenome assembly MDTE01 (sample SAMN05326651, study PRJNA326480) | marine metagenome | isolation source: seawater | place: Indian Ocean: Red Sea | collected 2010 | reverse complement strand
GCGGCTTGACCGCCGGCGGCGCCTTATCGGTCGGGGGCCGCGGCGAGCGGCGGCGGCCGGGCCGGGGCGGCGTCGTGCAGCGCGTCGGCGGCGCCGCCGACGGCCGCGCCTTGCTCGCGCTCTTGTAGCCCCGGAACGCGACGGGGCTCGCCGTGAGCGCGGCGACCTCCGCGTCGACTTCCTCGTCGCTGTCCCAGCCGAAGATGTCCGCGTCGACGGTGGCCGGCGCTGTCTCAGCGCTGGCGTCCTGCGCCTTGCGCGTGGTCCAGTCCGGCATCAACGCCGCCATTAAATTTAGCTAGGCAGAGGGCGCAGCAGCCGGCGCGTCACGCGCTCCTCTGGCTATGACGTTACCGCGGCTCATTTATGAGTGCGTGAAATACAAATGAGGTAACCGCATTACTGCGGTAAGGTACTACCGTAAGTGATACTTGACCTATCATTTCCACGCCGCCGCGCGACGCTCACAAGCCACACGATGTAAGACAGGATGATCCTCACAAAATGCGCCGCCAACGCCGCCAAATTAGAGAGCTAAATCGGACGACGCGGTCCAAAAAGAAAGGGAGCATGCCAAGATTACTCCGTCCACAATAATTCGCGAGCTACCACGCGCCGTCGCCCCGCCGCCCGGGCGGCACGTACGCGGCCGGCGCTGTACCGCGGAGCGCGTCCAGGTTCCGCGCCGGCGGCGGCGCGGGCGGCGGCGCCTGGTCCAGCCTAAAAGACGGAGGAGGTGAAGGCGCCTTCGGGGCCAATTTGGGAGACTTCTTCTTCTTCTTGTCTTCTTTTTCGAGCTTCATCTGCCGCCGCAGGTCCATCTTGAAATTCCCGATGTCGCCCTCGTACTTCCTTAAACCTTTATCGACGATCCAGATCTCCTCCGTCACTTGGCTAATTAATCGCATGTCGTGACTTACAAGTACGACCCCGCCCTTGAACGCCTTGATGGCGTCCGCGAGCGAATCGATCATTTCCATATCTAGTGCATTCGTCGGCTCGTCCAGCAGCAGGATGTGTGCTGATTGTTTGGCCATATGACAAAAAACGACCTTGGCCTTCTGGCCTTCGGAGAGCTGCGACATCGTCTGCTGCTGCACGACGCCGGACGTGCCGTACCTCCCGAGCCACTTCCGCGCGTCCTCTCTTGTAGTTTCGGGGTACCGGTCCATGAACCACTGCAGGGGCGTCTTCGTGAAGTCCAACACGTCCTCGAAGTGCTGCGTGAACTTCGTCATCTTGAGGTGGCCGTGGGGTCGCACCGCGCCTCGTCGCGGCGTAAGTTCGCCATTGATGATTTTCACTAATGTCGATTTACCAGCACCATTCGGGCCGACCAACGCGATTCTCGAGTCCAGATCCAAGCCGAAGTCGACATTTTCGTACAAGTTCGGTCCGTCTCCGTATCCGAAGGTCAACTCGTTCACTTGGAGGACGGGAGGGCTGAGGTGCCCGGGGTCGGGAAACCGGAACTTGAGCGATAATTCTTCGACGGGCTTTTCCGTCAGGCCCGAAGCCATCTTTTTCGCTAACAATTTCTCCTTCGACTTGCCCTGTCTCGCTAATTTGGCGGTCCCGTGGCCGAACTTGGCCACGTACTCCTTCATCTGCTTTAAGTCCGCCTGTTCCGCCTCCCAGCGCTTCATCTGTTCCGTCTGTAGGTCCCTTTTCGTTTCGACAAAACTATCGTAGTTGCCTTTGTAGTACACAAGCTGTTTGTGCAATTGGTCCAGATGGCAGATATGTGTACACACGTTGTTCAGGAAGTCCTGGGAATGGCAGACCATGAACAGCATCTTCTGCCACTTCGACAGGTAGTCCTCGAGCCAGACGACGGCCTCCATGTCCAGGTGGTTGGTAGGTTCATCCAATAACAAGAGAGCGGGCTGGATGAATAGAGCGCGCGCTAGAGCTACCCTCATCCGCCAGCCACCGCTAAAGTCCTTGGTTTTCTGTTTTTGCCGGTCCGCGGAGAACCCTAATCCCGTTAAGATATCAGTTGCTCTAGCTTCCGCGGTGGCGGCGTCCAGCTCCTCCAACCTTTCATATAAAACGTTCAACCGGTCCGCGGCGTCGTTATGCGCGTCCTCGTCCAATGCGTCCGAAGCCATCAGGTCGTTGAGTTCGTCTACTTCCCGCTCGCACTCGTTTCGTTCGTCGTCGACCTTCATGACCGCTTCCAGGGCCGTTTCGTCGGTCGGTGGGTATTCGGTCGTCAAGTGATAGATGTCGATCGCCGCGGGGATGGGAATCGCTCGAGCCCCGATACACCTCATAACCGTAGACTTGCCCGAACCATTACGACCAACAAAGCCATATCTATTGCCCCAGTTCATGACGAACGTCGTCCCATCCAATATAGGCGCGCCGTGGAACGAGACGCCGAGATTACTGACATTCACGTCTTTGACGTTCCTATGAGCTTTCGCTGGAGGTGCGGCGAAGGTCGCTACTACCCCTTGCGCGGCCAGTAAATCAGCCGCAGCACCGTCGTCGGCCTTGAGCACCCTACCCATTTTGGCCTCCGCGAGCTGCCGCGCTTCCTCTGCCGCTTTTTCTTCTTCCGTCTTGACGCCGGCCTTTTCCTGGTAGGCTCGTCGCGCCTTCTCCTCGATGTCCTTCTTCGCCCTCCCGTCCAACTTCGACAGCGCGGCGTTCGCGAGCGTCACGGCGCGGCACTCGGCCTCCCAATCTTTGAGTTTTTTTATATTTTTTCTCACTTCCAAAAAGCGTAGGGCGCAGGCCCGCGACGAGTACGACGGCACGTCTCGACTGATCAAGCGCCACCGCTCGACCTGGTTCGGCAGCGGGGCATGGGAACGTAACGCGTCGTCTAGGGCTTTTTGGGATGCGTCATTCCAATTATTTTCGTTCAATTCTTCCGGTTTGGGAGGAAGCGGCTTCTTCTGCGCTTCCACCGCCTCCTTGACTTGCGCTTTTAACGCCTTCTTCGCCGCGCGCGCCTCTTTCAGCGCCGCCTTCTTGGCGTCCTTCTCGGCCTTCTTGGCCGCGGCCTTCTCGGCGGCCTCGCGCTTCTCCTGGGCCTTGCCCATGGGTCCCGCTGGTGTCGACGCGCGTCGCGCGCTAGCTCTGCTTTTGGCGGCAGACTCTCCGGCTCGTAGCGGTGCGCCGCAGCGAATCGGAGCGATGCTCCGGCAGCGAGGCGATGCAGGGAGGACCCTTGGTGGTCCGTATGTGCCAAAACCACGGCGCTTGGCCGGCGTCCGCTATGCTAAAAATCTAGTGTCTTACAGACGCTAAGCTTGGTCAGCTTTGGGTTTTTCACGGCCTCTGCTCGAGATACTGCAGCAAGCAGCGTCGTGCGATATCATCCGTCGCCAGCCGACCCGCAGCCGCAGCGCCGCCGCCGCGGCGAGCCGTGCAGACCGCGTAGCACCCTCGTAATTACAAATCCTCCTGGCTGGAAAGCCGGCGCCGGCGTCCTTGCAAGCGTCGAAACCGGTGCCCACGAATCATGGGCGCGCTCTTCTCCCTCATGGGGCTCGACGGCTGGACGAAGCTCGATGCCAGACTGTGCATGGTCGGCCTCGACGCCGCGGGCAAGACGACCATCCTCTACAAGCTCAAACTGGGCGAGGTCGTGACGACGATCCCGACCATCGGGTTTAACGTCGAGGCCATCGAGTACGGCAATCTGACGCTGACGGTGTGGGACATTGGCGGGCAAGATAAAATAAGGCCGCTCTGGCGCCACTACTACTCGGACACGCAGGGCGTGATCTTTGTTGTTGATAGCAATGATCGGGATCGACTCTCACAAGCGAAGGACGAATTACATGGGTTGCTCGACCAGTTCGAGCTGCGGGACGCTGTGGTACTAGTGTACGCGAACAAGCAGGACCTGCCGAACGCGGCGCCCGCGGCGCAACTCGCCGAGGCGCTCCAGCTGTCTTCCTTGAGAGGGCGGAAGTGGTACATCCAGGCCTGCTGCGCGACGACGGGCGACGGGTTGTACGAGGGTCTCGACTGGCTCAAGGAGAACTGTCCTTCGAAACCCGCGTCGTGAGGGCCTAAGGCGCGTGTTTTAACTCCAGCCCGTGGGGGGCGTCAACCAAGGGCCGCGCCGATCGTGTTTAGATCGCGCGCTAGCGGCCTGTAAGACACTAGCAAGTGAGATCTGCTGATCGATGTGCAGCCCGCGCCTCGCACAGAGCCGGATGACTCGCGCTTCCACCTACCAGCAAGAAGAGCAGGGCTCGTGCAGACGCCACCGCCGCACTGCCGCCTCGGCGGAGTACCTCTATTACTAAAGTTAACTTAGCCCCCGGCCTTGAGCCGCGCCTCCTCGGCCGCTGCTCGTTTAGCCTGCTCCATCTTCGATTGGGAGGCGATGTACTCGAGGTCCACGGGCGGGTGGCCGAAGCACTTCCGCAGATACTTCTCCCGGAACCGCTCCCACCGTGATGAGGGAGGCGCCTCGCCCTCCTTGTCCGTGTACTCTTTTATTTTTTGCCAGTAATTAATGTTCTCCATGACCTTGACCCATTCTTCTTCTCCTAACGTATACTTTTGGAGCTTGTCCTGCATGCGAAAGGCCGGATGCAGGATCATCGGGTACCGATCATTCAAGTTCCGGAACTCGTCAAAATCAATAAGACCATCGTCGTTCGTATCAAAATTCTCCAGAGCCATCCGAAAATTCCCCGAGAACAAGGGGTCGCCCGCGGAAACGGCGACGCACATCTCCGTGAACTCCTTCTCGTCGATCGTACCTCCTGAATCCAGATCGAAGAGATCGAAACAAAATTTCAATATATCATCTTTGGTATACATGCAGTACGACAGCGCCACGGCGACGTACTCGTCAAAGTCCAACCTCGCATTCCCGTCCATGTCCATCATCGCGAACAGCTCTTCCGTGATCTTGGACCTGACCTCGCCCATGGCCTCGAAGAGCTCCACCGCATCAATATTGCCGGAACCGTCCACGTCGATGTCGTCGAACTGGTCCCTCATGATCCGCAGGTGTCGCTGGCCCAGGCCCAAGGCTTCGGTCATCTTGATGGCTTGCGGGTGCTGCAGCTTGACCGTCGGTCGCGCGAGGCTCTTGAAGCACTTCGCCAGGACCACAGCGAGCGCGGATTTCTCCTTCGCGCCGCTGTCCTTCATGGGAGTATCACTGCTGGATTTACCGGCTTGCGCGTTGCGCGTCGCCTCGCCCCTCACAGCTAACCGCTCCTTCTTCTCCTTGGGCGCGGCGCGCTCGGCGGCGTTGCGCATGCGCGCCTCGCGCTGCGCCGCCAGCTCCTTGTTCGACCGCTTCATCGTCTTGAGGTTCGCCGAGATGACGGTGGGCGCCGGGCCGACCTTGCGCTTGTTGAGGATCGGGTCGGCGGGCTTGGGGGACTTGGGCTTCTTCGCCATCGTTGCGGCGTGCCCGCTTCGGGACTTGGGCTAGCCTCTCCTCCCTGGGACCTCCATCCGGCTCCCGAGCGAGCGCCGCGTCGCGTCGGTGGCGTGCAGGAGGAGCGGCTGCTTCGTTGGCTCGCGACCTCCTGCCGGGGCTGCGGCCACTGCTCGTACGCGAACTTTTGACGCGTCGTGCGCTGCCTGCCGGGAGAGGCGGCCGGAGGAAGGCTCGTCGGTCCCCCCCGGGACGCCTCCGCGTGAACCTTCATCGGTCCAGGATTCGAATTCGTCGCGGACGGCTCCTTCGCCTCGGGTTTTCGCGATATTGAGTCAGCCAAAAAAATCGCGTCGCTCGCCACCGCGCGGCGTGGGACGCGAGGGCTATCCAAGAGAGCTTCGCATCGCTGCGGCCGAGCCGCTGCCAAGCCTCCAGGATGGCCGAGGTCGCCGTCCAGACGAAACCCACAATCGCCCTCGACGACGCCACCCTAGGGCGCATCGCGGCGCTCTGGACCGCCGCCTTCCCGACGGCGGAAGGGAGGGACCGCTGCGCCGAGGCCATCGAAAGGCGAGCCACGACGGCAGCGACCGACGAGGAGCAGCTCCACTACGTCGAGGATGGGGAGGAGGTCGTCGCGGCCGCGCGGACGTTCGTGCGATGTGTGAATGTGGCGGACAAGCAAAACTTGAGGGAGGGACGGCGCGTGAAAATAGGGGCCAGGCACGCCCAGCACGCGGGCCGCGCGGGCACGATCCTGAAGCGGGCCGCGGCCGACGACTGGGTCATCCACTTGGACCGGCTGGACGGTCAAAGTGATGTGATCGCGACGTTCTTCATGGGCGATTTGTTATTAGAGCGGCGCGTGTTGTGTCTGGCCCACGTCGCGACGTCGCCTTCGGCAAGAGGGCGGGGGCTCGGGGCCGCGGTCGTCCGGGGCGCGTTTTCTGCGAGGCTTCGTGAATCTCTCCCGGAAGCGTTATTTTGCACGGGCGTGCCGGGGTTCTACGAGAAGCTCGACTGCGTCGCGCTGGCGCCGTGCGACGTGGTCTACCCTTCAGAGGACCTCAAAAAGTTCGTCGACCCGGCGCTCATGCGCTTTTCTCTGCCGACCGCGCCGGCCTGGCCGGCCGGGGGCGCGCTGCACGTGAACGGCGCTGGCTGGTAGCTTGCTTTATCTATAAGTAATCTGATATGTTCATTCCAAGGAAGAGAGACTCGAAGATTTATTTATATACTTAGGCACATCTCACCACGCCCCAACCTCACCACGGCGGGACGGCTCTAGCACGGCGGGCACTTCAGCTCTGGTGCTCTTCGATGATCTCGAGGTAGCGCGTGACCATCGCGTCTTTCTGTTCGGCCGTCGACCACCCTTTTTGGGCGCGCTTTCTTCTTTTGGGATTCTCCCCCAGCACCTTGACAAAGCCTTTTTTAATGTCGTACGCGAGATCTTCCGTCTTGAATCCCGCGCCGATGAACTGCTTCGCCGTCGTCGCGTCCTTGGTCTGCTCGTTGGACGAAGGGACCACCAAGTACGACGTGCAACTGCCGGCGTTTGACGAGAACGGCGGCCTCCAGAGAATCCGCCACGACGAGCCCACCATGTTCCTCGCCCGCAACCACCCCGCGTCCATGCGCTTCGTCAAGAAGTTCTGGGACTGGGTCCGCGACGCCAGGGACTACGTCCGCTCGCGATTGGGCTAGGGGAAGAAGTCTTTACAAATTAAAAAATTCAACAAGCTACTTACGTCTCCTCCTCCAGGAATAACCTACCGCTATCCGTACGCACGAACTTGTGCCGCGGCTTCGCGTCGCGCGGCGGCGAGTCGAAGTCGTCCTCGCCATATTTGAAGGGCGGCTCGCGGTAGAGCCGGTGGAGCGAGAGTAGAAATGGGGCCTCCACGTATGCGCGTTGCATATGCCCGACTTGCTAGAACGCGAAGCCAGCGTTAAAAGACACTAGCAGGCTCAGCCGCAGATTGAGCTGCACAGCCTGAGCAGCCCTCATTGCAATTCCAATCAGCTTCGCACGGCCGCACTTGCACCATCGCTCCTGCGGAAGCGCGAGCCTAGCACTCTTGCAGCACAGCGCAACAACTAGCCAGGGTTGCCCTTGCAGCACTGCAGGAGCGCACAGCATGCGCCGCGCAATACTACTCATGCTGGCCCAAGCAACAGCGCTGCGGCCGCCGGCCTCCTCCTTACTAGCGAACGATGTACGAGACACGGCCGGCGACGAGGCCGCGTGGGCATCAAGGATCGAGTCATTAGCAATCCTGCCGCGCGGCTTCCGGTGCGGCACGGCTTCCTTAAATTTCAGGCCGCGGGAGCTGCCCGAGAGTGAAGCGCGAATGAATCTGGGCGTGATCGCGCTTGATAAGCCGACAGACCTCATCGCGGGCGTTTACACAAAAAACAGGTTGTGCGGCGCGCCCGTGACGGTCGGCCGGGACATCCTCGCACGAGAGAAACCGCACATCCAAGCCATCCTCGCGAATAACAAGGTGTCCAATGTAAGGCCGGGGCCTGGATTAGGTGTATCGTGCGCGCATACCGTAGCGGACGCTGCGAAGAAGGCTTTGAGTTTGGAGGGCGCCGTCATCCCCGCTTCCACAGGTGTTATCGGCTGGGCGTTACCGGTGGACGAGATGGTCGCGGCGGCTTCTTCATTAACGCTCCAAGAGGGTTCGGCACATAAAGTTGCCGAGGCCATGATGACGACGGACAGATATGCGAAAGCCGCGAGGAGCGAATTACCGGGAGGCGCCTCGCTCGTAGGCCTCGTGAAGGGCGCGGGCATGATCGAGCCGAACATGGGGACGATGCTCTGCTTTCTGGTTACCGACGCGGCGATGGAGCGGTCGACGATGCAGGCGTGTCTGGAGCGATGCGTGAAGGGCACGCTGGGGTCCGTGGGCGTCGACGGCGACGAGTCGACGTCGGACATGTGCGTGTTGCTATCGTCTGGACAGGTACAAGAGGTATCTGAGGATGCTTTTGAAAATGCATTGGGCGACGTGCTGGCGCAATTAGCCCATCACATCGTGCGAAACGGCGAGGGCACGAATCATGTATTGAGGGTTTGTGTGCGAGGGGACCGGGACGAGGACTCGGCTAGAGCTCTGGGACGGGCCCTCGTGAACGGCCCCTTGCTCAAGTGCGCCGTCGCCGGCGACGACCCGAACGTTGGTAGGATTGTGGGCAAAGTGGGCCAATTGCTGGGCGCGCGGGGCGACCCGGACTTGCTGGACGAGGGCTCGCCTTGTGTGGTAAAGCTAGGCGGCGAGACGATCTTCGAGGGCGGATTTTTCCGGCTGGACGCGGCGAAGGAGGAGCGGCTTTCGAATCATATGAAGGCCGCGCGGCTAGGTACGGACGTCGAGGGCGCGCCGGCGTGCCCCGTCCACGACCGGTGCGTCGAGATCGATATTGATCTGGGCGGATCGCGGGACGTGGTCTCGGTGGTTCTGGGGAGCGACCTGACGCACGGCTACGTCAGCGAGAACGCGGACTACCGGTCATGATGCCGCGGCGGCGGCTAGGCTCTCTAACGAGGGGCTAGATCTTACTCAGCGTTCTCCCCGTCCAGCTTCTCCTCGCGGAGCCACCACCGCACCAGCTCCAGGTAGCTCACCATGCCGTCGCCGTCCACATCTAAAATCATGAGTTGCTTCTCGAGGTCCATGGCGTCGCGGCCGTCCCGCAGCAGACCCAGTAGAGCCCCGAAATCAGCCATGTCGATCTTGCCGACCTCCTTCGGATCGAAGACCATGAAGCGACACCGCAGGTAGGACTCGAGGCGCTCGCACGAGGTCCCTAGACGCTGCTCGAGCAATTTCAGCGCCGCGTCGCGCTCGCCCGAGGCCACGAGGTACGTCTCCCTTCTTGCGGCCCGGTCCTCCTTCCTGGCTTCGGACGCTTCGAGGCGCTTGAGCGTCTTTACTAATCTCCCGTGCTTGACCTCCTCCTCGGGTTGTGGTTTAGGTGCTTGCGGCTTGTTGTCCTCCACAACAACCTCGCCCCGGAAGGGCGTCGCCGGGAGCACGTGCTGGATCTTGGTCATGGTGGTTCCGTGGGGCTCTGGTCGTTTTTTTGGGCTGCCTCGGCGCGGGCTTAGGCTTGGCTCTTTGGGCGCTGTCGTAAAAATGAGTCTAGTATGTTACTATACGCTGGCTGTCCGCATTCGCAAGGATAGCGTTGCCTGCTATTTACGCTGCCCCAATGCTCCTCACGCAGTGCGCCGCCTGTGCTACCGAGCTCGGCTTGTCATCGGGGAAGAAATGCGGCCGCTGCAGCACGCGTTATTGTGGGCCTGAATGCCAGGTGCAGCACTGGAAAGAAGGCGGGCATGACCAGCTCTGCAAGAAAATAAAAAAAGCAGGCGGCGCCGAGTAGTACAATGCAAATCAGAAGTACACGGCGGCCGTAGCGGTCGCGGCGGAGGCGTGTGCCGAGGACACGAAGGGCCAGACGTGCTACATCTGCACGCAGGCTCTCCATTGGAAAACAAAGGAGGGCCTCGTGCGCATGTGCTCGTGCCGCGGGACGGCGGGCTTTGCGCACGTGTCGTGCCTGGCGGAGCAGGTGAAGATTTTGTTCGAGGAGGCCGAGGAGAATAATTTGGACTTAGAACCAAGTTGGAGGCGATGGAACACGTGCAGCCTATGCGAGCAATCCTACCATGGAGTCGTGAAGCACGCGCTCGGGTGGGCGTGTTGGAAACGTATGTGGGGCGGCCGGAGGCGGACTGGACTCGGAGGAGCGCGATGAGGCAGGTCGCGAACGGGCTATCCGCTGCAGGACACCACGAGGACGCGTTGACTGTGGAAGAGGCCCAGTTGTCTATGCTGCGGCGCATTGGCGCATCAGAATACAACATTCTCGGCGTGCAGAACAATCTCGCGGCCTCGTATGCTCAGCTTGGACGGCACGATGAGGCATCGCGGATACAAGGAGACGTATATCATGTGCATGTGAAGCTCAATGGCGAGGAACATATAGGAACCCTCCTAGCAGCCCTCAACTACGCGACGACCCTTATTACTTTGGATCGCTGCCAAGAAGTCAAGTCGGTGCTGCGCAAGACGATGCCCGTGGCGCGACGCGTTCTCGGTGAGAATCATGAACACACGCTCAAGCTGAGGGCGCTTTACGCGAGGGCACTCCACGAGGACACCTGTGCCACGCTCGGCCGTGGCGATGTTCGAGGATTTGGCACCGACCACGCGGCGCGTGCTCGGCGGCACGCATCCGGTCGCGATGACGATTGAGGCGTCCCTGCGATATGCTCAAACCGTGCTCGTCGCCCGCGAAGGCGACGACGTGAGCGCCCTCTGCGACGCGGTCGACGCGCTAAACACCTAAGTAAGCACACCCCCTTGTAACTCACCCCTGCGCCGCCTGTGCCGCCGCGTCGTCGCGCACGGAGTCCTGGATCTCCGTGATGATCGACGGGTCCACGGCCTCGTGGCCCAGCGCGTCCGACGTGAATTGGGCTATCTGGAAGCGGCCCACGTCCACCAAAGCGCGCGGCCCGAGCTGCAAACAATTCTCGTCCTCGGCGTCCTTGTACGCCACCAGGTACTGTTGTTGTACGTAACTCTCGACGTGCTTGGCCACGTGCCCGAGGTCCGGGATCGACCCTCGAGCTTGCGAGGTTTTCGCGGGAGGCTCGTCCGCGATGCGCTCATCTAGTGAATTCAGCAAGCGATACAGCTCCGTCTCCCGCACGGACCCGCCCTGGGCCTGTGCTATGCTCAAACATGTCAATAATAAACCTCTGGATGCGGCACTACTGTCGTCCAACCCGTTCGTCGTCAGCGCGGCGTGGTCCGGCCCCCGGGCCTTCTTCTTGTGCACCAGGTACATGGAATCCCGCGCGTTGCCCTTGTACTCGTAGTCGCCGCACTTGTCGGGCGCCTGCACGAGCTCGTAGCCCCACGTCTTCCGCAGTTCGTCCGCGGCTCGTTGGAGCACGTAGCTCGTGATCCTGTTCTTGCGGTAGTCGCCCATGACCTCGCCGAGTTTCGACTTCACGATGGGTAGCCGCTTCGTCCCCCGCAACAGCAGGTAGCGCGCCATTTTCTTGACCAAAACATCCAATTCCGCCTCGGCCAGCGCCTCGGCCCGCTCCTTCTCCTTCTTCGCGCCGGCCGGCGCCTCGTCGTCGTCTTTATGGGATTTGATCCGTTTCTCGGGGTGCGGGTCGGTTCTATAACTTTTGGTCATCTGGTCGACGTACAGCTTGAACTTGCGCCGCTCGTTCGCGTCGTGGCCGAGGGCTTCCTTGGGCGGCTCTACTGGAGGTTTTTCCTCCTCCTCCTCTTGGGAAGGGGGCGCCTCGTCCTCCTGCGAGCGTCTTTGAGACCGCTCGTCGCGGCGCGACTTCTTCGTGGGCTGTTCCTCTTGCGAGGCGCCCTCGACGTATTCGGTCTCCTCCTCCTCTTCTGGTTCCTTCTTCTTGCTGCGGCGGCGCTTCGGGGCCATTGTGTCGGCGCGCGCCTTGGGGGGTCGTTCCTGGGAACGCTGCGAGAGGCGGGCCGGCGGCGTCAAGAGCCGCTCAGCGCTTCAGGGACGGCAGGAGGGCTGTGAACTGGCCGCACAGCTGTTCCGGCAAGGCTGTATTCCACTCGTTTTTTTTAGACGCCCGGCACCTGCGGCTTGCTAGTGTCTTACTTGCCGCTAGCTTGCGCCGCGCGCTCCCCTGGTATTGGTGTTATTTGTTGGCTCCTGCAAGTGCTCGTGTGCTGTAGGACTCCTCTATCACTAGCACGGTAGAGATCGGTCGCATTTCGGCGCTGTGCCCGCCGGACGAGCCGAGCAAAGCTAGACCACCAAACCCCACAGCGAGAGAGCAGCATGCAGCTCTTCTTCGGCTGGCTCGCCTGGCTCCTTACCGTGTTAGGCGGCTACCTCGCCGTGCTTGGCGCGGTCCTCTGCCTAAGCTGCGGCCTCTACTACGCCGCCGAGCTCGCGGAGGAGTACTCCGTTTTGACGGGAAAGCTGCTCCGGTACGCGACGCAGGGCGTCGTGGCGGGCCACCTCCTCCTGTGGCTCGACGGCTTCCCCTTCGGACGGTGCGTCACTGGAATTTTATGTCATGGCGCCTACGCGTGGCTGTTGAACGACTACCCGCGGTTGGAGCTGTCGAGCCCGGCCTTTATACTCGCCATATTAGCCTTCCTGCTCTCGCATTATAGTTGGTTCACGTTCCTCGCGAGCGGCGAGGGGCCCTTCCTGCCCTTCGTGAACTCGCTGGGCTTCTTCGCGGTCTTCGTCTGGCTCGTGCCCTTCTCGCTGTTCGTTTCCCTCTCAATCAACGACAACGAGCTGCCGCTGGGCGCGCCGCAGGCGCCGCGGTCGTCGTCGGCGTTCCGGGCGCTCTGCGATATGGTAAGGGGCGCCTACGGGAGGACCGTCGCACCCGCGGTTCAGCGCGGCTTTCACGAATCGCACGGTAAGAGGTATTGATCCTAGTTTATGCCGAGGCGCCGCGGGGCAGCGTCGGCAGGCGCGCGCGTCCCCTGGCGGAGTCGTCCTCCGAGACCTCCAGGACCCGCCGCCGGCTCCTTCTATTCCGTCGCCGCACGGGCGAAGGTTTCGGCTTGGGGTTCCCCTTCTTTTTTTTGGATTCGCTCGCCTCGCGCATGAGCCGCGCGATGAGCTCGTCGCTCCTTCTCAACACCTCGTCGGCATCATCCAAGTCCGCGGGCGCCTCGCGCGGCGCCGCCTCGGGCGGCTCGTCCGCGGCGGGCGCGTCCTCCTCAACCTCATCCCGGCCCAGCCGCTGCAGGGCCCAGGTGGACTCTTTTCGTACGTTGGCGTCGGGGTCGAGCCGCGCGAGCTGCGTGAGGCCCTCGCGCGCCTTGTCGTCGATGATGTCGACGAAGCCCCCGAGGTACCGCGCCGCGTCGGCGCGCACGGTTCCCTTTGGGTGTCTCAATAACTTCCGCGCGGCCTTGGCGAGGGGCTTCGACGTCGCCTCGGCCGCGCTCAGGTTCGCGAGCGCCGAACAGAGGACCTCCTCCGCCTGCTCGCGATTCAACAAATCCGCGAAGGCGTCGCGCGCGCCCGGGAGCTCGAGCGAAGCCGAAAAAGCCGCGTAGGCGCGCTCCGCCTCGTCGGCCGACGCCAGCTGCTGGAGCGCGTCGTCGGCGGCGACCACGGCCGCGGGCTCCTGCCGCGGCGTCGCCTTCGTCGGCGTCGTCCTCAGGTACGCTGTCGCCTCGCGCAGCGCCGCGAGGCCGCGCGCGCGCGTTTCCTCGAAGAACCCGTCGTCTGCGGTCGGGGCCTGCGACGAGCCCACCGACACCGGCCGGGCCTCCTCCGGCACTGTCGTCAGCTGTGTTTGTGGCGCCGGGGCCTCCTCCTCCGTGGTGGGTGATCGTTCCTCCAGCTGAGCCATGGACGACTGGGCGCCGCTCGGGCAGCCGATCCCCTCGGGCAACCGGTCGTAGGAGCCTGGCGCCAGGGCAGCTTAGCTTCGCAACCGGCGCTGGGTATGGGTACGGTATGGGTAAAGAGGTGTCCTAGCAAATTACACTTCCATGGGCACGTCGCCGTCGCCCTCGACGAGGTCGTCGTCGTCGTCGCCGTCGCGGGACGTCGCGGCCTCGTCCGTCGGCGACGCTGGCCGCGCGGGCCGGAGCGCGTGCCACTCCTCCGACAATGGGCGGAGCTCGAGGCCCGGCGGCGCGGCCCCGCCGGCGAAGAGCGCCGCGCACGGCCGGTACGGCGGGACGTGGCCGCGTCCTTCGCCCGCGGCGCGGCAGTACTTGTCGTACTCGCAGAGCTGGAACTGCACGTCGTGGATGTCGAGTTCCAACGAACTGCAGAACGCGCGGTCAGAGTCTCGTAAAGCCCCAAGGAGCAGCCCCATCTCTTTGATAAACCGCGCCTCGCCCGGCGAGTCGGCCGGCGCCAGAGCTCCTAAATCAAGCGCGCGCCCGTGGAGCCGGTTCAGGCCGCGCCGCGCGCCGGGCCCCGGCGGCGTCCAGTCGCCGGCGTCGCGGACCAATGCCCGCACCGACGCCCAGCCCATGGCGTCGTGTAGGACCTCCTTGGCCATGAAGCCGCTCCCCCCAAACCCCGCGACGCGTCGGAGTCGGGTACAGACCGCGCGCCACGACCCGCCCCGGTCCATCACGTTGTGGCATTCCCCGCGCAGCGCCGCCAGGATGCGAATAGCGCCATCATACACATCGACGGGCGGCCGGGCGCCGGCGTCGCCCCGCCGCCGCTCCGCGTTGAACCGCGGCCGGCAGTAGGCCCGCGTGAACGCGTGGCGGCCGCCGCGCCAGCACGCGACCGCCGCCGCGCGCGCCTTGCCGGCGTCCCAGTCCTTCAAGGAGTGGGTCCAGCCCAGGGCCTCGGCGAAGGCGACGGTCCCGAAGGTCCGGAAGACGCCGCAGTTGAATAGCACGGTCGCGGCGTCGGCGTCGGAATGAGCGGAAGTCCAGTGGGCCCGCAGCCACGCCGTCACGCGGTCGTGCTCTCTCTTCACGTTCGTGAACTTGTGGCGGTTCAGCACGTCGTCTCCGGACCAGGGCCACGGCGCGCCGGCGGCCTTCTGGATTCTTATGGAGTCGCGCGCGCGGAGCATGTCCAGGAAGCGCATCGTTAAATCCGACGGCGGCGCGCGCGCGGCGTCGGGGAAGGCCGGCCGCACCTGGAGCGCGCGCCGCGACGACGAGGTAGTGCGCGGAGCCGCGCCTTGCAACTGCAAAAAGTGCTCGCGCGCGTGGCACGTCACCCCGAAGGCCGCGGCGTAGTCCGAGGGAGCCCGGAAGAGCACGAGGCCCCGCGGCGACCGGACGACGGCTTTTAAGGGCGCCGGCCTCTGGGAATGGCGGTGCGGCCCGAGGCGCGCGACGCGCGCGAAGGAGCCGACCTCGGCGTCGAAGGCGGGCCCCGGCGGCGTGCCGCGCAGCGAGGCGGCCCATAATAATGCCGTGAGGCACTCGCGCGCCGCCGCCCGTTCGCCAATCTCCGTGTCGTCGCGCTCGGGCGCGCGCCAGCGGCAGCCGCCCGCGCGGCCGCGGTGCACCGTGTAGACGACGTCCGCCAGCGCGGCGCCACACGATCGCCGCGCGAACTCGACGGCGGCGCGTTTCACAAGATCCCGGCCACACTCGACGATCGCGGACCGGACCCGCGTCTCGCTCGACCGCTCGCACGCGGCGCACGCCCAATTGTCGGGGACCTCATTTGCGAGCCCCACGCAAGCGAAGTGGTGCCACGGCCGCGGACAATTTCCAATTGAGCACTCGACCATGGGCCGGCCGTCGTCGGGCCGGTCGCACCAGCAGTGGCGCTCGCGCCGCCGCTTTTGAACCGGCGCCGCCGGCCGGCACTCGGGGCAGAGCCACCGGCCCCGTGGTTCCTCCGCGAGCCCGACGCAGGTGAAGTGGAACCAGCCGCGGCCGAGGGCGCAACTCGCGTCGTCGCAGCGCACCATGGCGCCTTCTCCAGAACCGCCACAGATGCACCAGCCGGCGTCCTCGGCTTTAGGCTGCGTCGCGGACCGGCCGCGCCTCAGCGGGCGGGCGTCGGCCGCGAGGCGCCGCGCGAGCGCCGCGTCGCCGGCCGTCGCCTCGGCCGGAGGGGGCGGGAGCGGCTCCGTCTGCTTCTCGACGCGGCGCTTCTTCGGCTTCTTCTTCGTCTTGCAGTCTTGGCAGAGCCACTCGCCGCGCGGTAAGCGCGTCAGACCCACACAAGCGAAGTGGAACCAGTTGTCGCAGCCGCCTTCGCACGCGACCATCTCGCCGTAGTAGCTGCCGCCGCAAACGCAGCCGCGCCAGTCGGCCCACTCGTCGTCGACGCCCTGGACCAGGGGCGCGGCCTTGTCGTCGGCAGCTGCGGCCTGCTCGCGCGCGTACGCCTCGCGGATCGCTTCCGCACTCTGGTCCGCCGCGAGCTTGCGCGCCTCGTCGTCCATGGGGTCATCCATGCTGGAGCTCTGCACGCCTTCGTCGGGCGCTTCAAACGCTGCGCGCTGTCGATGGCTTATACCAAACGTGTCAAAAGCGATTTTTATGCAGCGAATGCTTGCGTAATGGCCAAGTTCTGGCCGATTTGACCTCGCGAAAAACCCGTTCGGCTGCAGACAGGCCCGCGGCCGGCGCCGCAAAAAACGCCAGCGCGCGTGCTCGCAGCGCATAGGACCGCTGTTCGTCGTAATTTTACCGCAGCAAAGCCAACGCCAACAAAAAGAATGAGCCCTACTGCCGACGCTGCAGCAGCAGCAGCACCACCCCCAGGGCCGGGGGAGGAGCCCGTCGTCGTTATCAAACGGAATGTCATCACGCACGTCTTCTTCGCGTTCGCCTGCGCCGCGACGGTGGCCCGCGCCTTCGAGGCCGGCGTCGTCTCGAGCGCGATGCCGCGCATCGCCGCGAGCCTGCGCCTCGACTACGCGCAGGAGGGCGTCGTCGCGGCGGCGCCCGACTACGGCATCGTGCCCGCGGGCATCATCGCCATGGCGCTCTTCGAGCGCGTGCGCGCGCGGAAGGTCCTCGTGGGCGCGTGCGCGCTGCCGGCGGTCGCGGCGGCCGCCGCGGCGCTGCGGCCGAGCTACCGCGCGCTCGTCGCGGCGCGCGCGCTCGGCGGCCTCGGCTGGGGCTGCGCCGCGGTGCACTTTCCCGCCTGGGTCGACGCGAGGGCGCCGTCGAAACGCAAGCCGCTCTGGCTCGCGCTGCTGAACGTCTGTTTGCTCGGCGGCATTCTCTGCGGCTTCGCCATCGGCAGCGCCGTGAGCGCGCCCTGGACGCGGCTCTACCTCGTCGAGGCCGGGCTCATGGCGCTCGCGGCCGTCTCCGCGGCGTGCTTCCCCGCCGAGATCATGGACGTGGCCCGCACCGGCGAGGCGCAGCGCCTGCTCGGCGCCGCGGCGCCGCAGCGGCCCGGCCTCACCAAGCTCCGCGCGACGCTGGCGACGCCCGTCGTCGCGCGCACCGTCGGCGCGGGCGCGTTCGTCTGCGGCACGGTGGGCTTCGTGCTCTACTTCATCAAGCAGGTCGCCGCGCGCGAGGCGCCCTCGTGGCCGACCTCGCTGCAGACGACGGCGGTGTCGGCCGTCTTCGTCGCGGCGCCCATCCCCGGCAACCTGGTGGGCGCCTACGTCGTGGAAAAGCGGATCGGCGGCTACGACCGCCTCGGGCCGACGCTCAGCTTCGTGAGCGCGGCGGCGCTCGGCGCCGTCGGCTGCGTCGCGCTGCTGCCGCTCGCGGGGCCGGGCCGGCCCTGGCCCTTCATCGCGCTCTGCTGGGGCTTTTTGTTCTTCGGCGCGCTGCCGACTCCGGCGATCAACGGCGTGGTGCTGGCGGCGAGCCCGCGCGACGCGGCGACGATCGCGTCCGGGATCCAGTTCGCGGCGCAGAACCTGATGAAGGCGATCGTGCCCCTCGTCGGCGGCCGCGTCGTCGACCGCGTCGGCCTGTTGCTCGGCTTCCGCAGCGTGCTGCTCGCGTGCGCGGCGGGCTACGCGGCCTTTGCGTTGCTTGCGCGCCGCGCCGCCGCCGACCACGTGCGCCGCGATCCCGCGCCGGACGACGCCCCGCTCGAGGCGCCGCTCTGTGGTGATGTTGCCTAGTTTCTCTTGTCTGTCGTACAAAGTAATAATTACAAATCGAAGATTCGTTCCGGGACGTTTCTAGAGTCCGAGATTTTGAGATTTTCCGAGATTTAGCGGCTCTATCACGCCTGCGGTCCCAGGCAGTACCGCCTCATCACCGAAAGAAACCAGCGAACGCATCGCGC
>MDTE01012867.1_pt1 | contig 18130 bp, 23 predicted proteins | sample 811231 | NCBI WGS metagenome assembly MDTE01 (sample SAMN05326651, study PRJNA326480) | marine metagenome | isolation source: seawater | place: Indian Ocean: Red Sea | collected 2010 | reverse complement strand
GTGGCCAACAGCAAGTACATGGCGGTCACGGACCCTCCGCGCACCCACGTCTACTTTCCTCTGCTGCAATCCTACAGCCGGTTCGGCTCGGTGCTGGTGCGCGCCGACGGCGACCCGATGGAATTGCGTCCGGCCGTCCAGGATCTGGTGGCCACGATCGATCCCGACATGGCGACCCCCAACGCCGACCGGCTGCGCGAGCTCACTCGGGTCAGCCTTCTGCCGATTCAGATCGCCGGGGTCCTCCTGGGTGTCGTCGGCGCCTTGACGCTCGTGCTGGCCGCGGTGGGCGTGGCGGGCGTGCTTGGCTATCTGGTCAGGCAACGCACCCGTGAGATCGGGGTCCGGATCGCCCTGGGTGCGAGTCCCAGAGCGGTGGTGGCGTTGGTGGCTGGCTACAGCCTGCGCTGGATGGGCATGGGACTGGGGGTCGGCATCCTGGCCTCGCTCGCGCTCGGCCGGTTCGTGGCCGGACTCCTCTACGAGATCGAACCCACCGACCCGACGTCGTTTGCGCTGACCGCGCTCGTCTTTCTCTTGGTCGGGGGACTGGCCAGCCTGATTCCGGTGCGCGCCGCCCTGAGCACCGATCCGATGACGGCGCTCAGAACCGAGTAGCTTCTGAGAAGATACATGCGGTGGCTTACCAGATCGTCAACGCGCGGATCGTGAACGAAGGGGCGACCCAGGAGGGCAGCCTCTCGGTCGACGACGGAAGAATCCTCGGTCTCGACGTGGCGCCGCCGCCCGGCGCCGAGGTGATCGACGCCGGGGGCGCCTACCTCCTTCCCGGTCTGATCGACGACCAGGTGCACTTCCGCGAGCCCGGGTTCGAGCACAAGGCGACGATCGAAACCGAGTCTCGGGCGGCCGTGTCAGGCGGCATCACCAGCTACATGGAGATGCCCAATACCAACCCGCAGACGGTGACCGCCGAGGCGATGGCCGACAAGCACGCGCGGGCCGCCGCCCGCTCGATGGCCAACTACAGCTTCTTCTTCGGCGCCACCAACGACAACCTGGAAGAGATCAAACGGGTCGACCCGGCGCTGGCGTGCGGCGTGAAGGTGTTCATGGGCTCGAGCACCGGCAACATGCTGGTCGACGACGAAACGGTGCTGGAGGGCATCTTCTCGTCTACTCCGCTCGTCATCGCCACCCACTGCGAGCACACGCCGACCGTCAAGGCCAACGAAGCGGCGGCACGGGAGAGGTACGGCGACGCCATTCCGTTCGACCAGCACCCGGTGATCCGCTCGGTCGACGTGTGCTATCGCTCGTCGAGTCTCGCCGTCGAGCTGGCGCGCCGGCACGGCGCCCGCCTGCACGTGCTCCACATCACGACCGCACGCGAACTGGAGCTCTTCGACGCCGGCCCGGTGGCCGACAAGCGGGTCACAGCCGAAGCGTGCGTGCACCACCTCTTCTTCGACGACACCGCCTATGCGACGCATGGCTCACACGTGGTGTGCAACCCGGCCATCAAGACCGCCGCGGACCGCGCCGCCATCTGGGAGGCCGTGCGCGACGACCGGATCGACGTCATCGCCACCGACCACGCACCACACACCCTCGAGGAGAAAGCGGGCCCCTATGGCAGTGCCCCGGCCGGCCTCCCGCTGGTGCAGCATTCCCTGCTCACCCTGTTCGAGCACGTGGCCGCCGGGCGGGTCAGCATCGAACGCGTCGTGCACAAGACCGCGCACGCGCCGGCCACGCTGTTCGGGATTCGCGAACGCGGCTATCTCCGACCGGGTTACTGGGCTGATCTCGTGCTGGTCGATCCCACGGGACGCACGCCGCCCGACACCCCGCTGCATGCGAAGTGCGGCTGGTCGCCGTTCGCCGGCACCGAGTTCTCGGCGCGGGTCCGGATGACCTGGGTCAATGGCGAGCTGCGGTACCGAGACGGCCAGTTCCTGCCCGGGACCGGAGGACGACGACTGGAGTTCGATCGATGAGCATGCTGAAGAAACTCTCGATCGCCGGGACGGGGCTGGCCATGGTGGTGATTGGCACCGCCTACGTCTACCGAGCCGACATCGGCCTCGCGGTGATGACGATCCTGATCGTACCCGGCCATGGGTTCGACGACGTCGCTCCGCCGTCGCCCCCGGACTACGACAACCCCGACCACTGGGCGGCGCTCCCAGACCGGGAAGATCTCGCCGATGCGGTGCCCCCGGGAGGCACCGACCAACAAGCCGACGCCCGGGTCGATGTGTTCTTCGTCCACCCCACGACCTATGTCACCGCCGACGGCTGGAACCAGCCGCTGGACCACGGCGCGACCAACCAGCTCACCGACGAAATGGTCATGCAAGGGCAGGCCAGCGCATTCAACGCCTGCTGCCGCATCTTCGCTCCCCGCTATCGCCAGGCGACCCTCGCCGCCTTCTTCGACGAAGAGGGGCACGGCACACGCGCACTCGACCTGGCCTACCAGGATGTGTTGGCCGCCTTCCACTACTACCTCGACGAGCTGAACGAGGGCCGGCCGTTCATCATTGCGGCCCACAGCCAGGGCTCGCGTCACGTGGATCTGCTGCTGGCCGAGCAGGTCGTGGGCACGCCGCTGGCCGAGCAGCTCGTTGCCGCCTACCCGGTCGGCTTCGAGATCAACGGCAGCAACGGCCTTCCGGTCTGCGCCGCACCGACCCAGACCGGTTGCCAGGTCACGTGGAACAGCGTGGGCCCGCGAGCCGGGCCCCTGTTCGCGTCACCAGACAACGTCTGTGTCAATCCGCTGACCTGGGCCACCGACGGGGCGGCCGCTGCGCACGACCTCAACCTGGGCGCCGTCAACTTCGACGGCGACGCCAGCTACGAACAGGGAGCCGCGGATGCGCAGTGCGTCGCCGACGGACGGCTGCTCGTCTCCGAGATCCGCTCCACTCGCTACGCGCAGCGACCGCTGGGCCGCGACAACTACCACGTGTACGACTACGCGCTGTTCTACGTGAACATCCGCCAGAACGCCCAGGCGCGGGTCGAAGCATTCCTCGCCAGTCGATAGGCTCGTTCCTCCTCGGCGGACGTCTACGAAAGTTTTCGTTGACACTACGAAGCTCATCGTAGACACTCGATCTCGATGTCGAACACGACCCTGCCGAGACCGACCGATGCCGAGCTCTCGATCCTTCGCGTGCTCTGGAATCGGGGCGCCTCGACCGTGCGTGAAGTGCACGAGAGCCTCGAGCGTGAGCGGTCGGTGGCCTACACCACCACGCTCAAGCTGATGCAGATCATGACGACGAAGGGGCTCACCACCCGGCGCGTCGAGGGCCGCGTGCACCGCTACGAGGCGAGCCTGCCCGAAGCGGCCACCCAGCGGCATCTGATCGGCGACCTGCTCGACCGCGGGTTCGGCGGGTCGGCCTCGAAACTGGTAATGCAGGCGCTGGCGGCACGGCCGGCCAGTGCCGAGGAGCTCGCCGAGATCCGACAGCTCCTCGACGACGCGGCGGCTGACCAGGAGCGTGACTGATGCTTGACCTGATGCTGAACGCCGGCGTTGGACGGCACGTGGGATGGACCCTGCTCGAGTTCGTCTGGCAAGGCACGCTGGTCGGACTCGGCACTGCGGCGCTCCTCTGGCTGCTCGCCGGGGCATCGTCCTCTACCCGCTACCTCGTAGCCTTGTGCGGGCTGGTCGTCGTGCTCGTCTGGCCGGCCGTGAACCTGGCGTCCCGACTCGACACGGCTCCGGCGGGGCGTTCGGCCGCCGTCCCGAGCGAAGACAGCCCTGCGCGCGTCGACACCGCACCATCCGGCCTTGCCCCGTCCCTCGCGACGAGGGGAGGTTCCCCGGTCCGACCCGACCTGGCGGGCGCAGTCGACCGGTGGGCGCCGACGATTGCCACCGTGTGGCTGGTGGGCGTCGTCCTGCTGACGGCTCGGCTACTGGGCGGATGGCTGGTCGTCGAACGGCTCCGCTCCCGCGACACACGCCCCTTGCCGAGGGAATGGACGCAGCGTGTCGATCGACTGATCGACCGGGTTCGGGTCAGCCGGCCCGTCCGCGTCGTTGAGTCCGCCATCGCCGAGGTACCCTCGGTCGTCGGCACCCTCTGACCCGTGGTGCTGATCCCGACGAGCGCCTTGACCGGGCTGACGGTGACGCAGCTCGAAGCGGTCATTGCCCACGAACTGGCCCACGTCAGACGGCACGACTACCTGGTGAACGGACTCCAGAGCCTGGCCGAGACGCTCCTCTTCTACCACCCGGCGGTGTGGTGGATCTCCGCGCGCGTCCGGCAGGAACGGGAACACTGCTGTGACGACGTCGCGATCGCCGTGTGCGGCGATCCGGTGACGTACGGCCGCGCCCTGGCCAGCCTCGAGCAGCTGCGGCAAGGAGAGGGCCTGCTGGCGGTGGCTGCCAGCGACGGCTCGTTGACCGAACGGATACGACGCCTGCTCGGCGCGCCGGTCCAGTGACCGCGGCGCTCGCTGAGTGTTGTCGCGACACTGGTCGGAGCGAGCACCCTCGGGCTGCTGGCGGCGTCGCCACCCGAGCCCCCACCCCTGCCTCCAACACCGCCCGTTCCGGCGACGCCGTCCGAGTCCGAGCTCGCCCCGGTGCCTCCGGCGCCACCGCTGCCACCCGCGCTCCCCGGTGACGAGCATCCCCCCGTCCCCCCGGAGATGCCAGCCCCGACCGTCGATTCGCCTCCCGTGCCTCCCGCGCCTCCGGCGCCACCGACCGGGGCCCGGACGCCGCCGGTCGTCCCGCCGCTGCCGCCAGCTCCGCGACCACCCGACCTGAGCCCGCTCGGAGCGGACCAGGGCCAGCTTCGACAGGAGTACCTCACGGACCTCCTCAGCCGGCTCCCAGCCGCGTCGGACGAGGCCGCGGCCCTGCTGGCCGACGCGCCGCGACTCATCCAGAGCGACGCCTGGCTCGGCCTGCTCCTCCGCCAGCAGACCAGTCACGTCGCCTCGGCTGGCCCGGCCCGTGACGCCTACTTCGCCGCGGCCGGGTCGATCGCCTCAGACCACGAGCTGCGGCTGGTGCTCACAGAGCTGGCGTCGAACGGCCCGCTGACACCCGATCTCTTCCAGGCCGTTCTCCATACGGCTGGCGGCGTCGACGACGACGAAGAGCGAGCACGCCTGCTGACCGACCTGGTGGAGATGCAGCGACTCGATGCGCGCACCCGGCCCACGTTCTTCAGCCTGGCCAACGACGTCACCTCGAACAGCGAACGAGCCAGTGTCCTGATCGCCACCGCGAACCGCGACCGCAGTCCGGATACGCTCGCTCGCGTGCTCGCCTCGACGGTCGGGCTCAACTCCGACGCGCACAAGCACCGCGTCCTGGAACGGGTGCTCGCCGCCAGCGCCGCCCCGGCCCTGCGCGAGCCGTTCTTCCGGGCCGTCTCCACCCTGCACTCCGACCACGAGCGACGCCGCGCGCTCGAGGCGGTGGCCAATCTGACCAGCCCCTCGGACACCATGCTCCTGACGCTGTTCGAGACCGCGTCAGACATCGGCAGCGACTACGAGCTAGCGTCGCTCCTGGTGCGAACGGCTGAGCGACACCCGCTCGATACCCGACTCCGACCGGCGTACCACCTCGCGGTGGCCACGCTCGATTCGACCCTCGAGCGCCGCCGAGCGCTCGCCGCGCTCGATTCTCACTGACCCGTCATCTCGGGAGGATGTCGATGCTCGAATCCTGGTTCGAGACAGTACAGCTGTGGCCATCCAGCGTGGCGCTACGCGAGTCGCTCTACGGCTACACCCTGCTGCTGACGCTCCACGTCGTCAGCCTGACCCTGTTCGCCGGGGTGGTGCTGGTACTGGATCTCCGGCTCACCGGGCTCACCTTCCGCAACGTCCGGGTGTCGGAGGTCTGGAGCCGGATGATGCTTCCGTGGATGACGCTCGGTCTTCTGCTCAACGCCGGCAGCGGCGCGCTGCTGGTCTACAGCAACCCGATGCGCTACTACGTGAACCTCTACTTCTGGGTCAAAGCCGCGCTCTTCGTGATCGCGGGTGTGAACGCCATCTACTTTCACCTGACGCTGTTCAAGACCGTCGAACGGTGGGAGCACCGTGACGCCTTCCCCACCGGCGCGCGGGTGGCGGGGCTGGCGTCCGTGCTGCTGTGGTCAGGGGTGCTCGTCGCCGGACGACTGCTTGCCTACGAAGGGCTGGCGCCGGCGTGGTGGCTGGCGGACTGATCGGAGGAGAAGACCATGCTGTTTCCGTACTTCGAACGTCTCGAGGACGTGTGGCCGAACGTTCCGTTCCACGACTCGGTATGGATCACGCCGATCCTGGGCAGCATCCACCTGCTGGCCCTGGTCGCCTTCTCGGCGGCAATCCTCGTCGTCGACCTGCGGCTGCTCGGCCGCGGTCTGCGCGGCACCACGCTGGCCTCCCTGTCGGGGACCGCCGAGCCATGGCTCATCGGGAGCTTTCTGGTCCTGGTCGCTTCCGGTGGCCTGCAGGTGATGGCGACGCCGCTGAAGGTCTACTACAGCCCGTTCTTCTGGTGGAAGATGCAGGCGGTGGCGATAGGCATCGTCCTGACCTGCACCGTCCGTCGTCGGCTGGCGAATCAGCCGGACGATGTCCTCGATCCGGTCTGGCGGCGCATCGTCGGGCTGACGTCGCTCGCCCTCTGGACCAGCGCGATGATCGGTGCCCGGTGGATCGGCTTGATGGGCTAGGTCATCGATCGTTGACAATACACATATATCTGCATATAAAGATCGCGTGCGACGAAAAGCCGGGAGGTTGGTGCCGCTCGAGTTGGCGATCTGCGAGGCAGCCGCCCTGCTCGCCACCCGAGGCATCGACGAGTTCCATGGCTATGCGATCGCCAAGGTCGTCCGAGATGCCGCCGAGGCGAAATCGCTCACGGCCTACGGCACGCTGTATCGCGCGCTGGCTCGCCTCGAGAAGATGGGGCTGGTGGAAAGCCGATGGGAAGACCCGGCGCTCGCGGCTCGCCAGAGCCGCCCTGGACGCCGACTCTATCGACTGACCACCGCCGGAGACGCAGCCCTCGAACGGAGTCGACGTGGCGAGCCGGCCTTCACCCTCGCCGACCAACCCGACGACGGACTGGCCCCGGCATGAGCTGGCTGACCCACCTCGCGCTGGCCCTCACCCGCTGGTGGGGGCGCTGGCCTCGATCGGCTGGCTGGTCGTGATGAATCAGCTTCGTGACATCCCCCTCCCACAGCCTCCGCCGCTCCTGACCTACGACGAGCGACACCCGCCGCCCCCACCCCCGCCGAGGCGGGCGGCCAGTTCGTGAAGGACGCCGGATGCCCCTGCTGTTCGAACCATCGGGGCCGGAGGCGGGCTACTCGGGCCCACCGAGATTCGATCTGCCGGAACAGCTCGACGCCGGGGTCGCGGCGAGACGCCGGTGGGCGCTCCCCGCGTCCGCGCTCTGTCATCTGGTGATTGGCCTCCTGGCCGCGGTCGGGTGGACGGCTGATGAGGCTCCACCCGTTGACGCCCCGGTCAGCCCGACCCTCGAGATTACCTACCTCACGGCGATGCCCACCGCCCAGGTACAGGGCAGCACGCCGGAGCCCGTGCCGCGCCCCGACGAGACGCGGCTGGACTTCGAGGGCTTCTCGGTCGACCTCACGCGGCTCACCGGCGAACCCGACCTCTTCCCGTTCCTCACCACCCCGCTGCCGATCGCCGACTTCGCCCCCGGCGACACGGTGGAATCACTCGCATGGACATCTGGTGCCGGTGCCGCGCCGCCACGGCGCGAACCGCTGGCTGTCACCGATGCGGAGCTGCAGGCGCTCATCGACCAGATGTGGTCGCGCCGGGAACGGTGGGAGGCGTTCATGACGGTCGCTCCGCTGTTCGAACAGCACCACCCGGATCAGGGCCGGCTCCCGGACCTGCTCCGAGGGCACCTCGACCAGAACCTGCTGCAGCCGTTCAACTCGAGCTTCCGTTACATGCGCCAGATTCCGGATCCGCGCACGTGGGCCCAGCTCGAGCTGGCGGTACAGCATGCCGACTTCATCGGCCTGGCCGGCGACTACATCAACGCCCACCCCGGCACCCGCACCAGCATCGAGTATCTGTTCCTCCTCGAAGAGCTGGCCGCGGGCAATCTCACTGGCCGCCTCCCCACGCTTCCACCGGCGCCAGACTTCCGCCTTCTCCGCAGCTGACAAGCGTCGACAACCCACGCGAACCATGATCCCTCCTTGCCATGATCATTCCTCGCGTTGCATCGACCGATTGAATTCACCCCATCTAAGTACTAAATCCCGGACTCCATGCGGATCGTGATCGTCTCGCACAGCCCCTCGAGGGTGCGGTGCTCGTCATCGCCGATCTGCACACTGAAGGTGTACTCGCCGTCCTCGAGCGTCATCTCCATGCCGTCGGACCCGTCCCCGAAGTGAACCCAGGGGTCGGCGGCCGGAATGATCTCACCCGCCGGCAGGCATTCGGCGTTGACGCCCAGGTGGTAGTGGCCCAGGCCGCCGCGGGGGCTGTCCACTTCTTCGGGCACCGGGCTGATCTCGAAGTTCTCGATGCCAAAGGTGAATCCCAATGGCAACTCGGTTGGGTGGTCGGTGTCGTCGAGTGGCGCCACGAAGAACACCCGGGGGGTGCCGGTCGGCTCCTCGGCGGCTGCGGCCGGCGCCGCATCACCGCCGCCGGCAGGCTCGGCGTCGCCGCCTCCGCCGCACGCCATCGCACCCACGGTCAGCAGCGCGGCCAGCGCCATCACCCCGTTCCGCTTCAACGTCGATTCTTCTTCGAGCACGTACTCTCTCCTTCCCCTCAACTCAGTCGTCGGGTCGAATGGACTTTCGTGTGCAGCACATTATCTTGCAACATCGGACCCAGCCTGTCGACGCGCCGGATGCCAGGCTCGCTCCTGGTGTCTCGCCGACGACCGGGCTTGTGACTCGTCAACCGGCTAGGCCGGCCGATTGGACAGCACCAGGAAGGCGCCGGCCGCCGCCATGACGATGCCGAGATAGAACGCTGGCGACGGGCTGTTCTGCGGCGGATTGTAGAGCATGGCCACAAACACGCTCACCACCGGCGCCCCGGCAAACACGAGCGGCGGAACCACATTGGGCCGGCCGCCATTGATGAGCGCGAAGACGATACCCAGCGCCCCCAGCGCGCCGAGCACGCCCGCGCCGAAGGTGAACATCATGCCGGTCGACGAAAAGAGATCCCAGCTGCCTGCCCGCGCGACGATCGTGCCTGGAATCAGGATGGCCACCACGAGATAGGCCAGCCCCACCATCAGGAAGGCGTGCACGCCGCTGCCTCCCAGCCCGACCTGGCCCTTGTGCAACGTCGGGATGTAGGTTCCCCAGGCAAACACGGTCAGCAAGACGAACGGCAACCAGCTACGCATCGAGTTCTCCTTTGGCGGCGAGACCGCCCGTCGGCGCCGACGAGCGTGGACGGCAAACGCCGTATTGTATCGTAGGCAGGTGCGCCGGCATCGGGGCCTCGTCCCGCTCTCACACGAGCACCACGACGTGCTGGTGGTGGCCCAGGGCCTGATCCGCGGCCGGTCTCCGGCTCCCCGGTCCGACTGGCCCCCGCGACGCGAAGAGCAGGTCGGCCGGGTCCTCGACTTCTACGACCAGGTGCTCGCCGCCCATTTCGCGTTCGAAGAGCAGGTGCTCTTTCCGGTCGCCGAACGCGAGCTGCTCCGAGCCGCTCCCCTGCTGGCAGGCCTCCGGCGCGAGCACGAGGAGGTGCGCTCACGCCTCGACACGCTACGCGCCGACCCCACCCACGACCTCGATCTGAGGCTCCCGGCCCTGGGCCGGCTCCTCGAGCGTCACGTACGCCAGGAGGAACGGGTGCTGTTCGAACACCTGCAGCGGGAACTCTCGGAGGAGACCCTGGACCGGATCGGCACCGAGCTGCGGGCACGCCCCACCTCGGGACCGTCCTGCCTCCCGCGGCACCTCTTGCCGTCCGAGGGTCACGGGGACTGAGCGTCAGCTACTCGATAGAGCAGATCGGCCGACTGCAAGATCTTCTGCCTCAGCCGGGGTGGGTAGTCGGGTCGCTCGTCGAGGAACTGCCGTACCGTGGCGGCCGCCTCGGGTGACCGGTGTCCCCCCAGGGTGGCGCCCACCCACCCCGCCGGAAAGAAGATGTCCCCCGTCTGCTGGATCTCCTCGAGCAGCTCCAGCGCGGGCAGAATGAACTGCCGGGCGTCGTCGGCGCGGGTCGGATGATGCAGGTGGTCGAGCCCGGAGATGACCCACGGCTCCCGTTCCCGGTTCGCCGGCTCCCGGAGCGACTCGAAGAATCCGGCCCGCACGTCGGGGTCGGCCGCCAGCGCCGGCCGGATGAACCGGAACCGGGCCAGGCGGTCGGGATTCTCGATGCGGGCCTCCTGCTGATCGAGGATGAAGGCGGCCTCGTCTACCTCGCGCACCGCAAGTGCCTCGGCCAGCGCGGTGAAGTCGGGTTCGGCGAGCGGCACCCCAGGTACCGCGTCCTCCTCGGCCCAGATCCGGCGCATCCGTGCGACCGCGGCCGGGCTCGTGGCCAGCCCCCGCCAGGCGCCGAAGTAGGCGGCCCGGATGGTTGGCGCGCTCCCCGCCTCTACCCCCGCCCACAGCGTCCGCTCCACGTCGTCCGCCCAGCGGTCCCGGGCGGCTCGGTCGATCAGGCGCCAGTAGGTTGTGCGGAGGTAGGTCAGCAACCGTTGGGTGTTCTGCTCCACGGGCTCGGCCTCGAGGCCCTGAAGCAGCAGCGCCAGCCAGGTCTCCGGCTGGACGTCCCCCTCGAGCACCGCCTCCCAGAGGTTGGCCCAGCCCAGGCTGCGCACCATCGGATCGTCGAGCGTCGGGAGGTGTTCGAGCAGATAGGCCAGGCTATCGGGATCGAGCCTGAACCATCCGTACTCCAGACCGGCACCGTTCGGTAGGAGGAAGGCCGGCCGCGGTCGTCCCGCCAGCGCGGCGACCTCGACCCGCGCCGCGTCGAGCCGTACCGGCAACCGCTCGAGGCCCCCCTCGTACCCGGCCAGCAGGAGAAGCTGCTGCGGCCACACCCGTCCGGCCCCGGCGGGATCGAACTGCGCCAGGTCGACCTGGCTGGGGACGGTGCGGCCCTCGCCAAGCCCTTCGATCTCGATCCGGGGACGGCCCGGCTCGTCGACCCAGACCCGGCTCCAGGCGGCCAGATCCAGCTCGGTGCGGCGATCGAGCAGCTCGACCAGCTGCGGCCAGGTGGCATTGCCGTAGCTGAATCGATCGAGATAGTCCCTGAGCCCGTCACGCAACTCGTCCTCCCCGAGCAATTGCTCGAGGTGCCGCATCACGATCGGCGCCTTCTGATAGATGATCGGTCCATACAGCGCACCCGCCTCGTCGAGGTTGTCGAGCGGCTGTCGGATCGGATTCGCCCCGGCGCTCCGGTCGATGCCGTAGGCGGTGTGGTGGTGGGCCAGGAAGAACCGCAGATCGTGGCGGACGTCGGGGAAGGTGGGATGGACGATCTTCGCCGCCATGAAGTTGGCGAACACCTCCTTCGTCCACACATCATCGAACCAGTTCATCGTCACCAGGTCCCCGAACCACATGTGCGCCGTCTCGTGGGCAATCAGGCTGGCGCGAGACAGCACCTGTGACTGGGTGGCGGATTCGTCGAGAAAGAGACTGCCCTCGCGATAGAAGATGGCCCCCGGATGCTCCATGCCCCCGTACTGGAACGGCGGGATCAGGGCAAAGTCGAACTTCTCGAACGGATAGTCGATGCCGGTGTAGTCCTCGAGCCACTCGAGCGCCGAGGCATGCAGATCGAAGATGGCGTCCCGATTCCGGGCCACCTTCTCCTGGTCGGTCTCCCGATGCAGCATCCGCATCGGCCGACCATCCCGCTCCGCCGCCTCGACCTGAAACGCGCCCACGGCGAACGCGAACAGATAGGTAGGCAGGGGCGCGGTCTCGCCGAACATCCACCGCGTCTCACCCGGGCCGGGCCCGCTGGCCGGCGTCTCGACCTCGTCCCGACGCGCCGCGTTGGCCACCGCGACCCAGTCCGACGGAATGTCCAGGGTCAGCGAGAACCGCGCCTTGAGGTTGGGCTGATCGAACAGCGGCAGCGAGAAATGGGCTCGGTCCGGAACGAACAGGGTGTAGAGGAACTCCTCGTTCCGATTGAGCGCCCCATCGCCCGCCTCGAACTCCACCCGCACGAGGTTCACGCTGTCGGGGGTCAGCGAGGTTGCCGGGACGACCAGGTGATCGTGCTCGGCTCGCCAGTCGCTGTCGGCGTCGTTCACGCGAACCGCGCGCACCCGGTCAGCCGGTTCCTGAAAGTCGAGGACCAGATCACGCGCCTCCGGATCGGCCCATCGCAACTCGATGTCGACGGCTCCGGAGAGCGGAGCTGAGCGTTCGCGCGGCACCTGGAGGTGATACCGGTACCGCACATCGGAGATGGTGGCGGCCCGCTGCTCGGCCAACCACCAGGGCACACCAGCGTCGATCGGCATCGGTGTCGGCGGGGGCGCGCACCCGGCCCCGAGCGCCAGGCCCATGAGGAGACCGGCGGTGGAGAGGGCCCGGCCGGTGATCCGGCTCACGGGGTCAGGGTGCATTCGCCGTAGTACTGCTCCGGTCGAGAGGTGAAGCCAGGCAGAGAGGTGTCGGTGTACTCGTGCCTGGTGTGCACAGCCATCCGTTTTCCCTCGGTGGTCTCACGATCGATCACCGTCGTCGTGTAGAGCGGCCCGACCAGGAACATCTGTACCAGGTGGAGATAGTCGCCGGTCTGACGCACGATGATTTGCGAGTCGCCGTAGGGGCCGACGATCTCGGCCGTCGCGCCGTCGGCATCGATCTCCTCGAAGCGCAGCGACAGCGTCGCGACATCGAGACCCGCTTCGGCCGCTCCGTCCGTCCAGGTACCGGTGGCAATCGTCGAGAAACTGCAGTCGAGCGCCGTCACGTCGACCAGTTCCACCTGCGCCTCGGCGCTCGCGGCCATCGTCAGGAGTAGTCCCGCCGCCAGTGCGCCCGCCCGTGTCGCGCCCATGCTGTCCCCCTCGGTCTGTTACACTGCGGCATTCTATCCGCGCTGCATGCGACGACTCATCCCGTTCTTCCTCTTCTGCGCCGTGGTCGTGGTGGAGGGCCAGCCCGCGCTGGACCCGATTCTGCGGGAACGCCTGGAGACGCTGTTTCCCGACGCGGCGCGCTTTTCGCCCAAGGAAGGCTCGCCCCCACACTTCAAGGCGCTTGACGGCGCGGGCGAGATCGTTGGCTACGGCTTCTATACCACCGACCTCGAACCGCTGGAGCGCGGCTATGACGGTCCCATCCAGGTGCTGGTGGGTGTCGACCTCGACGGCGTGTTGACCGGCATCATCATGGTGCGTCACCACGAACCCTACGGCTACTTCTCCATCGACAAGCCTGAATACGCCGCACAGTTCGTCAGCAAGAGCGTGCGCGAGCGGTTCCGGGTCGGCGCCGACATCGACGCCGTCTCGACCGCGACCATCACCATGACCAGCGCCACGCGCGCCATCCGGAACGGCGCCCGGCGGATCGCCCGCCGGTTCCTCACCCCGCCCGAGTCCCGATGAGCCGACCGTCCTGGCGCCTCACGCTCGGCCTGCTCCTGTGCCTGACGGCCGTCTGGAGTGGCGCCGCCTGGGCCCAACCCGAGACCGGTCCCGACGCGGCGGCCGAATCTGCGGTCGACGACGAGGACGACGGCGGCTGGGACTTCGACGACGAAGAGGAAGCGGTCGAGACCTGGGGCTCGCTCCTGCGAGATCAGGCCACCGATATCGGTCTGTTCGCCGGATTCGCGACCTTGACCATGGTCAGCTTCTTCCGCAAGAGCGTCCCGCTCAAGCTGGTGACTTTCGGCGCGGCCATCCTCTATATGGGCTTCGCCAAGAGTCAGCTCATCTCGGTGGTCAACATCTACGGCGCGATGACCGGCAACATGCCGGTCTTTCGCTACAACATCGCCTGGTATCTGTTCGCCGGGTTCACCATCGTGACGACGGTGCTCTGGGGCCGGCTCTACTGCGGACGCGTGTGCGCGTTCGGGGCCCTCACCCAGGTCATGGACCGGGTGGTACCGTCGCGGCTGCGGGTGGAGGTGCCACGCTGGCTGGAAGATCGTGCGGCCTGGGTCAAGTACGGCCTGTTGGGCGCGACACTCAGCTACTTTCTGGTCACCTCCGACATCACCGCCTACCGGTTCGTCGAACCGTTCTGGATGTTCACCCGCCAGGGCACGACCGCCATGTGGACCGGGCTGGCGCTGCTCCTCGTGGCGACGGTCTTCGTGCGAAACCTCTACTGCCGGTTCCTGTGCCCGGTGGGGGCCTTCCTGGGCATCCTCTCGAAGCTGACCGTCTTTCGCATCAAGCGCTGGAACGAGTGCAGCACCTGCAAGCTGTGCGAGAAGACCTGCGAATGGGGCGCCATCCGCGGCCCCGAGATCGTCATGACCGAGTGCGTCCGGTGCGACGACTGCGAGCGGCTCTACGCCGACACGAGCCGGTGCCCGCACTGGCTCATCCTCGCCCGCGCCAAGCTCACCGGCAAACGATCCCCCGCCTGAGCCCTACACCCAGTAGGCCAAGATCGACGCGCAGATCAGCAGACGCACCAGGTCGAACCCGCCATCGATCGCCACCACCCCCCACTTCTTCATCTCCTAGGCGACCTTGGCCAGTTGATTGGGCAGGAAGAAGCCAAGCCAGGTGAACCCGGCTGAGTTCATGATGAGGGTGGCGTTCGACACGTCCGGCGAGAGTCCCCAGGCCCCGGCTCTCCAGACCCCCTGAGCGTGGGCCAGAACGAACACCAGCAGGAAGTTCCCGAGCGCGAAGATGGCCATCGCGGCGCCGTCGGGCTGCGGCACGTCGCTCATCCGATGGTGCGACGCCCACGCCTTCCCGAACAGCGGCCCGAACCACAGGAACCCGACCGGCATCAGCACGACAGTGGCGACGATGATCGCGAGGTAGTTGATCGGTATCTCCGGCAGCATCGTGTCCCTCCCCGTTTGACGCCCTCTGGGACCAGATTAGAGCGCTGTTTCCGACGGATTGCCACCATTCGAGACGTGCCTGGCCCGGGCGGGAAAGAACCGTGGCGCTCCAGCCCTGTTGACAGACCACAGAGAAGCAGCTATTCCTGTAGTTAGACAACATGACAGAACCCAGAACGGACGTTCCCTACGGAGCGCTCGACCTGTTCGTGCTGAAGACGCTCGACTCGATGGGGCCGCTCCACGGCTTTGGCATCGCGAGACGTATCGAGCAGGTCTCGCGGGACGCGCTGCAGATCAACCAGGGCTCGATCTACCCTGCGCTGCTCCGACTGCAGCAGAACGGCTGGATCAAGAGCGAGTGGGGCGCCTCGGAGAAGAACCGGCGCGCGAAGTTCTACTCGCTGACCGATGCCGGACGCCTCCATCTCTCGACCCAGGTCGAAGACTGGAAGCAGACCGCCCTGCTCGTGGAACGGTTCCTCGAAAGCACGTGATTCGGCTCCTTCAGTCGAGCGGCACCCACGCCGTCCCACGATGGCCAAAGTCCGCGACATCCGGGTGGAGCAATTCGGCCAGGATCTCGGCTGATTCCACGACTCGCGGACCAGGACGATTGAAGAACTGGTTCCCGTCGGTCACGAACACCCGCCCCAGCTCGACCGCTCGTAAGCTCCTCCACCCGGAGTGGCTAATCAAGACTGGGAGCTCGGCGCGACAACGCTCGATGTCGAACCCGCACGGCATGAACGCGATCACATCGGGATCGGCCGCGGCCAGCCGCTCGAAGGTCAGATAGCCGGAGTGCTCGCCCGCGGTGCCGAAGAGGTCGGCGCCACCGGCGAACTCCACCAACTCGGGCACCCAGTTTGCCGCCGCCATGAGCGGGTCGACCCACTCGATACAGGCGATCGACGGACAGCCTCGTCCCCGGGTCGCCTCTCCAACGTGTGCCAGCCGGCGCCGCAGCATCGCCACCAGCCGGTCGCCGCCTTCCGGGTCCTCGAGCGCGGCAGCCACCGCGCGGATATCCGCCCACACGTCAGTGAGCGACATCGGCTCCAGCGAGACAATGGTCGGCCGGGACGTCACGAGCTCGCAGACGGCTGCTTCGACGTCCTGCAGGCTCACGGCGCAGACCTCGCATTGGGTCTGGGTCACGATGAGGGTCGGCGCCAGCCGGTTCAGCAGCTCCGGGTCGACACGGTAGACCGACAGTCCGTCGGCGACGATGGACCGCACCTGATCGTCGATCGCCCGGCTGGATGCGTCGACATCGACCTTCGAGCTGGAGCAGACCGGTAGCGGCGCCACCGACGCCGGGTAGTCGCATTCATGCGACCGACCCACGAGCTGGGCCTCGAATCCGAGCAAGGTCACGATCTCCGTCGCGCTGGCGATGAGTGTGATGACGCGATGCTCCCCCATCCGGCTCATCCTCTCCCGAGCACCGGCGCGGTGCGCCTCGGCGACGCCACGAGACCGACCCGGCTAAACAGTAGCGGCAGGAACACGGCCATGCCGAGTACCGTGTTCCGGAAGTATGGCAGCGCCATGAGGTAGCACTCCACGAGCCCGGCACCGGTCAGTGGATAGCGAACGCCCCCGCCCAGCGCCCAGACGCCGAAGTTACTCACCAGGAAGAACACGGTGGCCGATCCGAGCCCGGCCACCGCGAGCCGGCCCACCGAGCGGCGGGTCCGGAGCAGGAACCCGCAGACCACGACGAGCGCCACCGACACGTAGACCACCGGCTGATGCGCATAGAACGCCCAGTCGGCACGGCCAACGATCAACCAGACGCCGAGATCGCCGGCGAGGTACGTGCCCAGGGGAACGGCAACCGCGAGACGGCGGTCGGCCAGCATCGCTCCGCCGAAGAGACCCACCGCCAGCAGCGGTGAGAAGTTCCAGGGATAGAACGAGTCTCCAGAGGGGTCGATCGGTACGCCCAGCCGCAGGAGCAGGAAAGGCAGCAGCCGGGTAACGACGCTGAGCCCCAGCAGGCTCGCGAGGACGACGGGTCGTGGATGCAGATACATGGCTCCTCCTCGAAGCACGGCCGAGGCGCCACACGGGGGATGCCGATGCACGCGGTCCCTTCCTGGCCCCTCGGCCAAGACCTGGACTCGCTCTGCGGGTGGAGTACGGGAGGACCCCGGTGATGGGTGCCCGCGTCCCCCCCGCGGAGGATCAGGTCGGGTGAACGTCACCGGCAGGTCTTCGGGCTTGCGGGCGCTCGGCGCGATGTCGCCGAACCTACTGGCCGTCGCTTCCCAGCTCGTCTCGAGCCAGTGCGTGATGACGGCGGTCGTTCCCGTTTACCGCTGCGGGGCAGCCCCGGAATCTCACCGGGTTCCCTCTTGCCGCGCCAGGTCATCACACCCGGCGCACCGGTACGGTTGCCGGACACAGTAGCGGCCGCCGCCTGCGCGGTCAAGCATCGGCCGCGATCTAGTTGATATCCAATCAGCCTCGGACCGTGCGAAGATGTAGGGCGCTCGGAGGTGCATATGAGACGAACGACCCTGTTGCTATCGGCCCTCGTGGTCGGGCTGACCCCGCTGACTGCCCAGGCGCAACGCGCCGAGATCGAGAAGGCCTTGCTGGCGGCGCCGCCGACCATGCGGGAGAACGCCATGGTGATCAAGATGGCGGCCGACGGCAGCCACACCGTGCTTCGCGAGGGCTCGAACGGGCTGATGTGCTGGGACCGCTCCGACGAACCGAACCGGACCTTCAGCGTCCAGTGCTCGAGCGAGGAGAATCTCGAACGGGTGAAGCAGAACCGGGCCTTCAACATGTCGGGCGGCACGCCGGAGGAGATTCGCGCCATGCGTGACGCCGCCGAGGCTGACGGCAGCCGGAAGGAATCGAAGTTCGGTAGCGTCTACTACACACTGAACGGTGAGGACGCCGAGTCAGCCAGCCTGCACCTCACCATCGCGGTGCCACACGCCACCGAAGCCACGCTCGGCCTGCCCGAGCAAGGCAGCTACACCCTGCCCGGCAGCTGGATCATGGAACCGGGCACGACCTCGGCCCACATCATGTTGCCGGGCCAGTAGACCGCTCACGAAACAACAGGACCGACGACGATGACCCGAACCGCTCACGCGCT
>MDTE01128441.1_pt1 | contig 18133 bp, 10 predicted proteins | sample 811231 | NCBI WGS metagenome assembly MDTE01 (sample SAMN05326651, study PRJNA326480) | marine metagenome | isolation source: seawater | place: Indian Ocean: Red Sea | collected 2010 | reverse complement strand
GGTCCAGATGGCGGGTCCTCGGCCATTTCCTCACATGCGGCAACCAGGTCCCTTCCTTCCATCAATTCTAGCAAGTCCCTGAAGATAGTCAGTATCGGTGGAGGGAGGTGTAACTGGTTCCCCTCCCAAGCCTCGACAATGTCCTCCGGCCTCCACCATTGGAATTTGTCGAACTCGCTTCGTCCGGGTGGGAAGGACGCTTCTACTCCCGAATCCCCCAATGCAACGTGGAAGAACAGGTTGTGGAACCTAGTTGGAGACTGTGGGGGGGTTATCCTTTCCGTGATAACCTGACAATCGAACTCCTTGGTGGAAATCGCCCCAGACTCTGCGACCTCAAGCCATCCGGACTTGTCCTTGCAGACAATCCCCCTGACTTCATCACTAACCTCCATGAAGCCACCTCTGCCATCAGGGGTGATCCCTACCTCTTCCACCATCTCCCTGAGGAGAGTGAAAACTGACAGTCTATCGCCAGTCCTGTCAGATAACCAATCTGGATGGCTATCCGCCGCCTTACGATCAACTCTGCTAACGCCCCCTCCTGGGAAGGACCAGAGATCCGGGAAGGCTGGAAGCTCGGAGCTCCTGTGCCCAAGAAGGACCTCATGCCCATCTCCAGAAATCCTACTGAGCATCACTGACGCAGATGGGATGTGAGGTCGTGACTCCAATTTAGGAACCTCTAGCCCCTCTGGCAACTCGTCCACGACCTCTCGAAGGGATTCGAGGCTTCAACCTCGCTACGATAACGATTGAATATACATGCTAGTCTTGGCAAAGCATGGAGACAGTTTCAATTTCCAACACGGACACAACCACGGGCCGGAGAATGCACCAGATTGAGATGCCGACATTTGGTCTTGGGGTTTACCTAATGGGGGAGCCTGGAGAGTGCAAAGCTTCTGTGAAGCATGCTCTGGAGAAGGGATACAGGCTAATTGACACTGCAATGGCCTACGGCAACGAGGACGAGGTGGGCGAGGCTATCCGAGAATCCGGAATCGATAGGGATGAGATTTTCGTGGTCACAAAACTTAGACAGCCCCATGCTAACAGCCATGATGAGACTCTGGAGAGATGCCAACAGAGTCTCGAGAACCTCGGTCTAGAATTCATGGATCTATATCTGGTCCATGCCCCTCCGAAGGACATCGAGGCCAGAGCACCAGTTTGGCAGGGTATGGAGGATTGCCTATCCAAGGGCTGGACTAGATCCATAGGCGTAAGCAACTATGGTGCGCATCATCTCGACGCAATGGTCTCTTACGCATCGCTGATGCCTTCCGTGAACCAGATAGAGATCAGTCCATGGCTACAGCGCCCAGCACTAAGGGCGGCAATATCTGGAGTCGGTGCTGTCCCAATGGCATACTCCCCCTTGGCAAGGGGTCACAAGGTCAAGGACCCAGAGTTAGTTAGAATAGCAGGATCTCTTGGTTGCACTCCAGCACAAGCTGCGATAAAGTGGTGCATAGACTCTGGTTCGATTACCATTCCCAAGTCCAGCAACCTAGATCGAATCGAGGAGAATCTAGGCTCCTTGGCAGTGGACCTCTCGGGAACCGAAGAAGCATTCGCATCGCTCGAGGAATCATACGTTTCAGGATGGGACCCTACATCGGAGAAGTGAGGAAATGAGGCCTCCCGAGACGATCGAGGAGGAGTTGCAGATCATCTCCCAGGCCTTGGAGGCTGGAATAGATCCTTTCCCACAGAAGAAAGAGCCCACGAGATGGGCCAAACTTGCATTGGGGTGGTTCATGATCATCATGATGGTGAGCTGGGTCTCCCAACTTCTATTCCAGTATGTTTAGCGATTTCTTGGTAGTCCCTCCCGGATTCGAACCAGGGTCATGGCATCCAGAGTGCCATATGATGGACCACTACACCAAGGGACTGGCATTGTACGGACTAGGGCCCGATATTTCAAGAAGACCGAGGGTTATTTATCCATCTTTCAAGATCTAAATCCTTCGTTGACTTTCTCCAGGCTCTCTTCACTGGGTCGCTGCATTTCTTCAGGAAGGTCTACCAAGGGAGTCTCGCAAAGGCCCAAGGAGTCTGTAGCAGTAGGAACATCTGGATCATAGTATAGGAGTCCGGTAACGTGTCTTTCGGACACCTCCGCCTCATGAATGGCACTCAGAGCAGAGACTGCATCCGTGTAGTTATGTTCTGAGCCGACTGTCTCCAGCCTCAGGGTAGATCCATCGAATAGGTTTACTTCGCGATACTCCCCTTCTGGTACATCAACCTCATCTATTGGCGAGAAGTGTGGGATGTAATCCAGAATGTGGAGAACCTCGTCGTTTTCCTTAACGTAGTTGTAAGATTTGTAGGACTCGTCGTTGTTGGCGAAAGTAACACAAGGAGAGATGACGTCTATCACAGCCATGCCCCTATGGCTCATAGCCGCTCTTACCAAAGATGTCAGTTGTTTCTTACTCCCCGAGAAGGAACGGGCTACGAAGCTGCAGCCTAGATTAATCGCCATTGCACAGAGGTCTATCGGGGCCTGTTGGTTGGGGGACCCTTTCTTCTTCTTGGAACCCCTTTCCACTGTTGCGCTATACTGCCCTTTAGTCAGGCCGTAAACCCCGTTGTTTTCAATGATGTAGACCATATCGAGGTTCCTCCTGATGGCATGGATGAACTGCCCAATGCCTATGCTGGCAGTATCACCATCGCCTGATACCGCTAGAAAAGAAAGACCCTTGTTTACCACGTTTGCCCCGGTGGTGACCGAAGGCATCCTACCGTGAACTGTGTTGAATCCATGACTCTTGCCGAGGAAGTATGCTGGAGTCTTCGAGGAACATCCTATGCCGCTCATCTTTGCAATCTTCTCAGGCTCTATCCCATTTTCCCAAGCAGCTTGAATAATCACGTTCGAAATCTGATCGTGCCCACAGCCTGGACACAGTGATGACTTACCTCCGGTGTATTCTGACTTCTCAAGATCCAATACGTTGAGCTTCAAAACTGTCATTCGTCCACCTCACTGAGTACTTCCAGGATCTTGTCTGCATACACCCTCGCCCTGGGCGGCATACCGTCGCTGAAGGCGACGCTGTTTAGTTTTGGCACCAACTCAACCGGCAACTCCTTTCGCATTATTCCGTACAACTGCCCATCACGATTAATTTCCAAAACGACTGTCTTTTCGTGCCTTGCCACGAATTCTTCCACCTCTGGGTGAAGTGGGAGGGCCCTAACTCTGCAAGTACTGACAGAAAGACCGGTCTCCTCAAGCATGTCATCGATCTCAACAATAGAGTTCTCCATCGACCCGAAGAATACCACTCCTACCTGTTTGTCCTCTTCCTCTCTGACTACTGGAGCTGGAAGTAGAGATCTTGACCCGTCGATCTTAATCCTCAATCTGGCCATATTGTCATGATAGACCTGGGGATCCTCGGAATATACGCCGTCTTCGTCGTGTCCAGTACCCCTGTATAGGATTGGGTCAAGTCCACTACCAGGCAGAGTCCTGTAAGGGATCCCGTCCCCATCGACGTCTCTATACCTTCCATAATCCGGTATTGAGTCCATCTCTTTCTGTGTTCGAATTACTTTGCCCTTGTCCATGGGCCCATCTGGATACTGGAATCCCGTGGTAACCCAACGATTCATCCCAAGATCCAAATCGCTGAAGCCAAACACCATTGTCTGGAATCTCTCTGCATAATCAAATGCCCTCCAGCCGAATTCGAAGCATTCGTCCACTGAACCAGGGATTAGTACTATGTGTTGCGTGTCACCATGACTAGCCTCGTAGAGTAAAGTCAAGTCCCCCTGTTGGGTTCTAGTGGGAAGTCCTGTCGAAGGTCCCACTCTGTTAACGTCCCAAATTACTCCGGGCACCTCAGAGAAGTATGACAGCCCGATAAACTCGGACATCAAGGAGATTCCGGGGCCACTAGTGCAGGTCATTCCTCTTCCTCCAGCCCAGCCAGCACCAATTACCATCCCAGCTGCTGCCAGTTCGTCTTCCGCTTGGATTACTGCGCAAGTGACTCCACCGTTCCCATCGCTCCTTAGTTCTGGTAGCCAGCTAATGATCGATTCAGCCAATGAAGAAGAAGGAGTAATCGGATACCAAGAAAGCATGTTGATACCGCCGTATATGGCTCCCAGGGCTGTTGCCTCATTCCCCTCTATGAGGAACGAATCCGGATCCTTATCCCTAGCCTCTACACAGAATTGGCAATCGAAGTCCCAGTTTTCACTAGCAAAGGACCTACCTTCGGATATGGCCTGCAAATTCAACTCGATCGCCTTCTCCTTTCCCTTGAACTGTCCCTCTACCGCCTTCTTGATTGCAAACTCTTCTATTCCTAGAAGATGGGCCAGAGCACCAACATAGTACATGTTGGCGATCAACCTACCCAACTTTGGGTTTATCTTCCTCGCCATCTTTGTCATTGGCATTCCTAGAACTATGCAGTCTTCTCTTTCGACTGGTAGCCTAACATCTTCATTGAAAACGACAATCGTCCCAGGTTCCAATTTCTCCAAGTCCTCAATCCACGTATCCTTGTTCATCAGAACTTGAATGTTGGTCATGTTACCTGGGGCCTGGTATCCCTTGTCACTCGCTCTGATGATGAACCAAGTAGGTAACCCGGAGATATTGCTTGGAAAGAGGTTCTTCCCACTAACAGGGACGCCCATTTCGAACATTGAGTGCAATATGATAAGATTGGATGACTGGGAACCCGTACCGTTCGCAGTAGCGACGTTGATTACGAAATCGTTTGCGATACTTCCCATTACTCTCGTTGTCCCCAGCCTGAGTCGCTTAACTACGCTCGCGAACTCTCGGCAATGACTCAGGGTCTTAGGGATTACCATGCACAAATCCCATTATTGACACTACTTGTATTTCCGTTGCAGTTTTCAATGATGGCGGGTTCGACCGGCCGTGCCAATCCCCGCGGAACTGCAGAAAGCTTGGGATGAAGCAACAGATTTCATGGAAGAGAAGGAAGATCCGGAGTCTGCCCTAGTGTCTCTCCGATCAGCTTGGGGGGCAATAGAAAATGAAGCCCAGAGGGCAAAGACTCTCGCCTTTGCTGCTGATGCCGGAACCGAATTGGGCCTTATAGACTCCAAGAATCAGAAGTCACATTGGCAGAAAGCATACAAAAACTACAATCGAGCATTATCTATTGACCCAAAGAACAAAGAAACTCGTAGGAAAATGAACAAGTTAGCTTCAATGATGGATGAGAAATCCATATCACTAGGCATTGGATTCCAGATGTTCGATCAAGGGAACCCAACGCCTCTGGGACTATTTGTGATGCTAATCTCAGTCGCTGCCGTCCTAGTTTCGATCAAGCTTGTTTCCGATTTCATTGAAGACAGCGGAAATCCAATCGTCGTTCTCGAAGTCCAATACGTCCTGGACGGGCAGTCTGTGAATGGAGATATTGAGATAGAATTGTACGAAACAGATGCTCCATTGCATGTAGAAAGCTTCCTGACCCATACAAGAAACTTTCAGTACGATGGTGTCGAGTTTCATAGAGTAATAGACAATTTCATGATTCAAGGGGGGGATATTGAGAATATGGCCGGCTCTGGCGGCTATGCATCCCGTTACTTTGGATGGTGCAATGGGCAGGAGGTCCCAGAATCCGATTGTCCAAAGAAAGAGGATTGGACAATTCCACAGGAGCATGAAAACGGCCTAAAACATACTGAAGGGGCCATTGCTGCCGCACATGCAGGTGTGAATACTGATGGCAGCCAATTCTATATCGTGCCGTCAGACGGATCAGCAAGCCATCTTGACTGGGAGGAAGGCAAGGATTGTTCAAAGAGCAGTTGCCACACGGTTTTCGGATTCGTTGTCTCCGGAATGAATCACGTAGATACGATTAGTGAAATCGAAACAGACGGAAGAGACGCTCCTGTGGACTCAGTTAGGATTGTGTCAGCGCGAGTCAAATAGTGAACTTCATTTACCACTGTCTCAGGGCTTGAATCGGGTGAGGTCTTGGAAAATATCGATCCTTTCGGAGCATTTTCGGAGTTTCAAAAAACCGATGGTTCCAAGGCTTCATTCGTAGATCTTGGCGTTCTTGAGAAGTCAGGAATATGCAAGTTGGACGAGATTCCATACTCAATTAGGATTCTCCTCGAGTCAGCACTGAGAAATTGTGATGATTTCCTAGTAAAAGAGGATGACGTGAGGAAGATTGCGACTTGGTCTCCTGAGATGAAACCAGAAGAGATTCCATTCAGCCCAAGTAGGGTAATTCTTCAGGATTTCACAGGAGTCCCTGCTTTGGTAGATATCGCAGCGCTTAGGGATGCAATGAAAGATTTGGGCGGGGACCCAAACAAGGTAAACCCCCAAGTTCCTGTAGATTTGGTAATTGACCACTCAGTTCAAGTTGACGTGTCAGGACTATTTCCCGATGCCCAGGAAAGAAACATTGAGATAGAATATGAACGGAATATGGAGAGATACGAGTTCCTAAAATGGGGCCAATTAAGCCTGGACAATTTTCGCGCCGTCCCTCCTGGAAGAGGGATTGTGCATCAGGTGAATCTTGAATGGATTGCAAGTGTAGCTCGAGAGGAAGATGGCGTCTGGATCCCCGACTCTCTAGTAGGAACAGACTCGCACACCACAATGATCAACGGTCTCGGAGTACTTGGGTGGGGCGTTGGAGGAATCGAAGCAGAGGCTGTGATGTTGGGGCAACCAATCTACATGCTTTTGCCAGAGGTAGTAGGATTTGAACTAAGGGGCAATCTTCAACCAGGAGTTACCGCTACTGACATGACTCTGAGGATAGTCGAGATGCTAAGGGAGCACGGGTGCGTCGGTAAATTTGTCGAATTCCACGGATCGGGACTAACCAATTTGTCTCTTCCTGACAGGGCAACAATCGCAAACATGGCACCGGAGTATGGAGCAACATGCGGCTTCTTCCCTGTAGATCAGACAACTCTGGACTACCTATTGCTCTCGGGAAGGGAACCTTCACACGTTGAGAATGTAAGACGATTTCTTTCCGCACAGGGTCTTTTCTGTGAAAAATCCTCGAAAACTCCAAAATTTTCTTCTCACTTAGAATTGGACCTGAAGTCGGTAGAGCCTTCTCTTTCTGGACCCAAGAGACCTCAAGACAGGGTATCGCTTTCAGAAATGAAGAAACATTGGAGGACCAGTCTTAACGCACCATTAGGCCACCAAGGTCATGGGGTAAAACCCTCTAGAAACGAAGACAGCTCTCCTGTCGGAAACGGAGAAACGGAGTTAAAACACGGTGACATAGTGATTGCCGCAATAACAAGTTGCACCAACACAAGCAACCCCAGCGTCATGATTGCAGCAGGCCTTCTTGCAAGGAAAGCTAGGTCCAAGGGGTTATCTGTCAAACCATGGGTGAAGCCCAGCCTAGCACCTGGAAGTAGAGTTGTTACCGAATACTATGATGCCGCAGGACTAACTGAAGAACTGGATTCATTGGGCTTCAGTGTCGTTGGATATGGGTGCACGACTTGCATTGGAAACTCAGGACCTCTGGACGATGAGATCGAAGGGGCAATTGACGAAGCAGAACTCGTTGTTGGGAGCGTTCTTTCTGGAAATAGGAACTTTGAGGGCAGAATCCACCAGAAAATTAAGGCAAACTACCTCGCTAGCCCACCTCTGGTAGTAGCATATGCAATTGCCGGTACATTGGACATTGACTTCTCAGTGGAACCATTGGGCCTCGCTAATGACGGAAGCCCGGTGATGCTTGCAGATGTGTGGCCCAGCGACGAGGAGATTCACAGGACTGTCGAGGATGCCATTGGCCCAGAGATGTTCCTGATGAGATACTCGGATGTACTTAGCGAACCTAGGTGGGATTCTATTCCTAGCTCCCCAAGCGAGCTATTCCCTTGGGACCCCGAGTCGACTTATGTCAGACTCCCTTCGTTTCTTCAGGGGATACCAACTGAACCCCTTCCAATTGAACCCATAAATGATGCAAGAGTTCTAGTCAAGGTGGGAGATTCTGTTACAACCGACCATATCAGCCCCGCAGGAGCATTTCCCAGCAACGGACCTGCCGGCCAGTACCTTATCAGCAAAGGAGTCCAGCCTCGAGACTTCAACTCATTTGGCAGTAGAAGAGGGAATCATGAGGTTATGGTTAGAGGGACCTTTGCTAACATCAGGATGAGAAATCAGATTGCACCCGGAACAGAGGGAGGTTTCACTACCCACTTCCCCACGAAAGAAGTCGTTTCCATACATGAGGCAAGTGATAGGTACCTCGAGAAAAACACCCAGCTAATCGTCTTAGCAGGCTCACAGTATGGATCTGGAAGCAGTAGAGATTGGGCTGCAAAGGGAACGTCTCTCCTTGGTGTAAAGGCGGTCATAGCCAAGTCTTATGAGAGAATTCACAGATCAAATCTAGTGGGGATGGGAATTCTTCCTCTTACGTTCTCCTTGGGTCAAGACGCAGATTCTCTTGGACTAGATGGATCAGAGTCCTTCTGCATCCCATCCTCTGAAAATCTTGAACCGTTTTCTGAGATCCAAGTGTCAGCAAGTAAAGAGGACGGAACTGAGGTAGTTTTCTCCGCAATCGTACGATTGGAGACTCCTGTTGAGGTGGAGTACTACAGGAATGGGGGAATTCTTCCAACCGTTCTAAGAAATCTTGCAAAAGGTTGAATTCAGCGACTTAGTAATTATGGTAGGAGGGGTAAAGGTGGAGGAAGAACCAGAGAAGGAAGAAGAGTTGCCTGGCCCACCTCCGGATCCTTCTAGAATCCCTTCAATAGTTAGGTCAGTTGGCGGACTGGATATCGAGTCTAGGGCTGATGAGTATGGTGTTTCCAAGGAATCAGAACCAGATATCCGAGGAATAAAGGAATTCTTGGATGAGGTTGAGGATCAGCAACCGCTAAGCAACAATCTTTCCGGAGATCCGATGGCTGAATCATGGCTTCAATTATTGTTGACCTTGGTAGTTAGAGAGCACGGTCATTCTTCTCTTCCGGTTGGTACAATAGAACTTCTTGTAGGAGAGAGAATGAATCGAGAAGGAATCGATCTGGAGATTTTCCTCGACAGACTATGGCTAATGGGCCGATTGGAGAAGGTGTATGGCAGTGAAGAAGTAAGTTATTCCCCAAATCCTAGTTGGCTAGAGATGCGATAGTCTGGCAAATTCTGTAATGCATCGAAAAAACACACTTCGGTAATGCATAAGAGTAGTCGGAAAGTCCGAACTCACATGATGAACGTAAGTATTGATGGAAATGATGGCTTTGGAAAGGGCAGAAGGGCTATTGCCTTGGTTTTCCTGATGATGGCCTCACTATTCGTTTCCGCAGTTCCATATGCCTCAGCTTCGCATACCACACAGTATGGAGTTCAGAGAGATCCTCTCCATATTTCGATAGGCGATCTAGACTGCGACGGTGACAATGACATAGCCTCTGGGAGTGGATTCGGGCATTTCTTGAGCTTCCTGTATAATGATGGTTCAGGGGGCTTTGGAGACAGGCAAGATGTTCAGATTTCCAACAACGAATCCTTCAGGGCCGGATTCAGAGATGTTGCACACGGCAACAGGGTCGAGATTGCTGATGTAGATGGTGATGACGTTAACGACATAATCTACTACCAGGAGAATGTAAGATTCGTGGGCGAGTCCTTCGTTAGGCCCGCCAACTTGACTGTCCTAAAGGGAGATTGTGATCTTAGAGTAAACCAATGGTCAGAGATGTATCAACAGGAAGTTACTGTAATCAATCCTTATCTTGCTGACTTCGATGTCGGTGACATAAACAACGACGGATACGCGGACGTGGTATTTTCATCTACAGACGCCACCTTTGCCAACCAGTTCGTTCAGATTTACAGAGGCCCGGACTACACTCTTCCTGCGGCCGTTCAACAAATCGCAGTGCCGCTTACTAACGGATACTACCAGTACCTAAGGCTCGGAAACTGGGGGGAGGACCTCCAAACTATCCCCGACCCCACCAACCCTAGTGAACAAATCACAGCTCCTGGAGAATGCGAGGATCTCGACATATGGCTCCTCAGAACCCCTCCTTACAACGCTGGAGTGGGATACTCATCTGGAACCTTCGACAACGTTTCAGTACTAGAGTACGATTGCGTTACCAACCAGTACCCAAATCCCATGGATCCTACGGGAACTGGGACTATCCACGATTTCACACTTGATGCGGAACACGACTATCCACTGTATGGTTTCGACATTGCCTCAAATGGGGACGACTCGGAGGACTGTCAGGAGAGTGACTCAGAATACCCTGGAAACTGCGAATACAACGTAATTGACCTCATTACTGCAGTGGACGGAATAACCGGCAATGTTTCCTATGCAACCAAGGATGGGAATTCGTGGGACACCCAGAATTATGTAGACTTCGGCGACTTCTTGGGAGCTTCAGTAACGATAGCAGATGTGAATCAGGACGGAGAACTTGACTTCTTCGTCCCTACCGAAGTGACTCTTCTAGACACCCAAGAATCAACAGTCCAAAACCAGACATTCCTCCTTAGGCCCAATCTAAGGGCATTGAATACCGTGCAAATCCTTTTGGCAGATCCAAACAGCGATGGCTACCTATCCCCGCTTTCCTTCGATGTCGGTAGGAGGCCGACAATGGCGGTTCCCGGGCAACTACAGGGAGGAGAAGGAAGCGCCCTCGAGGTAGTCATCGGGCAAGAGGACTACACCTACCGATTCTCAAATAATGCTATGTGGCTCGACACTCAAGGATATGCCGGACAGGGGGACTACCTCTCGGTCCTTGTCTTGGATAACTACGACTTGGGTATAACTAGAGTTGAGATTGAACCTTCAGTAATGGATCCTGCCACATTCCAGAGCATAGTTGGGGAGGGTAACCGGTGGGTCAATGTAACAGTGAAGAATACAGGTCTATTGCCTATTGTTTCTGGCAGTCTAGATGTAGACTTAGAGGTTAAGGAGGTTCTAGGAGGGACTGACACAATCGTATATTTCAACGATTTCGAATCATCCTCCGCAAACATCAACATCGGCGGCGCCCAATTACAGAAGTACTCCTACACAGGAGAGTATTCAGCAGGGAACTCTTCTTGGCACCTTGACGAAAATAGGATGTGGGTTGAAGGAGTAACATACCAGGAGGATGACATCGTCCACTACAATAACACCGACTACATGTGCGGAAACAATAACACCACCTCGTGCAACTCCAATCCTGAGTTGGACAACTCGTCTTGGGAGGAAGTAGTATACCTGCCATGGGAGGCTGAAGCGAATCCAACAAACTACATGTGGTCTGGAGTTACTCACACTTACGAATTTGATGACGGCAATTCTACAGAGGGAACAGGCTACTTCAATCACATGGACGAAGCACTAATTCTGGAGAATGTCGATCTCACGGGCTCCGATGCTGCATTCTTGGACATGGACGCCTTATGTAGTGCCGGATTCTTTCAACTGTTCTTAGCAGAGCCGTACGATGTAATCGAAAGATGGCTCTACGAAGACTCTTGCAGCATCGAGGTTTGGAGCAGTGGCTCTGGCTGGGAAACCGTGTGGAGGTATGGTGGATGGGAAAATGAGAGGCAGTACAGGATTGAGGACCGAGTCTCCAGTGCTCCAGACCCAGAATACAACGATTACAATGGCGACTTCTTCGGAGACTGGCATAGTACAATGTGGAACAACTATACTGAAGATGGGGGTTTCAGGGACTCATGCTATATGCCCTATCTTGCATATGGTTTCCCTTATGCTCTATGCAATGAAGAAGGAGAGTTAGATCAAAGGGCTAACACCATTGACCTAACTCCCTATGCCGGGGAAATTGTTGACATTAGATTCCGTTTCCGTAGTGGTCTGGAGGGTTCAGTGGGACCAGAAGGATCAGCAGACGACTCTGGCTTGGACGCATTCGCGATCGATAACATAACCATCAGGAAGAGGGATGTCGAGTTTGGGAACTCGACAATAGAGAGCCAGGAACTTTCGGGCCTAAACCTAGTTGCAGGAGAATCAGTCACAGTACAACTGACAGCCGACTTTGTAGACGATACCACCTACTACATCTCTACACTCCTGTCAGATGCAGATCTGGGCGGTGGCCAGGAAGACCAAGACAGCACAAACGACCAGACCAAATTCCAGTTGACAGTTAGGAATCTGTATGATCCAGGTCTGTTTGAGGATCCTTGGTTGGATCTACTGAATGGCGAGCGTTATGCTTCTGGCCTGATGCCCATTACTGTGGGAGTTCAGAATTGGGGTAACACGTTTGTAGACTTCGATGTGGAGGCAAAGGTGAGAAACGCTCTCCCTGATCTGATCGCTGTGGAAGATTTCTCATCAGCATCGGGAGCAGGACTCTCAATTTGGCAGGATGACAACGATAACCCCGAATCACCCAACGGGACCAGAATTGATGACTCCACTGGCACAAACGACATGCTTCCTCAAAATCAAGGAGTTTTCAAGAACCAAGCTTATTGGCTAGGACATCCATCTCAAGGCTACGGAGACAATTGGAACGAGACCCTGACTCTAGAGCCAATTCAACTAACTGACAGCGGTGCTGATTTCACCTTCCTGACATTCGATTACTACGCAGAAGGAGATCACATTTCGGATCGGAACGGCAATGCACTGCAAGGCGGCGTCAAGGATTTCACACGCCTCGAGGTAGTCTGGGTCAAGGAAGGCGAGATATTCGAGGGCATCATTTACGGAAGCTGGACAGACCTTAACGAAAATGGCTTGAGATATGCCTACAATCCAGTTACCGAGAGCGTATACAACTACTGCGAGGACTTTGACCAGAACGGCCTCTATGAGGAGGTCGAGTACGCAGGTGACCACTCCGGAGGCATAGGGGAGGATGGCTTCGTCACATGGTTCGACACCGATAACCTGGTCAATACAGTTAGAGTGGACCTTACCCACGTTCACCTATTCAACATGTCAAGCGACGACTCTTTTGGTTGGACCGACGAATGTACTTCTTTGGCCGGGGCTGATGTGACTTTCACATGGAGATTTTACTCCAATGATGACGGTGTGAATGGAAATGCCGGATATGCAGGATTCGGAATCGATAACATCAGGGTCGATGACTACACCTTCACCGATGACGGCGAATACCTTGAATCAGTAACTGGAATGGATGCCGCAAATAAGAGGGTGATTGAGATGGGTACTCACGCCTTCGAGAGGGGACTCTACAGAATAGATCTGATGACTCTATATGACAACACTGACAATACATCGAAATGGTTCGAAAAGCCAGAAATAAGCCAGGCAAACAACGTCTCAACAATTCTGTTCGAGATTGCCAACGCCGACATCACTCTCCTACAGCCAGATGTTCTGGGTTGTGTTGCCGACGCAGTATACTCATGTGTTTACGCAACAAATTCACAGGGTCAGGAGAGGCACGACTTCGCTGTCCCGATGCTGAATGGAGTAATCGAGGGAATTTATGAAGTCAGGATGAAGATTATTGACGAGGATACCGGCCAATTGGTCTACAACCAAACGTCTGACAATGGACCTTTCCTACTAGATCCTCACCAAAGGGCTCAGGCAAATTGGACTGCCCCCTACTACCAGTGGTTCGACGATAACACCTACAACGTCACTTTCCAAGCAACACTTATTGAAACAGGAGAGAATTCTGGAAACGAGAGGTACTTCTCAATAGAGTTCAAGGATCAGATTGATATTGCGATTTTCTCGAATCCAACTGACCAAAATAGACTGCAGAGGGTGAAGCAGGACTTGGATGCAATGAACAAAACTTACACCCAATTCGAATTAGAAGATTGGAACTTCTACGGAAAGGGGGATTGGCTAGAACACTACTCTAAGGTTCTCCTGCCGTGGCAAACAGATTACAACGTCGAATACGGGGATTACTACCAGATACTTGGTCAAGAAAACCCCGAAAACGCTGACCTAACCCTCACTGAGACTTTTGTTGAATTCATGAGGGACGGAGGGACCCTTCAGGTCCACCTTGGCCCATATAGGAGCGATTACCTCTCCCAACCAAATGAAGACGAAAGACTACCGTTTGGCATAGACATAGTGATGAGGGACCACCATAATGACACGGTCGATCATCGGATAAAATCACAGAATGTAAGCATCGTTGATTATTTCCATCCAATAATGTCCGGAATCAATCCATCGGCTCTAGCAGCAATCAACGGCGAGACGCACGTGGCTTTATCGGGACTAGATACCAGCCAAGTCAACTCTTACAATATCCCTCAGGTATGTAGTGATGCACCCCAAGGTGGAACAGAGGGTGGCAGGATTAGCGACGGTGGCACATTCCATACCATAATCAGTGATCAGGACAACCCAAGCCAGTCGTTGCTCTCAACTTGCAATTTTGAACTAGGGGGCTTGATAGTGACAACGATAGATGTCGAGAATCCAGCCGTTTCCAAGCCATACGGGGACTCAAATTTCCCAATGCTTTCCAACTTGCTGGACTTCCACCTCTCTCCCTATCCGGATGGTTTCGAGATAGCCGGAGAGGGCTTTGAATTGACCATAGATGGGGAGGTCCAGTCTATGGACGTCCTTACTGGGGCATATGCCAGGAAGGCAATAAAGAGCAACTCAACGCTGGAGTTCGGATTCCAGACTGTCGCCTCTGGGATTCATGCAGATTGGACCATTGAATCAGCCGATGGCGAGCCCGTAACTGGTTGGGACGGACAGGCTCTTGGAGAAGAAAACTGGCATCTCCACCAGCAGGATTCGTCCGGATCTGTCAGTGGCACGTTCTGTGTTCCGGACGAGAATGCAGAACTTGGTTGCAAGATTGATGCTGAATGGAGAATTTGGCTATTCTTGCATGATTCTAATGGAAATACTAGGATTACCAACATCTCCATCTACACCAATGATGTCAATGCAGACAGCACTCCTCCAGTTGCCAATATTGCAGTAATTGAAGACTCTACATTCCTTGAATTTGTAGAGGAAGCTGGAATCCAGCAGACTCCAACAGGCAAGCAGGACGCTGATGGAAACTGGATCATGGTCGACTCTCCCAAGTACAGGGTTAGGCTTTCTGAGACGGGAGACACTACCGTCAGTTTCTCTTCAGCGGACAGTTACGATATCGGAACAGGAATCAAGGAGTTTTCTTGGTTGGTTAACGGAGATGGCGAAGATATCCACGAGTTCGTCCTACCAGGAAGCCAGACTGAGTGGACTTACACTTTCAGGAATCTTACAAACCAGAATCTAATCATGATCGAACTACAGGTATTTGACCAGAGGGATCAGGACAACGAAGAACCAACTCGCGTATTCTTTGAGGTCGTAGGTGAGATGTTTGGAGACGAAGCTCCAGAGGTCGATTTCGACAGTATTTCCACTGCAGATGGAGATTCATTCGACAAATTGGATGACGATATCGTCAACATCACCGGAACGGTGGTGGATAAAGATGCTAGCTCCGATTGCGACGTCAAAGTTGAGGCTTCGCTGGATGACACCTCTATCTTCGACAAGGGCGAGAGCATCAAGACTGCCCAGAAGGCCTTGGGAAGATTCGATTGGCAGGAGGGACTTTGCGATGGGGACCAGTACTTCCTGTCCTTGAACATCTCACACTTGTACAAGGAGATGGAAGGTAATGCGGGCATCATCCATATCAGAGTCACAGAGGGTACATATGTTGTCAACGAACAAATCCAACTCTACACCGTCCCCAGATTAGAGGAAGCTGAAGAGAAGACAGATTCAGGTGAAAGCGGAGCTTTGACAACTGTAGTTATCGCAGGCATCGGCGCCATCCTGCTACTCGCGGTCCTCGCGGTGACAATGATGTTCATGAGGAGAGGAGGGACAACCGAGCAGGACTCAGTGGAGTCCTTTGGCGGTGTCGAGCAGATGGATCCGGTTGAGGCCTATGTTCAGCAATTGGTCGCCCAAGGATACGACGAGCAGATGGCTAGGCAATACGCGACCCAGTACTATGCTCAGTACTACTCTCAACAGAAGGGCGGAGGGGCTGGCTGATATCAGAAGGGAGTGACCAACTCCCAACTCCTTTGGAGGGCCTCATCAGCCCTCTCAATGTTCTCCAGCCTTTCTTGGTAGGCAGGGAGCCTCTTGTCTATTGTGTGGCTGTAGAGTTTCGAGGACCGAATATCTTCGGGGATGCAGACTTTTCCAGTAGATGCCTCCAAATCTATCGCCCTGTTTAGAAAACTCTCAGGGCGATTTAGCTTTAGTAGGAGACGACGGGATAGGCGAGCTATCCAGAAGTACATTGCTATGATTAGCAGCATCACCATTGCTGTTCCATATTTGACTCCCTCAAACAGCATCATTGCACCTGAACCCAGTAAGAAAACAATGGGCATTACGAACATGAGCAGGAAGTAAGTTTCAGAAATCGGCTTCTTTCCCATCATCCTTTTTATCAGTCCCCAAGACTCATCCTTGCTGTTTTGGGGCGAGAAACTTACTTCTGATTCCATTGATGATTGCTCCATGAAAATCTCCCTCATCCTATGGGCCCTGGTTTCCAATGATTTGTTGGGTTGTTTTGCGACGATTTCATCAAGTGATTCTAGGCAACTCCCTGCTTCTTCGAAGTAACCCAGCCTAATCAGAATGGAGATTTGTTCGAAATATGGTACCACGTCGCTCGGTGCAACCTCTTTTCGATCCTCCCACCATTGCAGTCCGTGTTCTAGCATTCCTAGGTGCCCAACCATAATCTCACCACCCAATCGCCAAGCATGCTGATTTTCTGGATCTATGGTTACGACCTTCCTTAGAGCTGACATTGACTTTGATGCCTGTGCCAGATCGGGCATTGCAGGCTTTCCTCTAGAGTCTGCAGGCAATGTCAGTTGAGCTACAGCCATCCAAGCATCAGAGTGCTTCTCGTCCAGTGATATCACTTTGTTTGCCAAGGATAGTGCAGATTCTCTGTCTCCCTCCTCTATTGCCTCTATTGCATCAAGCCATAGCAACTCAGAACTCTTCGCCACATGGCTTGCAAACTAGCCTCGATGAAGAATGCTGGGGTGAGGGTCATCTCCTTCTTCCAGTCCTTCCTCTCTTCCTGAATGAGCCCTTACCAGATGTTCCGCCCCGACTCCTTGGTCTATTTTGACCCCTTGTGGTTCTACTGTTGCTTCTATCCGGCCTTCCTTTTCTACCACTCCTGAAATCTTTCTTTCGGTGGCCTTCCCTGCCGGACGGTTTCTTTCCATGGTTCCCTCTTTGGGACCTGTCATTGCCTCTTCCTCGTGGTCGTCGATGGCCTGACCTTACTCTAGGTGCTATCTCCACAGGAGAGCCTATGGTCGCTCTTGGATCAATTCCATTGTGCATCGGAAAAACATGAATTACTGGGTCCTCGACTAGGCCAAGGACAGTTTCTACTCTCCCTATCACCTTTCCTCCAGATATTCTCAGACTGGCTCCAAGTCTAGGAGCCTTGCCTTCGAATGACACTAGTAGGCCACCTTCATGTGATTCTCCGAAAACCCTGCCCGAGAAACTCATTCTTCACCTCCTTCTGACATTGAAAGCAATCAAAATCGACAGAACAGTAGGTAAAATTCCCGGAGCCGGAATACTGGAGCCAGAATCACTAAACTGATCATTTTCTATTGGCCCCAGATCTTCTTCAAAAAGAAATGAACTGTCCACTTCTTGAGAAATCTTGGTGCACTTGCCCGAATTATCGCATCCAGTTATCTCAACTGTTGACAGGCCCGGAGAGATTGTGCTTAAGTCAATCCATCCACTCTCCCATGAATTTCCTGAGACATCCACTATTCCAACTTCCTCTCCGCCAACCGAGATTGTGAATGTAACAGGCTCTCCATCTGGATCGCTATATTGACCACCTACCTTCCACAAACCGTTCTCCCATGCCGAAGAGCTAATTGTTAGGTACGGTGGCATACTTTCTTTCACAATTCCTAAATCAATAAGTCTCTGGAACGATATGTTTTCTACTTGGACCATAATCCACACTTGGACAGGGCCAGGAACCATTCCAGTGGAAGGAATTTCTACATTCTGAATAGAGAAATCTCCATTGTAGAACTCCT
>MDTE01096298.1_pt1 | contig 18133 bp, 20 predicted proteins | sample 811231 | NCBI WGS metagenome assembly MDTE01 (sample SAMN05326651, study PRJNA326480) | marine metagenome | isolation source: seawater | place: Indian Ocean: Red Sea | collected 2010 | reverse complement strand
TAAAAAGTTTGTTTTTTTCTTTTTCAAATGCTTCAATGGCTTTTGGACTTGCTCCAAGAGCAGATTCATTTGCAGATAATTTTATTGGATTTTCAATCTTTTTAAATTCAGATAGTCCTCCAACATATCTTTCAACCTTAAATTTTATTGGCTTAGGTAATTTCATAATTTTCTTTTATTTAAATTGTAACGCTAAATACTATATATGCAGCTTTGTGGCAAAATAAATACAACCTGATTTGACAAAAGATGTGGTTTTTAGTACAAGAAAACCGCGCTGATTTAACTTGAATTGCGAGCGCATTACAAAAACAGCTAAAAAAGGTTTTTGCCCAGTTTAGCTGGGCTTTTTTTTTACTTGATTATGAACAGTGAACTAAAAAACGTAAAAAAATTAATTATCAATCAATCTCTTGAGCTTGATTGTGGAAAAACTATTAGTGCTTTTCCTTTAGCTTACGAAACATACGGAACTCTTAATAAAAAGAAAAATAATGCAATACTTGCTTGCCATGCATTAACTGGTGATCAATTTTGTACAAATACTAATCCTATAACCAAAAGAGAAGGTTGGTGGACAACAGCTGTGGGTCCGGGAAAAGCAATTGATACTAATAAATATTTTGTAATCTGTGCTAATGTTTTAGGAGGTTGCATGGGTAGTTATGGACCTACAGAAATAAATCCAGAAACTAATAAATTATTCGGAACTACTTTTCCTGTAATAACAATAAGAGATATGGTTAGGGCTCAAAAATATTTAATAGATCATTTAGGTATTAAAAAATTACTTGCCGTAATAGGTGGATCAATGGGCGGAATGCAAGTTTTACAATTTGCGTCTTTATATCCTGACCTATCATACGCTGTTATACCAATAGCATGTAGCGCCAGTCACTCAGCTCAAAATATTGCACTAAATGAATTAGGTCGGCAAGCAATCATGGCTGACCCTAATTGGAAAAAAGAAAATGCTTCTCCAGATAAAGGTTTGGCAGTGGCAAGAATGGCTGCTCATATTACCTATTTATCTAAAATAGGTTTACAAGAAAAATTTGGTCGGAAACTTCAAGATAAAGGAAGTTTAAAATTTAGTTTTGATGCAGATTTTCAAATAGAAAGCTATTTACGTTATCAGGGTTCTACTTTCGTAGATAGATTTGATGCTAACAGCTATCTTTATATCACTAGGGCAATGGATTACTTTGATTTAGAAAAGCAATCTAAAGGCAATCTTTCTCTTGCTTTTAAAAATACTAAATCTAAATTTTGTGTAATTTCATTTTCATCAGACTGGCTCTATCCGACAGTTGAAAATAAAGAGATAGTTATAGCTTTAAATGCTTGCGGAGCAAATGTAGGTTTTGTTGAGATTAACTCTGACAAAGGACACGATTCGTTTTTGTTAAATGTGCCTGATTTTTTAAGAACTGTTAGTGAATTTCTGAGTTCAGCTTATAATGAGATTAATAATGAAAAAAGAATTTGAAGTAATATCTAAAATAATCCAAAATAATAAAAGAGTTTTGGACATTGGTTGCGGAGACGGCACATTAATGGAATATCTAAGAAATAATCAACACAATGATGTTAGAGGTCTTGAACCGCAAAAAAATCTTGTACAAATATGTATTTCAAAAGGTCTTTCTGTAATAGAGGGTGATGCTGAAAAAGAATTAGCACAGTTTCCAGAAAAATCTTTTGATTATGTTGTCCTAAGTCAAACCCTACAAGCTTTCTATAATCCTGAAGAAGTTTTAGATCAATTGCTTAGAATAGGAAAACAAACAATTGTTTCTATACCTAACTTTGGTTACTGGAAGGTGCGCATTCATTTATTATTCAAAGGAACTATGCCAGTAACTAAAAATTTACCAAATGAATGGTATAATACTCCTAACTTACATATGTGCACAATTCAAGATTTTGTCAATTTTTGTAAAAAAAAAAATATAAAAATTGACAAGTCAATGTGTTTAACAAACGAAAAAATTTCTGAAATTACAAATAGAAATATGACTTATAAAAATATTTTTTCACAACTAGGAATATTTCTTATACAATAAAATAAATATGCAAATAGCTATTATTCCCTGTTTAACAGATAATTACTCATATATTATTAATGATAATAACTCCAAAACTACAGGAGTAGTTGATCCGTCTGAAGCTGGACCTATTATTTCTTATCTTAAAAAAAAAAATCTTAATCTAAATTATATATTAAATACCCATCATCATTTTGATCATATTGGAGGTAATACAGAATTAAAAAAAATATATAACTCTAAAGTAGTTGGTTTTACTAGTGATAAACATAGAATCCCGGGAATAGATATAACAATTAAAGATAATGAGAAATGGAAATTTGGAAATTCAAATGTAAAAATATTACATATTCCAGGACATACTCTAGGTCACATATGTTTTTTTTTTGAAAAAGAAAAAATTGCTTTTACTGGAGATACTTTATTTTCACTGGGTTGTGGTAAAATCTTTGAAGGTGATCATAAACAAATGCTTGCTTCATTAAACAAAATCAAAAAGCTACCTAAGGATACAAAAATTTATTGCGGTCACGAATATACATATAAAAATGCAGAATTTTGTATGAAATATGATAGTGGTAATATTAACCTTAAAGAACATTTTAAAAAGATAAAAAAACTAAGGTCAAAAAATATCCCTACAGTTCCAAGTAAACTTGAAGATGAGTTAAAATCAAATATTTTTCTAAGGTGTGATCAAAAAGACCTTAAAATTAAATTAAATATGAAAAATGAGGAAGATGTCAAAGTTTTTAAGAAAGTTCGGGATCTAAAAGACAATTTTTAAGCATTGTTATAACTTGACATAGCAAACTAGAAAGCTATATTGCCCCTATTTTCAAATATGAAATTAAAACAATGTCTTTCGCAGTTATTCAAACAGGTGGTAAACAATACAAGGTTTCAGCAAGTGAAATTCTTAAGATAGAAAGACTCAAAGATAAAGAAGGCCAAACAATAGAATTTAAAAATGTTTTATTTTTAAACGATGATAAAACTACTGAAATAGGAAACCCAAACATTCAAGGCGCAAAAGTCGAAGCAACTATTTTAAAAAATACTAAAAATAAAACTATATTAGTTTTCAAAAAACGTAGAAGAAAGAACTCAAGAAAAAAATATGGACATAGACAGGAAGTTTCTCTTATTAGAATTACAAAAATTTTTTCAAAGAATGGAAAATTAATTGCCCAAGCTGAGCCTCAAAAAAAATTAACAAAAGAAATAGTAAAAGCTGAAAAAGAAAGAGAAAAACAGGTAGAGGAAGCTAAAAAAACTAAAGTTGAAGAAAAACAAAAAATTGCAAAATCAATAAAAAAAATAGAAGAAAAAGAAAAAAAAACTACTGCTAATATTGAAAAAAAAGTAGTCAAAAAGAAACCTTTAACAACAAAAAAAAAGTGATAATATAAAAATAGGATATTAAATCATGGCAACAAAAAAAGCAGGTGGATCATCGCGTAACGGTCGAGATAGTGCTGGAAGGCGTCTCGGAGTAAAAAGGTATGGTGGTCAATTTGTATTACCTGGAAATATTATTGTAAGACAAAGAGGTACAAAAATACATCCTGGTGATCATGTGGGCATGGGCAAAGATCACTCGATATTCTCTTTGGTAAAAGGAAAAGTTAAGTTTAAAACTTCAAAATTAAACAGAACATTTGTTTCTGTTATCCCCAGCTAATTTTCTACAACTTCGAATTTAATTGTTGTTGAGTTATGAAATTTTTAGATCAAGCAAAAATATACTTAAAAGCTGGCAATGGCGGGGCCGGATCTGCAAGCTTTCGCAGGGAAAAATTTGTTGAATTCGGTGGACCGGACGGAGGCAACGGAGGAAAGGGTGGTTCTATAATTTTTGAAGCAAGTAAGAATTTAAACACTTTAATTGATTACAGGTATCAACAGCATTTTAAAGCCGAAAATGGTGAAAATGGAAAAGGTAAAAAACAAACTGGCAAAAGTGGAAAAGATTTAATTCTAAAAGTTCCTGTGGGCACACAAATTTTTGAAGAAGATAATAATACTTTAATCGAAGATCTTATAAAATCAGAACAAAAAGTAATAATTGCTGGTGGTGGTAAGGGTGGCTTAGGAAATGTAAGATTTAAAAGTTCTACTAATCGTGCACCAAAAAATAAAACAGATGGTGGTAAAGGTGAAAGTTTTTGGATTTGGCTTCAACTCAAAGTTATAGCAGACATTGGCATTATCGGAATGCCAAACTCTGGGAAATCAAGTTTATTATCTGTTCTTACAAGCGCAAAACCAAAAATTGCAAATTATCCGTTTACTACAATTAACCCAAATCTTGGTGTAGCAAGTTATAATAACAAAGAAATTACTTTAGCAGATATTCCTGGTTTAATAGAAGGGGCACATGAAGGCATTGGTTTAGGTGATAAATTTTTAAGACATATAGAAAGATGTAAAAGTATCTTACATCTAATTGATATTACAAACGACAATTTATTGGAAAATTATTCAAAAGTAAGGAAAGAGCTTTTTAAATATAGTAACAAGCTTGTGAAGAAGAAAGAAATAATTGTTTTTAATAAAATAGATATGATTAATGAAATAGAAATTAACAAAAAAGTAGATTTATTTAAGAAAAAAATTAAAAAAAATATTTTTACAATATCTGTTGCTCAACATAAAGGTTTGAAAAATATAAAAAAAAATTTATTTAATTATGTACATTGAAAAATTTAAAAAAATTGTAATTAAAATAGGATCATCAATTTTAATTGACGAAAAAGGAAAACCTAAAAGAAAATGGTTAAATGAATTTGCTAAAGATATCAGTGATCTAATTAGAGATAAAAAACAAATAGTTATTGTTTCTTCAGGTGCGATAGCTATGGGTTGCGAATATCTAGGTATAAAAAAAAACGGCTTAAAAGTTGAAAAAAGCCAAGCAGTAGCCTCTATAGGTCAGATTGAATTAATGGACTTTTACAAAAATATTTTTAGTAAAAATAAAATAGAAATTTCTCAAATATTACTTACGCTAGATGATACAGAACAAAGAAGAAGATCAATAAACGCAAGACGAACCATTGATAACTTGTTGAACATGAAAATTATACCAATTGTAAATGAAAATGATACTACTGCTACTACCGAAATAAAGTATGGAGATAATGATAGACTTGCTGCTAGAGTAGCACAAATAATTAGTGCCGATTGTCTTATTTTATTATCTGATGTAGATGGACTTTATACTGATAATCCAAAAAAAAATAAAGAAACAAAATTAATTAAAACAGTTAAAGAAATAAATGAAAATATAAAAAAATATGCAACCAAAAATGAAAATCTTTATGGATCAGGTGGTATGAAAACAAAAATTGAAGCCGCTAAGATATGCCAACTCTCAGGATGTTATATGTCAATAGCTAATGGAAATTATTTAAACCCAATTAAAAAAATAATAAAAAATCAAAAATGTACTTGGTTTTTACCAGGAATTTCAAAACTTGATGCTAGAAAACAATGGATCATTGGATCTGTGTCACCTAAAGGGGAAGTTATTATTGATCAAGGCGCTGTGAAAGCAATAAATAATGGAAAAAGCTTATTACCAGCAGGAGTAAAAAAAATTAATGGAAATTTTGAAAAAGGAGATCATATATTAGTTAAAGATCAGAACAATATCGAACGCGCAAGAGGGTTAACTTCATTTTCTTCAAATGAAGTTGAAAAAATAAAAGGTTTACACAGTAGTAAAATAAAAAATATATTAGGATATTCTAGTAGAGAAGAAATTATTCATAAAGATGATTTGGTCAAGGTATAAAATGTCAAAAAATTTGTACATGGATAAAATAGGTAAAAAAGCAAAACATGCTTCCTTTAATTTATCAAATGTAAATATCGATAAAAGAAATTCTGTTTTAAAATTATTTAGTGAATACTTAAAAAGTAATTCAAAATTAATATTAAAATTAAACAAAAAAGATATAAATTACGCAAAATCAAAAAAAATTAAAAGTCATATGATAGATAGACTTAAATTAGATAATAAAAAAATTACACAAATAAGAAACTCAATAAAAGAAATAATAAAATTTAAAAATCCTTTAGGAAAAACTTTATCTTCCTGGAAAAGACCAAACGGTCTTTCAATTAAAAAAGTAAATATACCAATTGGAGTAATTGGTGTAATTTATGAAAGTAGACCAAACGTTACGTCAGACGTTGCTTCTTTATGTTTTAAAGCAGGCAATGTTGTAATTTTACGCGGGGGATCAGAAGCATTTTATTCAAATAAAATTTTAGCCAATCTTTTTAGAAAAGCTCTTAAGAAAAAAAAATGTAATGAAAATTGTGTTCAATTTATTAAAAATCAAAGTAGAAATAATGTTGATTATCTTTTATCTGGCATGAAAGATTATGTTGATGTGATCATTCCGCGAGGAGGAAAAGGGTTAGTTAGAAAAGTTTTAAAAAAATCTAAAATTTCTACTATTGGACACTATGAAGGTTTGTGTCATGTATATGTAGATCGTGAAGCGGATTTGAACATGGCAATCAAAGTTGTTAATAATTCTAAAATGAGAAATGTCAGCATTTGTGGATCTGCAGAAACCTTGTTAATAGATAAGCTTTGTTTGAAAACACATTGCAAACCAATACTGGATAAATTAAATAAGCTAGGTTGCAGAATTATAGGTGATAAAAATATAAAAAAATTTTTTAGTGGTAAATTAAAAGTTGCAACAGAAAAGGATTGGGAAACAGAATACCTCTCACCTAAAATTTCTGTCAAAATTGTAAATGGGGTAGATGACGCTATTAAACATATAAATAACTACGGTTCTTCACATACTGATTCTATTGTCACAAAAAATAAAATAACAGCCAGAAAATTTTTAGAAAACATTAAAAGTTCAATAGCTATTCATAATGCTTCGACTCAATTTGCTGACGGAGGAGAATTTGGTTTTGGCGCTGAGGTAGGCATTTCAACTACCAAACTTCATCCAAGAGGTCCAATTGGTATTAATCAACTTACTACTTATAAATATGTTTTGGAAGGAAAAGGACAAACAAGGAAATAATTTTTGAGTAAATTTAAAATAAAAAACAAAAAAATTTGTATTCTAGGGGGAACTTTTGATCCTCCTCACAGTGGACATTTATATATATCTAAAATAGCAATAAAGAAACTTAAACTGGACAAATTATTGTGGGTAGTAACAAAAAAAAATCCACTAAAAAATAAGCCATATTTAAATCTAAAAACAAGAATAAATTTATCAAAAAAAATAACAAGCCAAGAGAAAAAAATCCATGTGAAATATTTAGATGAAAAAGTAAAATCACTAAATACATATGATTTAATTAATTATATAAAAAAAAAAAATAAAAAAGCTAAATTATTTTTTTTAATCGGTGCTGATAATATTGTTAAGTTTCATAAGTGGAAAAATTGGAAAAAAATTACTAAACTTGTTAAAATAGCTATTTTCCCTAGAACAGGCTATCCTATTAATCCTTTGAATTCACATGCCCTTAAAAAACTCAGCAAAAAAGACTTTGTGAGAATAAATGCTAAAAAAATAAATATTTCATCTTCATTAATCAGAAAATTTTGGTAACATAAATTTAAATGCATTCTAAAGAAATTATTCAATTAAAGAAAGATATAGAACAAATTTTAAGTGAAAATAAAGCCATTGAAATAAAATCTATCAATTTAAAAAATAAAAGTTCTATTGCAGATTTTATGATAGTTGCCAGTGGCAATTCATCAAGACACATACAGGCATTGTCAGAAATTTTAATAGATCAACTTAAAAAAAAAGGAATTGATAACTGTCGACTAGAAGGAAGAAATAGCGAAGACTGGAAACTTATTGATACAATTGATATTATAGTTCATATATTTCATCCTGAAAAAAGAAAATTTTATGATTTAGAAAGAATGTGGTCTGAGCTAATACCGAAAGAAAGATTGACAATTTAAAATGAAAAAAATTTTTAAATACTGGCTAATAACTTTTATAATAGTACTAATAAACTTTTCCAGTAAAGTTTATTCTCAAAATATAGATAAGCTTTATGAAAAAATTGACCTTTTTAGTGAAGTATTAGAAAAAATTCAAAATGAATACGTCGATGAAATAGATCAAGCAGAAGCAATGGATTCTGCAATTAATGGTGTTTTACAATCCTTGGATCCATATTCATCGTATATGAATCCGGAAATTTTCGAAGAGTCTCAAACTGAAACAAGTGGTGAATTTGGAGGCCTTGGAATAGAGGTAAGTATGGAGGCAGGAGTGGTTAAAGTTATAGCTCCGATAGATGATACCCCGGCATCAAAAGCTGGAGTAAAGGCAGGTGACTATATTGTAAAAATAGATGGCGAACAGGTTCGAGGAAAAACATTAATGGAAGCTGTTAATTTAATGAGAGGTCCTGTGGGTTCACCTATTGAAATTACTATAAGAAGAAAAGGTTTAAAAAGAGCAAAAGTTATAAAAATTGTAAGAGAAATTATCCAAATAACTTCTGTAGATTCTAAAGTGGTTGATAACAAGGTAGGTTACCTAAGACTAAAAGCCTTTAACGAAAATAGTAGCAATCAGCTAAAAAAAGAAATTAATAAAATGGAAAAAAATAAAAAGTTAGTTGGTTATATTTTTGATTTAAGAAATAACCCGGGAGGCCTTTTAACCCAGGCAGTAGAGATTACTGACTTTTTTTTAGATGATGGAGAAATTGTTTCAACTAAAGGAAGAAAAAATAGAGATACAAAAAAATTTTTTGCTAAGCATGGCGATAAAATAAATGGCAAACCTTTGATTGTTTTAATAAATAATGGTTCAGCCTCGGCTTCAGAAATTGTTGCTGGTGCACTTCAGGACCAAAAAAGAGCAGTTTTATTGGGAGTTACCACTTATGGAAAGGGATCAGTTCAATCAATAATACCTTTAAAAAATAAAGGGGCAATTCGCTTAACAGTATCAAAATATTATTTACCATCTGGAAAATCAATTTCTGAGGTTGGCGTTACTCCAGATATTAAGATAGAAGAGATAGGTGATGAATTTGTAATAAACACAGATACAGATAATCAATTAAAATATGCGGTCAATCTTCTTAGTGGATAATGGTTGATGAATGATAAAAAAAAATTACCATTAAGAACTGGTGTAGGCATACTTCTTTTAAACCATGAAAACAAAATTTTTGTAGGAAAAAGAATAGATAATCCAAGTGATTTTTGGCAAATGCCACAGGGTGGCATAGATCAAAATGAAGATTTATTGCACGCAGCTAAAAGAGAACTTGAAGAAGAAACTAGTATAAGATCAGTAAAATTAATCAAAGAATTAGATGAATGGTTGACATATGATTTGCCAGATAATTTGTTGGGTAAAATTTGGCATGGAAAGTATAGGGGACAAAAGCAAAAGTGGTTTATTATGAAATTTGTGGGAAAAAATGATGAAATAAATATTAAAACAAAAAATCCAGAATTTTTAGATTGGAGATGGATTGAATCTTCAAAACTAACTAGAATTGTAGTTGGTTTTAAAATGAATATTTATAAGAGATTAGAAAAAGAAATTAATTCTATTATAAAAAATTAAATATTTATTTCTTTAAGAACATCTAATTTATGATTAAGAATGTAAAGATCGTGATCTGTTACATTTTTTCCAGCAATTTTAGTCTCGGTTTCTTTTTTTAAATTATCTATATAATCTTTTGATATTTTTTTTATATTTACTGCAGAAATTGAAAGAACTATAAGTTTATCATTAGAATACTCAGCTGTTCCATCTTGAACAAAAAATTCATCAAAGTTTCCATCATTCTTTTCTATCTTTATAATTCCTGGTTTTAAAAAGGTTATTATGGAAATATGGTTTTTCAATAAACCCATGTCTCCTTCATATGCAGGAAGTTTAACCATTTTTACTTCACCGGAAAAAACTATTTTTTCAGGACTAATTATTTCAAAATTAAAATTATCTTTCATTAAGATGAGGCTGCATCCTTGGCCATTTTTTCTGCTTTTTCAACAGCTTCCTCTATTGTACCAACCATATAAAATGCGGCTTCAGGTAGATGATCATATTCTCCCTTAGTTATTGCATCAAAACCTTTAATTGTAGCTTCCAGATCAACTAGTTTACCTGGAGACCCTGTAAAAACTTCTGCAACAAAAAATGGCTGTGATAAAAATCTTTGAATTTTTCTTGCTCTTGCAACGGTTAATTTATCTTCCTCGGAAAGTTCATCCATACCCAAAATTGCTATTATATCCTGCAAAGACTTATATGTTTGTAATATTTTTTGGACATCTCTTGCTACTCTGTAATGCTCCTCTCCAACTATTCTGGGATCTAAAATTCTAGAGGTAGAATCTAATGGATCAACCGCAGGATATATACCGAGCTCGGCTATTTGTCTTGATAGTACTGTTGTTGCGTCTAGATGCGCAAATGAAGTAGCAGGTGCCGGATCTGTTAAATCATCAGCAGGAACATAAATTGCTTGAACAGATGTTATGGAACCTTTGTTAGTGGTTGTAATTCTTTCTTGTAAATTTCCCATGTCTGTAGCTAGAGTTGGTTGATAACCTACCGCTGAAGGAATTCTTCCTAGAAGAGCAGAAACTTCAGATCCTGCTTGTGTAAATCTAAATATATTATCTACGAAAAATAAAACGTCTTGTCCTTCTTTATCTCTAAAATACTCAGCAACAGTTAATCCTGTCAAACCCACCCTCGCTCTCGCTCCTGGTGGTTCATTCATTTGACCATAAACCAAAGCAGCTTTAGAACCTTTTCCATCAGGTTTGATCACACCCGATTCTATCATTTCATGATATAAATCATTTCCCTCTCTAGTTCTTTCTCCTACACCAGCAAAAACAGAAAAGCCTCCATGAGCTTTGGCTATATTATTAATTAACTCCATTATAATTACAGTTTTTCCCACTCCCGCACCGCCAAAAAGTCCTATCTTGCCTCCTTTTGAATAAGGAGCTAACAAATCTACAACTTTTATTCCTGTTACTAATATTTCTGTTTCTGTAGATTGGTCTATAAATTTAGGTGCAGCTCTATGTATTGGCCAACTTTCTTTGGTCGATACTTTTCCTTTTTGATCTATAGGTTCACCAATTACATTAATTATTCTACCTAATGTTTCTGGTCCAACCGGAACCTTAATTGGAGAACCTGTATCAGTTACTTTATCTCCTCTCTTAAGACCTTCTGTACTGTCCATTGCAATTGTTCTAACAGCTGTTTCACCCAAATGTTGTGCAACTTCAAGTACTAATCTATTACCTGAATTATCACACTCTAAAGCTGTTAATATTTCCGGAAGCTGTCCTTCAAATTGTACATCTACAACAGCACCGATTACTTGTGTAATTTTTCCAAATTTGTCTGCCATAATTATAAACTTTCAGCTCCAGAAATAATTTCTATAAGCTCCTTTGTAATTGCTGCCTGTCTACTTCTATTATAAGTTATAGTTAATCTATCAACTAAATCGCCAGCATTTCTGGTTGCATTATCCATAGCCGTCATTCTAGAACCTTGTTCACTAGCAGCATTTTCTAAAATTGCTTTAAAAATTTGTATTGATATATTACGTGGTAATAAATCTTCTAATATTTCTTTTTCTTCTGGTTCAAATTCGTAAAAATTTTCTAATTTTTTTTCTTTCTCATTTTCCTTTTTTAATTTTTCAATTGGTATAATTTGTTGAGCTTGAGGAATTTGGGTAATTACATTTTTAAATTTGTTATAATATATTTTGCAAACATCAAATTGATTTTCATTAAATAATTTTATAATTTTTGAACCTACTATTTCTGCATCAGAATATTCAATATTTTTTACACCCTTAAAATTTATTTTATCTATAATATATTTTCCATAAATTCTTTTTAATTGGTCATGTCCCTTTGATCCCACTGTAAAAATTTTTAAGGTCTTTCCTTCCTTTAAAATTTTCTCAAAATCATTTTTTGCTTTTCTGCATATATTTGTATTGAATCCTCCACAAAGCCCTCTGTCAGCTGTAATAACTACGCACAAATAGTCGTTGTTTTTTCCAGTCCCAACTAAAAATTTAGATGTATTATTTTTGTCTGCAATTGAATTACTTAAATTGAGAATTATATTGTTCATTTTTTCTGAAAATGGTCTGCCCTTCTCAGCTCTTTCTTGAGCTCTTCTTAGTTTTGCAGCGGCCACCATTTTCATTGCCTTTGTTATTTTCTGCGTTGACTTAACGCTAGAAATTCTTTTTTTTAAATCATCCAAGCTTGGCATATAATTTATTTATTTTTCTTTTTAAACTGCTCAATAACAGATACTAATTTTTTTTCTATTTCTTCTTCTAATTTGCCAGTATTATTAATACTTTCGATAATCTCTGGATTGGAAGATTTTACTTCTTCATAAATTTTTTTTTCTATACTTTTTATTTGACCTAATTCTACATCGTCTAAAAATCCTTTAACCCCAGAAAAAACGGCTATTACTTGTTGTGCAACTGGCATTGGTGAATACTGGTCTTGCTTTAAAAGTTCAGTTAATTTAGATCCTCTGTTTAACAATTTTTGTGTAGAAGCATCTAGATCAGAACCAAATTGTGCAAACGCTGCCATTTCTCTGTATTGAGCTAGCTCCAATTTTATTGATCCAGCTACTTTTTTCATAGCTTTAGTTTGTGCAGCTGATCCTACCCTTGAAACTGATAAACCCACATTGACGGCTGGTCTTATGCCCTGATTAAATAATTCTGTTTCTAAAAAAATTTGTCCATCAGTAATAGAAATTACATTAGTAGGAATATAAGCCGAAACATCTCCTGCTTGAGTTTCAATTATTGGTAATGCTGTTAAAGATCCCCCGCCTTTTTCATCATTAAGTTTTGCTGCTCTTTCAAGTAATCTGCTATGTAAATAAAATACATCTCCAGGATAAGCTTCTCTGCCTGGTGGTCTTCTTAATAAAAGTGACATTTGTCTGTAAGCCACTGCTTGCTTCGATAAGTCATCATAAATAATTAAAGCGTGCATCCCGTTATCTCTAAAATATTCTCCCATTGTACATCCAGTATAAGGAGCTAAAAATTGAAGAGGAGCAGGATCAGAAGCTGTTGCCGATACAATAGTTGTATAATCCATTGCACCAGCATCTTCTAAGGATTTAACAATCTGGGCTACGGTAGATCTTTTTTGTCCTATCGCAACATAAATACAATAAAGTTTATCTTTTTCTTCTGAAGATTTATTTATTTCTTTTTGATTAATAATTGTATCAATTGCTACAGCTGTTTTACCTGTTTGTCTGTCACCAATAATTAATTCTCTTTGCCCTCTTCCTACAGGAATTAAACTATCAATAGCTTTAAGTCCTGTTTGCATTGGTTGATTTACTGATTGTCTTGGTATTATTCCTGGTGCCTTAACCTCAACTCGTTTTCTTTCTACTTTTTTATCAAGATCACCCTTTCCATCTATAGGATTTCCCAGTGCATCAACTACTCTTCCTAACAAATTTTTTCCAACGGGAGCATCAACTATGGCACCTGTTCTTTTTACGACGTCACCTTCTTTAATTGATCTATCATCTCCAAATATAACTACACCTACATTGTCATTTTCAAGATTCAATGCCATACCTTTTATACCAGCAGAAAACTCTACCATTTCTCCAGCTTGAACATTGTCTAAACCAAAAACTCTTGCAATACCATCACCAACCGAAAGTACCTGACCAACTTCTGATACTTCAGCTTTCTCACCGAATTTTTTTATTTGTTCTTTTAAAATTTTTGTTACTTCAGATGGATTGATTTGCATATTATGCCTCTATCATAATTTTTTCTAGTTTTTTTAATTTAGTTTTTATTGAAGTGTCAACCATTACACTTCCAACCTGGATCATTAATCCACCTATTAAATCTGGATTATGTCGAAAATCTATATTTAATTGAGACTTAAATTCTTTTGATAATTCACTTTGAATTTTCTTTTTTTCTTCATCAGATAATTCTTTTGAAGATATTAATTTTGCATTTAATTCACCCTTGTTATTCATTACCAAACTTAAAAAACTTTCAATAATCTTATCTAGAAAAAATAATCTATTTTTAATTGTTAAAAATCCTAGAAATTTTTTTATGGTTTCAGAAAAATTATTTTTTTTTATAATTTCAAACATAACATTTTTCTTTTCTTCTTTTTTTATAGTTGGACTGGAAATCATTTCCTTAAATTCAGAATTTTCCTTTAATAGTGTTTTGAAATTTTTTATTTCTTCCTCAACTTTATCTAGGCTGGAACTTTCTTTAGCAAGCTCATATAAAGCAAGGGCATAGCTTCTTGATGTAGAATTTGAAAATGTTGATTTTGAACTCAATTTTTGCTCCTAAAAGACTTGTTTTGTATGAAATTATATTGGTAAATTCAACATCTTCTGTTGTATCTTTTTGTCTTTTTGAGAGTGAAAAAACCTATGTTAACTGAAATTAATTGGGTCCACATCAACCTCTAGTTTTATTCCTGAGGAAATTTTAATTTTATTTAATGATTGAATCAAATATTTCTGTACGAACAAATTTTTGGGATATTTAATCAAAATTCTACATCTATATTTTTTCTTTAATTTAGCAATGGGAGCGAGAACTGGACCTAAAACATTTACATCATTGATTTTTGGAAACTTTAGTTTCAAATCTAAAGCAAATTTCATAATTAAATTCTCATTTTTTCCAGAAATTATTAAAGAAATAAGTCTATAAAATGGAGGAAGTTTTTTTTCTTTCCTTAACAAAAGTTCTTTTTTTAAAAAATCATCAGGGTTGTTTTTAGATATATTTAGCAAAACTTCGTCCTCAGGTGTGTAAGTTTGAAAAAAAATTGTTGATTTGCTACCTTCTCTTCCAGCTCTTCCACTCAGTTGATGATACAATTGAATATTTTTTTCTGCTGCTCTGAGATCATATCCATGTGAAGAAAAATCTCCATCTATTACAACAATACAATTTAATTTAGGAAAATGAAATCCTTTTGATAACAATTGTGTTCCTACCAATATATCAATTTTTTTATTTTCTATTTTTTTTATAAGATTATTTGTCGATTTATTTTTTTTTAAAGTATCGCTGGAAAAAATTTCTATTTTTTTTTGAGGATATATTTTTTTTAATTCAGAGAAAATTCTTTCGACACCAGGTCCACAAAATAAAAAATCGCAATTTTTTTTATCTTTACATTTTCTGGATAATGTTGACTTGTGTCCACAATAATGGCAAAGCAGTTTATTTAGTTTTTTATGAAAATTTAAGTTCACAGCACAATTAGGACATTGAAATCTATAATTGCACTTTTTACAAATAACAAATGGTGCGTAGCCTCTCCGATTTAAAAAAAATAATATTTGATCTCCCCTATCTAAATATTCATTAACTTTATCTAAGGTTTTATTAGCAATCCACTTAGCTTTACTGAAAACTTCTGAATTCAAATTTATTATTTCAATATTTGGAAGACCTGCTTCTTTGTATCTTTTTTTTAATCTAGTTATATAATATTTTTTATTTACAATATTATTGTAAGTTTCTATTGAAGGTATGGATGTCACTAAATTTATTGGAATATTTTCTATTGAAGCTCTTGTTATTGCCATATCTCTAGCGTTGTAGGAAATGCCAACATCTTGCTTATAAGATATATCGTGTTCTTCATCAACAACGATTAATCCTAAGTTACTAAAAGGAAGAAAAAGTGAAGACCTTGCACCAATGACAATTTTAATTTTTCCTTCACTAATTCCTTTCCAAATTATTGATTTATTTTTTTTTGTAGTTTCTGAATGCCAAATAGCAGGATCTGAATCAAAAAATTCCTTAAATCTTCTACTAAACTGATTTGTTAAAGCTATTTCAGGAAGTAATACTAATACCTGAAATCCTTTACTTACAAAATCTCTTATTCTTTCAAAATACACAAGGGTTTTTCCTGATCCTGTAACTCCTTCTAGAACTGTCACATTATAATTATTACCAATACTTCTTATGAAATCTAAAGATTTTTTTTGCTCTATATTTAGTGAAAATTTTTTCTTATTTTTTTTTAAATTAAATTTATTAAATTCAATATCAAAATTTTTTTCAACAACATCTTTGTTTAATAAACACATCTTAAGAGACATACCTAAAGAAACTAAATTATACTTTGAAAACCAAGAAATAAATTCAAGCATAGAGGGATTTAAATTTTTTACATTTATTTTTTTTGAAATAAATTTTATTTTAAATTTTTTTTCAGTTTTCTGCTCGTAAGGCCACACAACACCAGTTATTTCACTAGAGCCAAATGGAGCTTTAACAAAATCACCAAAATTTAAATTTTCAGGTATATTGCTATTATAGGTGAATGGATGATCAAATATTTTTGGGAAAAGTACTGAAACTTTCATTTAGATATAATTTTCTTTCTTATTTTTTTTGGAATATTAACATCGAAAATTTTTTTTAAATCGGAAAAAGCTTCTGAATTCATTCTCATTTCAAGCAATTTCCATGTGTAAGGAATAAGTCTCAAATACTGTTTTTTTTTATCTCTTTTAAAAAGTCTTGAAAAAATTCCAATTATTTTTAAACTTCTTTGTACAGATAAAATATTAAAATCTTGAAGAAATTTATTTGAATTTGTTTTATAAATTTTTTTATTTTTTTTTAAGTAATAACTATAAATTTGTTTTTTGAGTTTTTTAGATGTTTTAATTCTTACATCATCAATTAAGGAAACTAAATCGTATGTAGGATTACCAATTAAAGCATCTTGACTATCAATTATACCAACTTTTTTTCCTACCTTCATTAGGTTTTGTACATGATAATCTCTATGTACAAAATATGTGTTAGGAAAATTTATACTTTTATATAAGCGAGAAAGAATTTTTTTTGAGCGGTTTTTAATATATAAAGTATTTTTTTTTTTAAAAAATAAAGGTAAATACCAATCAAAAAATAAATCTGACTCTTTATGTAAATAACTGTTTGAATATTTTCGAACAATATGAGGTTTATTAAAAATAGTTTTTATTTTTTTTTTTATTTTTATTTTCTGAATTTTTAAAAGTTCATCTACAAGTCTTTTGTAAATAGAAAGTTTTTTTTTACTTTTAAGTAAAAGATCATAAAATGATATTTTTCCAAAATCTTCAATAATCACTATTCCTTTTGAATAATTATGTTCATAAAGTTTAGGAGCTAAAATTTTATTATTTCTTAAAAACTGATTAATTGCAGTATAAGCAACTAAATTTTTATATTTTTCTTTATCAGAAAAAATAATAATTTTTTTATTTTTTTTACGAATTATTCGAAAAAATTTTCTAAAAGAAGCGTCACCCGCTATTGGTATAATTTTAGATGTCATCAAATTTATAATTCTTCCATTTTCCAAGGCCTGCAATCTTTACTGTTCTTGAATCTAGTTTTTTTGAGTATTTAATTATAATATCAATTCTGTCCTTTGGTTTTTTTTTAATAAATTCTGGCCATTCCACAATTTTAATATAATTATTTGAAGTTTCAAAAATACCTAATTGTAAAATTTCTTTATAACTCTTTAACCTATATAAGTCATAATGCTGTATCTTTATTTTACCTAAATCATAATCATAAACTATATTAAATGTTGGACTCAATACATCGCTATTTTTAAGTTTATTTCTATTTTCAAATGAATGAATTAAAAATCTTACAAAAGTTGTTTTGCCAACACCAATTTCTCCATAAAGAAAAATTACGTCGCCTGGGCTTATAATTTTAGAAATATTATTAGAAAGATTTTTGGTATCTATTAATGATTTTAATTCCATCTACTACTTATTAGTAGCGATAGCTGTCTAATTTAAAAGGGCCTTTAACATCAACGCTAATATAATCAGCTTGATCTTTTGTAAGTTTTGTTAGTTTGGCTCCAACTTTATTTAAATGAAGCATCGCAACTTTTTCATCTAAATGTTTGGGTAAAACATAAACCTTATTTTCATATTTATCGGAATTATTCCATAGTTCTATTTGGG
>MDTE01176217.1_pt1 | contig 18135 bp, 21 predicted proteins | sample 811231 | NCBI WGS metagenome assembly MDTE01 (sample SAMN05326651, study PRJNA326480) | marine metagenome | isolation source: seawater | place: Indian Ocean: Red Sea | collected 2010 | reverse complement strand
ATGATGAAAGAGAGCAAACTCTAAATCAATTATTAGTTGAAATGGATGGTTTTGAAACAAATGCAGGAGTTATAATAGTTGCAGCTACTAATCGTCCAGATGTTCTTGATCCAGCATTATTAAGACCAGGAAGATTTGATAGACAAATAACCATTTCTAAACCTGATGTTATTGGAAGAGATAAAATTTTAAAAGTTCATATTAAAAATATAAAAGTCTCTCCTAAGTTTGATTCTAAAATTATTGCTAAAGGAACCCCGGGTTTTTCTGGAGCTGATCTTGCAAATCTTGTTAATGAAGCAGCATTATTAGCTGCAAGAAAAAACAAAAGACTTGTTACAATGGAAGATTTTGAAGAAGCTAAAGATAAAGTTTTATTAGGAGCTGAAAGAAGATCGATGGTTATGACTGATGAAGAAAAAAAACTTACTGCATACCATGAAGCTGGACATGCAGTTGCTACACTTCATTGTCCTGAGTCAGATCCAATTCATAAATCCAGCATTATACCAACTGGCATGGCACTGGGTTATGTAATGAGACTGCCAGAAAAAGATGAATTAAATAAACGATTGGATAAACTAAAAGCAGATTTTATTATTGCTATGGGTGGAAGAATTGCTGAAGAAATGATTTTTGGAAAAGATAAGATAACTAGTGGAGCAGCAGGCGATATTCAAAGTGTTACTTATTGGGCTAAGAAAATGATAACTGAGTGGGGAATGAGTGAAGCTCTAGGTAAAATTAGATATAATAGTGACAGTGAAGAAGTTTTTTTAGGACATTCAGTAGCTCAATCTAAGAATTTATCAGATGCAACTGCAAAATTGATTGATGAAGAAATTAAAAACATTGTTGATGAGGCAGATAAAAAGTGTCGACAAATCTTAACCGATAATATTGATGAACTTCATATTGTTGCAAAAGGTTTGCTTGAATACGAAACATTGACTGGAGACGAAATTAAAGATTTAATTAAAGGAATTGCCCCATCTAGAGATGATTTTGATGATGGATCTGATAACGCACAGCCCGCTTCAACACCTTCAGTTCCAAAAACAAGCAATAAAATTAGCCCTCAACCTCAATAATATTTAATAATACTTTCTTTATATTTAATAATTAAATACAAGAACTTATGCAAAAAATTTTTGGGACTGACGGCATAAGATGTAGAGTTAATCAAGAGCCCATGACTGCTGAAACTTGCTTAAAAATCGCAAAAGCAGCTGGTTATATTTTATCAAATAAAATTTCAAAAAAAAATAGAGTCATTATTGCTAAAGATACAAGATTATCAGGCTATTTATTTGAGCCATTAATAACGTCAGGTTTTGTTTCAATGGGTATGGATGTCATTCTTTTAGGTCCTCTTCCGACCCCAGCTTTGCCTATGTTAATTAAATCAATGCGAGCTGATATGGGAGTAATGATAACTGCTTCTCACAATACTTATGAATATAATGGTTTAAAATTTTTTGACTCTAATGGAAATAAAATTTCTAAGGATTTAGAAAATAAGATAGAAAAAATAATTTCTAATAAAAAACTATATAAGAAAATATTAAACTCTGAGCATGAATCAGGTAAAGCAGTACGATTGGAAGATGCACCAGGTAGATATTTAGAGTATCTTAAATCTACACTAGACAAAAAAGTAAAAATAAAAAAATATAAAATAGTTTTGGATTGTGGCAATGGAGCTACTTACAATTTAGCTCCTACTTTGTTTTGGGAACTTGGTACTGATGTTGTAACAATTAATGATAGACCAAATGGCAAAAATATAAATAAAAATTGTGGCGCTGTAGACATAACAGGTTTGTCTAAAAAAATATTAGAAACTAAATCAGATATTGGATTTGCATTTGATGGTGATGGAGATAGACTCATTGTAGTTGATGAAAAAGGCAATATGGTTGATGGAGATAAAATCATTGCTTTATTTAGCCAGCATTATCTAAATAAAAAGTTGTTAAAGAAAAAAACAGTAGTAACAACTGTAATGTCAAACTTAGGCTTTGAGAACTATTTAAAAAATAAGTTAGGTATTAATTTAGTTAGAGTAGATGTTGGAGATATAAACGTCATTACTGAAATGCAAAAAAACTCATATATTCTAGGTGGAGAGCAATCAGGCCATATTATTTTAGGAAATCATTTGCAGACTGGAGATGGAATTTTAACTGCAATCAAAATACTAGAGATAATGTCATTAATCAAAAAGAAAGCTAGCAATATCTTTGATATTTATGCTGAATATCCGCAGTTGAAATATAATTTACCTATTAAAAATAAATTGAATGGTAATTTTAATCAAAAATTAAAAAAAATTACAAAATATAATCAAAATAAGAATTCTAAACTTCGTTATTTAGTTAGAATGTCAGGTACAGAACCAATTTTGAGAATTCTTATAGAAGGACAAGATAAACAACATGTAATAGAAGCAGGAAAAAAAATTAGTGATGAAATCAAACAAATTATCAATACCAAATAGTCTTTTGCCACCTGGCTTTAGGGACGATGTATCAGATCAGGCTGCAATAGAACATAAGTATAAAAATTTGATTATTAATTTATTTCAAACTAATGGTTATAAATTAGTTAAAACACCTTTGATAGAGTATGCAAAAGATAAAAGTTTTAATAATTTAAAAATTAAAACAAAAAATAATGAAAATGAACTTATAATCAGAGATGATATAACTCTACAAATATCAAGATTATCTTCAAATAGACTTTCAGAAATAACTAGACCATTAAAACTTTGTTATTATGGAGAGGTCATTAGAAATAAAGGCACAATGTTGAGACCCGAAAGACAATTTTTGCAAGTTGGAGCTGAATGTATTGGTGAGAAATCATATTTAGCAGATGTCGAAATTATAGATCTTGCCTATAGCGCAATAAACAAGGTTGGAATCAAGAATGTTGCTATTGAATTATCATCAAGAATTTTCATAGATAAAATTTATAAAAATATAAAATCTAAAAATAAATTAAATAAAATTAAATCTCTAGTAAGAAAAAAAGATTTAGAAAATGTAGTAAGAACTGTTCCAAGGCAATATCACAAGTATCTTAATAATATATTTGCATGTACAGGAAATTTTATTGGGAAAACGAAAATATTAAATAAACTAAAAATAGATAAATCGAGTACAAATGAAGTCAATAATTTAATTAAAATTATGGATTTGCTTACCAAAAAATATCCAAAGGCAAAATTTATATTAGATTTAACTGAAGTAGAAGAAAAAAATTATCACAATGGAATTAGATTCACTATGTTTGCTGAAAATGTTAGAGGAGAAATAGCTAGAGGTGGAAGATACAACTTAATTAATAAAAATATAAAAGAAAATGCAACCGGTTTTACTTGTTTTATGGATACAATTTTAAGAGCTTCTTCTATTGTTGAAAAAAATCACAAAATTCTTATACCTTTTGACACTTCTGAAAATAAAAAGAATTATCTTATAAATAAAAATTATATCATTGAAATATTTTTTGGTAATAAAAGGAATATTAAAGAAAAAGCTATAGAAAAAAAAATTAATTATTATTTAAAAAACAATAAGATATCAAAAATATAAAAATATATATGTTTTATACTATAATTGGAACACAATGGGGAGATGAAGGGAAAGGAAAAATTGTTGATTGGTTAGCATCAAAGGTAAATACCGTTGTTAGATTTCAAGGGGGCAATAATGCTGGTCACACTATTAAGATCAAAAATAAAACTTATAAATTAAATTTATTACCCTCAGGTATTATTAGAGGAAAAAAGTGTATTATTGGAAACGGAGTTGTTCTTGACCCCTGGGCTCTTAATGATGAAATTATTAAATTAAGAAAACAAGGAATTTATATTAATTCTAAAAATTTGATGATTGCTGAGAATGTATGTTTAATACTCCCTATCCACAAATTAATTGATTCAATGAATGAAGAAGTTAGAGGCTCTGAGCCTATTGGAACAACAAAAAAAGGAATAGGGCCATCGTATGAAGATAAAGTTGGTAGAAGATCAATTAGATTATGTGATATAAAAAATAGAAAAATTTTATCAAAAAAAATATTAAATCTAATTGATTTTCATAATTATAGATTTAAAAATTTTAAGAAAAGAGTTGATAAAAAAAAATTATTAAATGATTTAACAAGTGTTTATAGAAAATTGAATAAATACTCTCAACCTACATGGAGAATTATTAATCAAATAGCTAAAGAAAGAAAAAAAATTCTTTTTGAGGGTGCACAGGGAGCGCTCTTGGATATTGATTTTGGCACATATCCTTATGTAACTTCATCAAATACAAATTCTGGACAAATATTTGCTGGCACAGGATTTGGCTCTAGAAAAAATCATCAAATATTTGGCATAACCAAAGCTTATACTACAAGAGTTGGATCAGGACCTTTTCCAACAGAATTAAAAGATAAAGTTGGAGATTATTTGGGAGAAAAAGGTAAAGAATTTGGAACAGTAACAAATAGAAAAAGACGTTGCGGATGGTTTGATGCATGTCTTGTTAAGCAATCTGTTAACATCAATGGTGTTGATGATATAGTTTTAACTAAGATAGATGTTCTCGATGAATTAGAAAATATTAAGGTTTGCGTAGGTTATAAAATCAATAAAAAAAGATATGATTATTTACCCTTTAGTGAAGAGTCACAAAAAAGCATTATTCCAATATATAAAATTTTCAAGGGATGGCAAGAATCAACTTATGGAATTAAAGAGTGGTCAAAACTTCCTTCAAATGCAAAAAAATATATTAAATCTATTGAGAAAATAATTGGGGTCAATATTTCTATAATATCAACTGGCCCAGATAGAAATCATACTATAGATAAAAAAAAATATCTAAAGAGTATTTAAAATCTCTTTTTTTAATTTCTCTAAAGCTTTTTCTTCAATTTGCCTAACCCTCTCTCTACTAATTTTATATTTCTTACTTAATTCTTCAAGTTTTTTTGGTTTATCTTCAAGTTTTCTTAATTGAATTATTTCTTTCTCTCTAGAGTTAAGGATATGAAGCGCTTTTTCAAATAATTTTTTTCTGTGTTTGTATTCATCTTTTTTTTCAAAAATTATATCTTGGGTTTCTTTATCGTCTACAATCATATCTTGTAATTCAGTGTACGTATCATCATTTAGATTTACATTTAAAGATTGATCATTGGTAAAAAGTCTGTTTTCCATTTCTTGAACTTCTGCCTCTTTTACATCTAGTCTATTTGCAATTTCGCGAACATTTTCAGGAGATAAATTACCTTGATCAATAGAATTTAACTGATTTTTTAATTTTTTAAGATTAAAAAATAATTTTTTTTGAGCTGCTGTTGTTCCTATTTTAACCAGTGACCAACTATGCAAAACATATTCTTGTATTTGAGCTCTAATCCACCACATTGCATAAGTAGCAAGACGAAAACCTTTATCAGGATCAAATTTTTTTACAGCTTGCATTATACCTACGTTACCTTCAGAAATTAAATCAGTAACTGGTAATCCATAACCTCTATAGCCCATTGCAATTTTTGCAACCAACCTAAGGTGACTTGTAACTAGTTTATGAGCTGCCTCTGTATCACCATTTTCTTTATATTTTTTAGCAAGCATAAATTCTTCGCTTGGAGTTAAAATTGGAAACTTTTTTATTTCTTGTAAATAAAATGCCAAGTTTCCCTCTGATGACAAAATAGGTAAATTCATGCTTCTGCCTTTAACATATTTATTAGAAAAAATTAATATTTTACTAAAAAATCTAACAAATTCTTAAGATCTTCAGGGAATTTGGATTCAAATTTAAGTTTCTTTGCTGTTATGGGGTGAGTAAAACTCAAATGATATGCATGCAAAGCTTGTCTTTGAAAATTTTTTAATATCAAAAATTTATGAAAAGTATCTTTATTTTTACCAAAACTATTAACTTTATTTTTACCGTATAACTTATCCCCAACAATTGGACAATTTATAGAAGTAAGATGCAAACGAACTTGATGAGTTCTTCCTGTTTCTAATTCACACTCCACAAGACTACATATATTAAAAGTTTTTTTATTTACAATTGATGTTTTTGAAAATTTTCCTCTACTTTTATTTAGAGACATTTTTTTTCTATTAATTTTATTTCTTTCAATATACCCCTCTATTATTTGATCTTTTGGCATTCCCCAAACAAGAGCTAAATATTTTCTTGAAATAGAATGATCTTTAAATTGATTAGCTAAATTTAGATGAGCGCTATCATTTTTTGCTACTACTATTAAACCACTTGTTTCTTTGTCTAATCGATGAACTATTCCTGGTCGGTTTTCATTAATTGAACTTAATTTTTGATCACTATTCAGAAGTGCATTTACAAGTGTACCTGATTTATTTGAAGGGGCTGGGTGAGTCACAATACCTGCTTCTTTGTCTATTACCATTATATGATCATCTTGATAAATGATATTAAGTGGAATATTTTCTGCCTTATGTTTTTGTTTTTTGATTAAAGGAAAATTTACCAAATATTCCTCTCCTTGTTTTACTTTATGAGATGCATCTATAATTATTTGACCATTTTTTAATATATTTTGATTTTTTATTAAAATCTTTATTTGAGAACGAGTATATTTATTAATTAAATTTGATAAAGCTTTATCAAGTCTTTGATTTTTTTGTTCTTTATTTATTATTATTTTCTGAGTATAAAAGTCAATCATGTCTAAAAAAATTATAATTAATATTGTTATTATATTAAGTATATTAATTATTTTCTCTTTTATTGCACTTATTTATGGAATGTATTTAAAAATATCAAATAATTCATACAATAATAGTTATTCGTCAGAATTTATTTCATTAAATTTGAAAGCAGATGAAGAAATAGCAGATATTCAAGTCATAGATGCAAATAGACTTTTAATAACGATTAAGAATAACACTTTTATTACAGGCGCGATTTACAATATTAAGATGAAAAAAATACAAGAATATATAGATAAATAGTAAAAGTATAATATTATATATTTTATAATTGTATATAACGATAAAAAATTATGAAAAAAAATTTAGAAAATTTATCTTTTGAAGAAAGCTTAAAAAAGCTTCAGAATATAGTTGATCAACTCGATTCCGGTGAAATAGATTTAGAAAAATCTGTTGAATTATATGAAAATGGAATGAAATTAAAAAAAATTTGCGAAGAAAAATTAAAAAAAGTAGAATTACAAATAAAGAGAATTAAAATTGAAAACAACAAAGTTGTTAAAGAAGATTTTGAATAATACTAAAAAATTAAAAAAAAGAGCTGATATAATATTAGTTGAAAAAAAAATTGCAAACACTAGATCTAAGGCTCAAGCAATGATTATGGCCGGACAAGTATCATTTGCAAATAAGAAAATTATTAAAAGTGGAGAATTATTTTATCCAAACACAAAAGTGAAGATATCAAATCTTAATCCTCAATGGGTATCGAGAGGAGCTTACAAATTATTACATGCTTTAGAAATATTTAACATTAGAGTTGAAAATAAAATCTGTTTAGATATTGGCGCTTCAACTGGTGGTTTTACCGAAGTTTTATTAAAAAGTAAGGCAAAAAAAGTATATTCGGTAGATGTAGGAAAAAATCAAATGCATGAAAAATTAAAATTAGAAAAAAAAATAATCAATATTGAAAAAACTAATGCAAGATTTCTCAATAATAAAATTATTGAAGATAAAATTGACCTAATAGTTTGCGATGTAAGTTTTATTAGTATGAAAAAAGTGATTGAACCATCTATAAATTTTTTAAATAGTAAATCTGGAATAATTATTGGTCTAATTAAACCTCAATTTGAGGCCCAAAAAAAAGAAGTAGGCAGAGGAGGGATTGTTTCAAAAGAGTATATTCATCAAAGAGTTTGTAAAGAATTTATTTATTGGTTTGAAGAGAATTTAAGGATGGAAGTAATTGGAATAACAAAAAGTCCAATTACAGGACAAAAAGGAAATACAGAATTTTTAATTGCATCAAAATTTAACTGACGTATCTTAAGCAATGATCAGCAATTGTTGTTGCCATCATAGCTTCTCCAACTGGCACAGCTCTTATACCTACACATGGATCATGTCTTCCTTTAGTAGAAATTTCTGTTTCATTTAATTCAACATCAATAGTTTTTCTTTTAGTTAAAATTGAGCTAGTGGGCTTAACACAAAATCTCAATATGATATCCTGACCTGTAGATATTCCACCAAGAATACCACCATTATTATTTGACAAAAATTTAGGTTTTCCATCCTCTATTCTCATTTCATCAACATTTGATATTCCACTTTCTAATACACTTTTAAACCCATTTCCAATTTCTACACCTTTTACAGCGTTTATGCTCATCATAGCATTGGCTAATTCTGCATCAAGTTTTCCATAAACAGGTTCACCTAAGCCTACAGGAATACCACTAGCTTTAATTTCAATTATTGCTCCAAGTGAAGAACCTTCTTTTCTAGCATCATCAATCATTTTTTCCCAAGTATTTAAAGCTATAGAGTCAGGACAGAATAATTTATTGCTATTAATAAAACTTACATCAAAATTGTTATAATCAATTTTGCTTTTCCCAACTTGAACTAAATAACCCATTATATTAAAATCTTTACCAAGTTTATATCTTATAACTTTTCTAGCTATTGCTCCTGCTGCTACTCTCATTGCAGTTTCTCTTGCACTAGAACGTCCACCTCCTCTATAATCCCTAATTCCATACTTTGCCCAATAGGTATAATCTGCGTGCCCCGGTCTGAAAATATTTTTAATTTCAGAATAGTCTTTTGGTTTTTGGTCTTCATTATGTATTATTAATGATATTGGATGACCAGTTGTTAAGCCCTCAAAAACACCTGATAAAATATGAATTTCATCAGACTCTTTTCTTTGTGTAGTAAATTTAGATTGACCTGGCTTTCTTTTATCAAGAAATTTTTGTATATCTTTTTCATTTAGAGAAATATTTGAAGGAACTCCATCTATAACACAACCTATTGCTTTTCCATGGCTTTCACCCCAAGTAGTAAACTTAAATATTTTTCCTATAGAATTTGAAGCCATTTAATTTTGAGATTTAAATTCATTTAATAATTTAGAAACATTTTCTGCTTCATCAACAGCTAACATACCCACTGTGTGATAACCGCAATCTACATGTTGAATTTCTCCAGTAACAGCACTTCCTAAATCACTTAGTAGATATAAAGCTGAATTACCAATATCATTCAAAGTTACATTTCTTTTAAGTGGAGAATTTAATTCATTCCACCTTAATATAAACCTAAAGTCACCTATTCCAGATGCAGCTAAAGTTTTAATAGGTCCCGCACTTATTGCATTTACTCTGATTTTTTCATTGCCTAAATCCGAAGCTAAATACTTAACACTAGCCTCTAAGGCAGCTTTAGCAACTCCCATTACGTTATAATGCGGCATGACTTGTTCGGCTCCATAATAAGTTAAGGTTATTATTGATCCACCATTTTTCATTAATGGTTTTGCTAATCTGCACGCTTCAGTAAATGAATAGCAGGAAATATGCATAGTTTGGTCAAAATTTTCAGATGATGTCTCAACATATTTTCCTCTTAATTCATCTTTACTTGAATAACCTATTGCATGCACTAAAAAATCTATACTACCCCATTTATTCTTTATAGTTTCAAATGTTTCTTCCATAGAATTTCTATCTGATACATCACATGGTATAAGTATGTTTGAGTCAACGCTCTCTGCTAGAGGAGTAACTCTCTTTTTTAAGGCATCACCCTGGTAAGTAAAAGCTAAACTTCCACCCTGATCATATATTGATTTAGCTATTCCCCAAGCAATTGATCTTTCATTAGCAACGCCCATAATAAGACCTTTTTTTGATTTCATTAACATTCAGATATTCCTTATATTTTTCTTAAACTAAAGTTCAATTTGTTGTTATTATTATTTTCTTTATTATATACTAGTTGTATTAGTAATCGTACAAAAACATGAATGAAAACAACAAATTGACTGATTTTAATAGCAATCCCTTTTCATTGTTTGAGGGATGGTATGACGAAGCTAAACAAAAGGAAATTAATGATCCTAATGCTATGAATCTTGCCACAATTTCTGAAAACCAAAAAATAAGCTCTCGGATGGTTTTACTAAAATCCTTTAATGAAAATGGTTTTGTTTTTTTTACAAATGAGAACAGTAAAAAAGGAAAATCTATAAATTTTAATTCCTATGTTTCATTAAATTTTCATTGGAAAAGTTTACGGAGGCAAATTAGAATTGAGGGATTAGCAACAAAAATTTCATCAAAAGCTTCAGATGATTATTTTGATAGTAGGCCAATGGAAAGTAAGATTGGCGCTTGGGCATCTAAACAATCAGAATACTTGCAGGATAGAAAAGACTTAGAAAACGATATAGTTAAATATAAAAATAAATTTAATAAAGTTAGTATTACTCGTCCACCATACTGGTTAGGATATAATGTTGATCCAGTTTTAATTGAATTTTGGCAGGAAATGCCTTTTAGACTTCATGATAGGATAGAGTATATAAAAAAAAATGACAAATGGACTTCAAGAAAATTATATCCCTAATTAATCACCGTCTTTCCATTTTTTAAGTATCCACGAACTAGAATTTGATTTGTTAGTACCGCCTATTCCCCAAAGAGTTTCAATATTATTTTTTTTGCAAAATTCTGTTTCAGGTGTATTTTTGTCATCTCTATCGCCACCATTTGCAAATTTAATTGAATGATTAGGATATTTTGTTATTGCTTTTTCAATCCCTTTAACAACAGTCATATCTTTGTCATCAAAAGATAAAACATCTAATACATTCTTAATAGATTTCATAATAATTAACCTTTCATCAAATGGAAGAAATTCTCTACCTTTTTTCTTTTTTAACCATTCATCAGAATTGAGAAGAACAATAATTTTTCCATATTTTGAAGCTTGTTGAATTAAATAAATATGGCCACTATGTATAGGATCAAATCCACCACTGATCAAAACTAAATTATTCATTTTGCTCTCTCCATAGTTCAGGGTCACTTAAAAATAATTTTAAATTTTCAATCTTATCTTGCGCATATATATTATTTTTAGATATAAAATTTATTATATCTTTCCATGTACATAAAGAATGAATACTTATATTCATTGAACCTAACGGCGATTTATTTAAATCAAAAATATCATAATAGAAGATAACAAAAATATCTGAAACTACTAACTTTGAATTTCTTAGCGTTTCTATAAAATTTATTTTACTTCCTCCATCAGTTGCTAAATCTTCAATTAGAAGAACTTTTTGTTGCTGTTTAAAATTACCCTCTATTTGTTTATTTTTTCCAAATCCTTTAGGTTTTTTTCTTACGTAAATCATGGGTTTTTGAAAAATTTGAGATAAAAAAGATGCATATGGAATACCAGCAGTTTCTCCTCCTGCCAATATGTCAAATTTTATATTATTTTTTTTTATATATTGTTCTGCAATCTCTAGTATTTGGTTTCTTTCATTGATATAAGAAATAATCCTTCTACAATCTACATAAACAGGACTTTTTTTACCAGAAGTTAGTATAAATTTGTTTTCAAAATCAAATTTTACCGCACCAATATTGATTAATATTTTTGCTACTTCATTATCATTACCTATATTGTTCATTAAGTAATATGAGATATATGCTCTTTTGAAAAATTGCCAGGAACGATCATTATAGGTACCCTAAAATTAGCCAATTCTTTTGTTAGTAGTGAATTAATTATAGGGCCTGGATTTTTTTCTTTTTCATCAATACTTGCAGATAATACAAGAACATTAATATTTTTTTCTTCTTCAATTAGAGATTTAAGTTCATGTATAATCTCTCCCTCTCTAATATGTATAACAGGAGTAATTCCAGTTGATTCTTTTACTATAGAAGAGGCATGTTGAATTCTTTTTTCTGCTTCTTCTCTCGCTTCGTTTTTCATAATTTCTGTTACACCTTGTGTTGTTAGAACGTCAACAGGTTCAATAAATGTTGCTATTATAATTTTTCTATTTGTCTTTTTAGATCTTGCACAGGCATATTGAAGTGCAACTTCCATTTCTTTTGACCCATCAGCAATAACTAAAATATATCTGTCATTATCCATATTCTATAACCTCCTAAATGCTGTTGCGGCTATCAAACCAGCTATAATTGCTAACATTATTGATATTATACCATAAGAAGCTGGATGATCATTCGCAAATTCATAAATTTTATTCCCAATCCCAGCTTTTTTTATAGTGATCTTCTTATTGTTTTGACTAACAATTATTTTATTTTTTATTTGAAAAATATTTACATCATAAATGCCAGGTATAGTATTAGCCGGAAAGAATACTCTTGCTTGAAAAAGCTTATCATCAACTATTTTTATTTTATATTCTTTATAAAAATTTTCCTGTTTTTTAATTTTGATAAGATTGTTATTCCAAAAGTCAAATTTATTTTTATCAGCAAAATTAAAATTTCTTTGTGTAACTTTATTAATAATCATTTCTTTAAAATATAAGGAATTTTTAATTATTGTGTCATCATTTAAAATTTCTTTGATTGGTTTAGATGATGCAACAAAGAATAGGCTAGGTAAATCTTTATAAGTTATTTTTTTTGTATTAAACCATAAACCAAATAATCTTTCTTTCATTCTTACTCTTGAATTTTGTTTTGGTCCGACTATATTTATAATAGTATCAAAGCTAGGATCAGAAAGACCAAAAATTATAACCTCCTTACCTTCAAAATTTGTTTGTATTTCAATTTCGGGATCGGATAAGTCAAAATATGATTCTTTTCCATAAGAGAAATTACAAATTATTAAAAAAAAACAACATGTTAAAATAAATAATTTATTATGATGCATTACTAATATCTTCTTCATTATGGATAAAAAAAATTTTATTTTCTAAAAAAATACCTAATATTGCAAACACAGTGACTAAAGATATTGTTATACAAGATACGAAATGACTAATAACTAAGTTTGGTTCTTGAATTATGCAATATACTGGAGAAATATAAATTAAAATACAGCTCAATAATTTTGGCAGTAAAGAGTATTCTTTTGGAATATTTTTCAATCTGTTATTGTTCTTCATTTTAGATTTTGAGTACCAATCTGCTATTTTATAAATTAGTAATAAACTTGACATTATAATTATAAAATTTGTTAAAAATTTGATATTTATTTGTATATAAAAAAGAATTAAAAAACAAATCAAAGACAAAGCATAAACAGCATTAAGAATTGGCATAGCTGATTTTTTATCCATAGGTATTTTATATTTCCTTTTTTGCTAAAATTTAAGAAATATCAGTATCCTTCATATAATTGATATGATAAAAAACTGCATTAAATAAATATACATTAAGCTATTAGTGCGATTTAAGTCTTATTTAAGTTTAAGGAGAAGATTTTTATGATTTTTGTTAATCCATTTTCTCAACTTTATGAGTTTCTACCTGAATATACTATGCAGTTTTTTGTAATATTAATGATTATGATGGTTATATTAGGTACCTTACTAGATATAATTCATAAAAAAAATGTTAAATATTTTTTTGAAAACATTAAAAAATCAAAAAAAAATGCTACTAGAACTCTAAATACAAGTGAAAAAGCAACAATTGTGGTAAAAACTGTTTCAGTAGACATTTTAACTACTTCTGAGTTAAATGGTAAGCGCAGAGTCGCTCATATTCTTGGCATGTACGGAACTATAATTTTTTGGTTAACTTCAGTAATAATGATTTTTTGTTATTCGACTATATTTACTACAATCCCTATAATTTATCCAATTTTATGGCATTTAGGATCATTAATGACTGTAATTGGTGGTTGCTGGTTTTGGTTTTTTTTAAGAGTAGATGTATCTGCCGAAGCATTTCCTTGGTATAGATATACTAAAGCAGATCAGTTTGTTTTAGCTCTTATATTAACTCAAAGTTCTGGTTTTATATGGTCATTTTTACAATATTATAAAATAAGCGGTCTAGATACTTTGTTTTTAATTTTATTTATTCTATTTAATATTATGTTGTTTGGCGGTGTTTATTGGTCAAAATTTGCTCATATGTTTTATAAACCAGGAGCAGCTTTACAAAAAAATTTTGCTGAAGCAGATGGCTCCAGAGACAATTTGCCTGAGCCAGTTGACAAACCCAAACAATTTGGCAAAGGTATTAGTCGAGAAGCGCCTAGACATTATTAAATATGAATATTAAAGAAAGGAAATTAAACTAATATGTCTACTTTTGTTTATATGACTCGATGTGACGGATGTGGTCATTGTGTTGATATTTGTCCTTCTGACATTATGCATATAGATGAAACGGTAAGGCGAGCAGTAAATATTGAACCTAATTTTTGTTGGGAATGTTATTCTTGTGTAAAGGCCTGTCCACAAAATGCAATTGATGTTAGGGGTTATGCAGATTTTGCTCCAATGGGACATAGTGTGAGGGTTCGTCGTGAAGAAGAAAAGGGAACGATATCTTGGAAAATAAAATTTAGAAATGGCACTATAAAAGATTTTGTTTCACCTATTACTACAAAACCTTGGGGAAAACATATTCCTCAACTTTCAAAAGAAGATAAACCTAAACAAGGAGAAATTAATTCTCAGATATTATATTCTGAACCAGATGGTTTAAATACAAATAAAGAATTGCCCACTGTCAGTAAGAACTCTTTTAAAAAAGGAGTATATTATTAATGTCTATAAAAACTGTTTATGAAGATTGCGATATTCTTGTTGTTGGAGGGGGAATGGCTGGCACAGGAGCTACTTTTGAAGCAAGACATTGGGGAAGAAATTTAAAAATTATTTGTGTTGAAAAAGCAAACATCGATAGAAGTGGTGCCGTTGCTCAAGGGTTATATGCAATTAATTGTTATATGGGTATGCAATGGAATGAAAATCAACCAGAAGATCATGTTAGGTATGCCAGAAATGATTTAATGGGTTTAGTTCGTGAAGATCTTGGGTATGATATGGCTAGACATGTAGACTCCACAGTTCATATGTTTGATGAATGGGGTTTGCCTATGATGAGAAATAAAGAAACAGGCAGGTATCAGCGTGAAGGCAAATGGCAGATAATGATTCATGGAGAAAGCTATAAACCTATAGTTGCTGAAGCTGCAAAAAAATCAGCTGATAAAATTTATAATAGAATTATGATTACTCATCTTTTAATGGATGAAAATAATGAAGACAGAGTAGGTGGAGCTGTTGGCTTTAATATGCGTACTGGTAATTATCATGTCTTTAGAGCTAAAGCTGTTATTGTATCTGCTGGAGGAGCATCACATATTTTTAAACCAAGATCAGTAGGAGAGGGAATGGGACGTACATGGTACGCACCCTGGAGCAATGGATCAGCTTATGCTTTACCAATAGCAGTTGGAGCTAAAATGACTCAAATGGAAAATCGTATTGTTTTATGTAGATTTAAGGATGGCTATGGCCCTGTTGGCGCTTATTTTCTTCATTTAAAAACTTACACACAAAATGCAAATGGCGAAAACTATGAGAAGAAATGGTATGAACAAACGAAAAAATTAGTTGGAGAATATATTGACCATCACCCTGTTCCTACGTGTTTACGTAATCATGCATTTATTGAAGAGGTTAAAGCTGGAGGAGGTCCAATTCATATGGTTACAACTGAAGCTTTTCAAGACCCTCATTTAGAAACAGTTGGTTGGGAAAATTTTTTGGGTATGACAGTTGGTCAGGCCGTAGTTTGGGCTTCTCAAAATATTGATCCTAAATATCAAAACCCTGAATTAACTACTTCAGAACCATATGTGATGGGCTCACATGCAACATGTTCAGGTGCATGGGTAAGTGGTCCTGAGGATATCTCACCTAGTGAATATTTTTGGGGATATAATAGGATGACAACAGTAAAAGGACTTTTTGGAGCTGGAGATACTGTTGGAGGAAGTGCTCATAAATTTTCATCTGGATCATTTACAGAAGGCCGTTTAGCAGCAAAAGCAGCTGTAAAATATATTCAAGAAGAGCAAGCAGAAGATATTAAGGTAAGTGAAAAACAATGTAATGATTTTAAAAAGATAATTTATAAACCATTAGAGAACTATAAAGTGGGTCGAAATGAAATCACAGCAGGAACAGTATCGCCTAGTTATATTCTTCCGATTCAAGGACTGCAACGTCTACAAAAAATAATGGATGAATATGTTGGAGGTATATCTTTTAATTATATGACAAACGAAAATTTACTTAAAAAAGGTTTAGAATTATTACAGTGGTTACAAGAAGATCTAGAAAATGTTGGTGCAGAAAACTATCATCAGCTTATGCGTGCATGGGAATTAAAACACCGCACTTTAACTTCACAATGTGTGACTGAACATACTTTATTTAGGAAGGAAACTCGTTGGCCTGGTTACTATTATAGAGGTGATCATATGAAGCTTGATGATGAAAATTGGCATTGTTTAACTGTTTCTAGAAGAGATCCAAAAACAGGAAAATTTTCAATGGAAAAAGTTCCAGTTTATCACTTAATTGATGAAGAAAAGAAGAAAGAAGCTTCTTAAATTCAATTTCTTATAATGAATTTTTTTGAAATGTCTGATGAAGAAATATTTAAGATTGCTAAACCCATATGGAAAAATCTTATAATTTCTTCTAACAATAAAGACTATAGTAGTTTTACTAAGGATTTTTCTGCTCAAATGCTATATGGAGCAAATGAAATTGAATTAGGAAAACAATGGGCTAATAATGATTTATTAGCCAACTTATCAAATTATAATGAGTGCTTAGGTTGTTTGAGAAGAAATGGATATATTACAATCCTTTATAAACAGACTAGTGAAAAAATAGAAGGTGATTATTTAGGTCGCTTAGTATTAGGTTTGGAAGATAAAAAAATAAAAATTTTTGGAGCTACAATTTTTTAATTATTTAACTTATAGAAAATATATTACTAGGAGTTAATGTTAAATCTAGTAAAATTTTTAAACAAACAACTAGAACAAGAAGTGCTAATGCTCCTCTTAAATATTCTGCTTTAAAAGTAGTGCCTATTCTAGCTCCAATTTGTGCACCTATTACTCCACCAATAATCATTAGTGAAGCCAAAACAATATCTACAGTTTGATTTAAGTAAGATTGAAAAAAAGTTGAATTTGCAGTAACAAAAATAATTTGAAATAGAGAAGTTCCCACAACAACGTTTGTAGACATGCCAAGAATATAAACCATTGCAGGTATCATTATGAAGCCTCCTCCAATACCCATCATTGCTGATAGCATTCCGACAATTAAGCCAATAATAAATGGAGGTATAGCGCTTATATATAATTTGGATCTATGAAATCGCATTTTAAAGGGCAACCCATGAATCCATGAGTGTTGATGCAATTTTGTTCTTATTAATGAAGTTGTTTTATATTTTCTTATTGTTGTTTTGGCACTTTCAAAAAGCATTGAAAATCCAATAATTCCTAAAAAAATTAGAAATAGCAATTGTATTATAATATCAATTTGACCATATCCCCTTAAAATTTTAAATAAATTTACACCAGCTGTTGATCCAATAATTCCACCTATTAAAAGTATAATGCCCATTTTAATGTCTACATTTTTTCTTCTCCAATGAGCAATGAATCCTGATACAGAAGATGCTAAAACATGAGGCGCTTCCGTACCAACTGCAACTGCAGGTGGAATTCCTAAAAAAATTAAAAGGGGTGTCATTAAAAAACCACCCCCAACACCAAATAAACCTGAAAGACAACCCACCCCCATTCCTATTAAAACAATTAAGACAATGTTAATGTTCATCTCTGCTATAGGTAAATATATACTCATTATATCCTCTATAATCTTTTAAATTAATTTATGCCACCTACATTTAAAAAAAATAGTATTTTATTTAAAAAAATTATTTTCAATTGCTTCTGCTTTTTTAATATCTTCTATATAATTTATATTAAAGAATGGATCATACTTAGATTCATCAAAATCTACATATCCAACAGAATGATTATTAGCCCAATCAAGTATTTTTCTATGACCT
>MDTE01039967.1_pt1 | contig 18139 bp, 15 predicted proteins | sample 811231 | NCBI WGS metagenome assembly MDTE01 (sample SAMN05326651, study PRJNA326480) | marine metagenome | isolation source: seawater | place: Indian Ocean: Red Sea | collected 2010 | reverse complement strand
TATTTCGGTGAAAATTTACCTTCTGATATAAAAGTACCTATGTATTTATATACTTTAAAAAGAAATAATGATAAAGAAATTATAAATTATCTTTCTCTGTCATTTAATGGTTCAATAACAGACAATTTAAAATCTTCCATTAACTTCTTACATACTATATATGAGAATGATGATGTGTTTCAACCTCTTTATGTTTTGGATATTGTAAATACTTTTTCTAAAAACGATATATCTCTAAGCATTGGTGGAAATTTTGAACTAGAAAATTATGGAATGGATTTTAATTCTAACTTGATCAAGATGAAGTCATTTATTGATATTTATTTTAATTCAACTTACTCTTTATCTAAAAATATTGAACTCAACCTAAATGTTAATAATATCCTTAATAGATATAATGAAAGATTTTTTATGTATCCAGAACTAGGAATAAATTTTGTTGGTGGAATAAAATGGGTTTTTTAAATGGTTAAAGAAGACATCGATTATGGATTAAATGAGATTGATATCAATGATTATAAACTAAAAAAGCACAATAATGGAAAGTTTGTAATTTTGATTATTTTATTTTCATTTATATACTTAACCTATAACAATTTCAAAAACACTTCTGATTTAGATACACCCGATAAAATCAATTTTTCTTCTAATTTAATTAATGAAGAGAAAGTGGTTGCAATAGATTCATTAACAGTATCTACTGACTCTTTGAATGAAATACAACAAGAAACTGAAGATTCAAATCCAAATAATTTTCCTTCTATAACAGACGTTTATTATTTAAATGGAAAATATTACATTATAACAGGAAGCTTTTCAAATTATAATTTATCTTTAAATAAAGCTAACTTATTAAATAAAAATGGATTTAATGCTTTAATTATTTCTCCTGTAAATCAAAATAAAATGTACAGAGTAGCAGTTGATGTCTATGACGAACTTGATGTTGCAAAAGAAAATTTAAAGTCATACAAAGAAAAACTAAACAATGAATTATGGATTTTAAAACATTGATACTACAATTTTTAAATAATAACGATTCAACAATTAATGTATTGAATCAAGAACAGATAACTGTCATGGAACTTTTATTTAAAGGTGGATTTATGATGATACCTATTTTAGTATTATTTGTAATTACAATTTACATTTTAATAGAAAAAATTTTAATTATAAATAGAGAGTCAAAGTCACCAAAAGGATTTACTGATGAGATAATTTCACGAGTAAAAAATGATGATATTAATGGTGCTAAATTAGTATGTACAGATACTAATAATCCAGTTTCTAGGATGATTTTAAAGGGATTAAATAAACTCAATACTTCACTAAAAAATATAGAGTCATCAGTAGAAAATGTTGGTAAAATAGAAATCTACAATTTAGAAAAAAATTTAAGTTTATTGGCTACAATCTCTGGGGCAGCTCCAATGATAGGATTTTTAGGAACAGTTACTGGTATGATCCAAGCGTTTATATCAATTGCTGAAGAGGAAGGTGCAGTTAGTCCTAAATTATTATCTAGTGGAATTTATGAAGCGATGTTAACAACTGCTGCAGGATTGTTTGTAGGGATTATAGCATATTTATCCTATAACTATCTTGTGTCAAGAGTTGAAAAATTAATTCATAAAATGGAATATACTACTATTGAATTCATCGAAACATTACAAAACAAAAAATGAATTTAAAATCAAATAATAAAATAAATCCACTTTTTAGTATGTCATCAATGACTGATATTATATTTCTTTTATTGATTTTCTTTATGCTTACTGCATCATTTGTGACCCCATCTGGTTTACCCGTTAACTTACCTTCAAGTAAATCCTCAACAATTGTAATTCAGAAAGTATCTGTTACTATAACTAAAGATTTGAAGTATTTTGTTAATGATCAAGAAACTTTACTTAATGATTTAGAAATTGTCTTAAGAAATGCAATAGGAGAGGAGGAAGGTCTTGTAGTACTTCATTGTGATAAAGATGTTCCAGTTGAACACCTAGTTAATGTGGCAGGTATAGCAACATCATTGGAAGCAAAAGTATCAATAGCCTCAACACCAAAAAAGTAATGAATACAAATAATGATTTAAGAAAAAAAGCCTTTTATTTGACTGTAGGGACAAATATTTTGTTTTTTTTACTTTTAATGATAATTGTTGCTTGGAAAGAAACTTATCCACCTCCTGAAGAATACGGAATTGAATTAGGCTTTGAAAACAATGAATTATCTGATGCTGATAGTGAAAATTTTGAAGATAATGACGAAGAGTCTGATGATCAAATCATTGAGGATATTAAAACTGAAGAAAATACTGAACCTGAAACTATAATTGAAGATGCTATTGAAGACAATATAACTTTAAATGATTCAGAGTCATCAGATTTGGATGAAATTCAAGAGATAGAAATTAATAATAATACTGAGTCTGAGGTTTCAGTTGATGTAAACCCAGAAATTGAAACAAATAATAAAAACGAATCAGTAGATTCTTCAACAATAAATGAAAAACCTCCATCATCAAAAATTATTGATGAAAGAGCTATTTTCAAAAATAAATCATCATCGGAATCAGGATCTAAAGGATCTTCATTAGAAATGCAAGGATGGGTATGGGATTTTGAGCCAAATCCAATTGATAATAGCAGGGAAAGTGGGAAAATAATTTTTGAAATAATTGTAGATTATTATGGTGAAATAATAGGTTTAAAGACTTTAGAAACTACGCTTAGCCCAGCAATTGAGAAAATTTATAGAGATGAAATATTAAAATTAACTTTTAGTCCAAGTAATAACGATAATCCTGCAGATGTATCTAAAGGTAAAATAACCTTTATAATAAAAAATAATTAGGATTAAATAATGAACTATAATGAAGCCTTAGAGTTTCTTTTTAACAGTATACCTAATTATCAAAAATCAGGTCAAACTGCAATAAGACCTGGATTAACTAATATTATAACTTTATCTAAACATTTTAATAGTCCTCATAAAGCTTTTAAATCCATCCATGTTGGTGGAACAAATGGTAAAGGATCCGTTTCAACATCAATTGCTAACTTTTGTTTATCTCTTAATTTAAATATTGGATTATTCACTTCTCCTCATGTATATGATTTTAGGGAAAGAATTCAAGTTAATGGAAAAAAAATCGATAAATCATTTATAAAAAATTTCATAAATAATAATCAGATATTTTTTAAACAAAACGATTTTTCATTTTTTGAAATAAATACTATTATGGCATTTGAGTATTTTAAAATTAAAAAAGTTGATTTAGCTGTAATAGAGGTTGGACTTGGAGGAAGACTTGACTCTACAAACATCATTGATCCTATAATAAGTGTTGTTACAAATGTTGGTTATGATCATCAAAATGTATTAGGAAAAAAAATTGATGAAATTGCAACAGAAAAATCAGGGATTATTAAGAAAAACACTCTTTTTATTAAAGGTGAAAAACAAAATACTATTGATAAAATTTTTATAGTTGAATGTGAAAATAAAAATGTTCAATATATTGATGCATCTTCTCAATTAAATGTTGAAACAATATCTAAAAATTTATTAAAAAGAGAAATAAGATTTATTTATAACAAATCAATTTTTGAAATTGTTTTAGATAATCCAACAAACTATTTTTTTAAAAATACTATTAGTGCTTTAGTTACATTTTTAAAAGTTTGTAAAATTTATAATAAAAAACCATTGTTCATAAAAAACAATAAACATAAGTTTAGTTTATATGGAAGATGGAATGTTATTTCAAAGAACCCTTATATAATTTCTGATGGTTGTCATAATCTTGACGGTTTTAAATCAATAATTAAAGAAATTAATAGTTTATCATATAACAAGGTATATTTTATAATAGGAGGTATCAGAGAGAAGGGTTGGAGTAAAATATGTAGTATTCTTCCTAAAAAATATAAATATATCTTAACACAGCCATCGAATAAAAGATCTATTAAATCATCTGAACTATCAAAACATTTTAATACAAACAATCTAGAATATCAAACGACAAATAATATTAATCAGGCAATAAAACATTGTAAAGAATTAGCCTTAAAAGATGATTTAATATTTATAGGAGGTAGTTTATTTCTAGTTTCTGATCGTAATGAAAAATAAATTAGAAAGGTACGCGTACAATACAAATTCTGATTATGTAATCCAGGAAGGAAAAAAATATTATAATTCTACAAAAGGCAAATGGAATAAAATTTTTAAAAATAATAATCCAATTATAGTTGAATTAGCATGTGGTAATGGAGAATATACAGTGTCAAGGTCTATATCTAATTCAGACAAAAATTATATCGGAGTAGATATTAAAGGAGCAAGGATATGGAAGGGGGCTAATATCTTAGAAGAAAATAATATAAAAAACGCTCTATTTTTAAGGACACAAATTGAATCTATTTCTGATTTTTTTGATGAAGATGAAGTTGATGAGATTTTAATATCCTTTCCAGATCCTAGGCCAAGAAAAAAAGATATAAAAAAAAGACTTACAAACAATACTTTTTTAGAAATGTATTACAAAATACTAAAAAAAAGGGGTTTTTTAATTCTTAAAACAGATGATGACAAACTTTTTGATTATTCATATAAGGAGATAAAATCATCAAAATTTAGTATAAAAGAATATACAATTGATTTATATAATTCTACAAAATTTGAATTTTATAAGAAGATAAAAACTAAATATGAGAACAAGTTTTTATTAGAGGGTAAAAAAATTAAATTATTGATTTCTTCAAAATGATTCATCTATAGATTCTAATAAATCAGATAATGCATCGTAATCTTTTAAACCTGGTCTTATTTCGTCAGAACCTTTAAGTAGAAGTCCAAAATTCTTATTTTTTAAGGTGTTACTTATTAAATTTATATCCTCATATGGATTAATTAGTATCATATATTTTTCATTAATTAACTCTAAATAATTAATATTTTTAGATGATAAATTATCAATAATAAGTATTTCTACTTCAGGAAAATTTTTTTTTAGATAATCATTGCTTTCCTTTTTAATCATTTTAGGATTAGATATTCTTACTAAGACTTTATTTCTATCAAAATTGATATTCTTAGAATTATTTTCATAATTGATTTGAATAGCATCAAACTCCTCCTTTTCTAATATTTTATTAATGTATTTTTCAGATGAATTGTTAAATTCTGCTACTAATTTAACTCCATTAATCCACTGAGAAATTTCTTTTACTGATTCGATTTCTAATTTATTTGTTGAGTTTTCATCAAGATTGAACCCTAAACTATCTACCATCATACCTGAACAGTACCTAGCATCGCTTAGATTTGAAATTGAGCTTACATGAACAAAATACTTTAATGACATTGTAATACTGTTTATAAATAAATTATTTTTGCAAAATAAACATATTAGGTTCAATTATGAGCAAACATGGAAAAGTTCTTGTGGCTATGAGTGGCGGAATAGATAGTTCTGTTACAGCAATTCTTTTGAAAGAACAAGGATATGAAGTTATTGGATTAACCATGAAAACATGGGACTACGAATCATCTGGATCTAGTAAAAAAGAAACTGGGTGTTGTAGTTTAGATTCTATTAATGACGCAAGAAATATTGCCGTAGATTTAGGATTTCATCATAATATTTTAGATATAAGGTCTGAGTTTGGAGATTATGTCATTGATTATTTCACTGACGAATACATGCTAGGGAGGACTCCAAACCCTTGTGTATTATGTAACACACATATTAAATGGGAAGCTCTACTAAAAAGAGCAGATAAATTAGGTTGCGAATTTATTGCGACCGGACATTATGCTAATGTTAATAAAATTAATAATAGATATTATGTTTCTAAAGGAAAAGATTTAAATAAAGATCAATCTTATGCGTTATGGGGCATAAGTCAAAAAAATCTTAGCCGAACGATATTTCCTCTTGGAGATCTAGAAAAAAAAGAAATTAGAGAAATAGCACTAAAATCAGGATATGAAAATCTTGTAAAAAAATCAGAATCATATGAAATATGCTTTGTTCCTGATAATAACTATAGAAACTTTCTAAGAAATAGGGTAGAAGATATTGATAAAAAAGTAGGTAATGGAAACTTTATTGATGAAAAGGGTAATGTTATAGGAAAACATGAAGGATATCCATTCTATACAATTGGTCAGAGAAAAGGATTAGGAATAGCTTTAGGATATCCAGCATATGTAACCAATATAGATATGAAAAAAAACGAAGTTACAATTGGATCATTTGATGAATTAAAAAGGGATGGAATGTATGTAAATAAGCTTAATTTCATGAAATATAAGAATATCAACGATAAATTAAATGTAGACACAAAAATTAGATATAATGACAAAGGAAACCCCTCTATAATTGAACAGGTTGATGATACTATAAAAGTTTATTTTGGAAATGGAGTCAGTGCAATTACTCCAGGTCAAGCTGCAGTTTTTTATGAAAATAATGATGTAATTGGTGGGGGATGGATTAAGTCAAGCTTTGATAAAAATTCAATTAGAGAAAATAAAAAAATAATATATGAGTAAAGTATCAGTATCTATTCTTGACTGTGACTTTCAAAATTTAGATTCTGAAATTAATAAAATAAATAAATCAATTTCAGACTATATTCATATCGATATTATGGATGGTTCTTTTGTAAAAAGAAACACAAAATCTTTATTTGATATAAATAAAATTAAAAGTCTTTCAAAAATACCTTTAGATATACATTTGATGGTTGATAACCCATTAGATGAAATTGAAGTTTATTCTAAAATGAATCCTGAAATAATTTCATTTCATATTGAAAACAATGAAAATGTCGAAAAGTGTATTGAGCTTATTAAATTAAAAAACTCATTAGTAGGTCTAGCAATAAATCCTGATACTGAATTATCGACAATTACTCCATATTTGAATTATATTGACATAATACTTGTAATGTCTGTATATCCAGGTAAAGGAGGTCAAAATTTTATTGAAGATACATATGAAAAAATTCAACAATTAGAAAAGTTAAAAGAAGAAAAAAAATTTAAAATTTCAGTTGATGGAGGTGTGAATAATACTAACTCTACTAATCTTAAAATTTCTGGAGCAGATATATTAGTATCTGGAAGCTTTCTTATTAAAAGTAGCAATCTAAATAACGCAATAAAATCACTCTAAAATACGTGAATTTTGTATTTTTTGAGGCAAAAAATAAGTATATTTATACTAATAAAAATTCATATTAAATTTTCATGGTAGAAGATAAAAATCAAAATATAATTCCAATAAATATTGAGGAAGAAATGAAAGGAGCTTACATAGATTATTCTATGTCAGTTATAGTGTCTAGAGCACTCCCTGATGTTCGAGATGGGTTAAAACCTGTACATAGAAGAGTTCTGTATGGAATGCTTGAAATGGGAGTTAATTATAATAAAAGCTTTAAGAAATCTGGAAGGATTGTAGGAGATGTAATGGGTAAATATCATCCTCATGGAGATTCATCAGTTTATGAAACTATGGTAAGAATGGCTCAACCATGGTCTTTAAGATATATTTTAGTTGATGGTCAGGGAAACTTTGGGTCAGTTGATGGTGATTCACCAGCTGCAATGAGATATACCGAAGCAAAACTTAAAAGGATTTCAGATGAACTCTTATCAGATATAAACAAAGATACAGTAGATTTTCAACCAAATTATGATGATACGTTAAATGAACCAACCGTATTACCTTCTAAATTTCCAAATTTACTTGTAAATGGATCGAGTGGTATTGCTGTTGGAATGGCTACTAATATGGCGCCACATAATCTATCTGAAGTTATTGACGGAACTATACACTATATTAATAATAATGAAGCTACTATTGAAGACTTAATGCAATATATAAAAGCTCCAGACTTTCCTACAGGAGGAATTATTTACGGTTATCAAGGAGTTAAATCTGCTTTTGAAACTGGAAAAGGTAGGGTAGTTATAAGAGCAAAGGCTTCAATTGAAGTAAATGATAATGAAAAAGATCAAATAATTGTTTCTGAAATACCTTATATGGTTAATAAAGCATCAATGATAGAAAAAACTGCTCAATTAATTAATGAAAAGAAAATTGAGGGTATAAGTGATATAAGAGATGAATCAGATAGAAATGGATTAAGAATCATTTATGATCTCAAAAGAGACGCTATACCAAATGTTGTATTAAATAATCTATACAAATACACTCAACTTCAATCTTCTTTTGGGGTAAATAATGTTGCACTAGTTAATGGTAGGCCAAAAACATTAAATCTGAAAGAATTAATCGAAAACTATGTAATTCATAGGCATGAGGTTGTAACAAGGAGGACCGAATATGAATTAAAAGAAGCGGAAAAAAGATCCCATATACTTCAAGGATATATTATAGCATTGGATAATATTGATGATGTAATTGAACTTATAAAAAAATCAAAAAGTCCAGATGAAGCGAAAAAAGGGTTAATGTCAAAATATAAATTATCTGAGATCCAATCTAAAGCGATTTTAGAGATGCGTCTACAAAAATTAACAGGTTTAGAGAGGGAGAAGATTAATAAAGAAAATGAAGAGCTTAATAAACAAATAAAAAACTTAAATGATATTCTTTCAGATAAGAGCAGAAGAATGGATATCATTAAAGATGAGTTATCCGAAATAAAAGACAGATACGGTGATAAAAGAAGGTCAGAAATAGAACATTCAGCAGCTGAGTTTACCGTTGAAGACATGATCCCAGATGAAGACATGGTGATCACTTTTTCTCACCAGGGTTACGTTAAGAGAACATCTCTTGATGAGTATAGAACGCAGAGCAGAGGTGGAGTAGGAGCAAAAGGAGTAAAAACAAAGGATGATGATTTTAATGAACATCTTTTTATTGCTTCAACTCATAATTATTTGTTAATCTTTACCGAGTTTGGAAAAGTTTTTTGGAAAAAAGTATGGGAAATACCTGAAGGATCAAAAGTTTCTAAAGGAAGAGCTATACAAAATTTAATAAATATAGAGAGCGGAGATACTATAAGATCTGTCATAAATATTAACAATTTAACTGATGAAGATTATTTGAATAATAATTATCTAGTAATGTGTACTGAAGGTGGTACAGTTAAGAAAACAAAACTAGAAGCCTATTCAAGACCTAGAGTTAATGGAATTAATGCTATTACAATAAAAGAGAATGATAGACTTTTAGATGTAAAATTAACTAATGGAGATAATCAAATTATTATTGCTAAAAGATCTGGTAAAGCAATTAATTTCCATGAAAGTAATGTTAGGCCAATGGGGAGGATAGCATCTGGAGTAAGAGGAATAAAGCTTGAGAATGAAGATGATAGGGTAATAGGTATGGTTTGTGTATCTAGAGAAGATTCAGATCTTCTTGTAGTTTCTAAAAACGGATACGGAAAAAGATCATCAATAGAAGATTATAGAATTACTAAAAGAGGAGGAAAAGGTGTTATGACACTCAAAATAACTGATAAAACAGGTAATTTAGTTTCCATAAAGGAAGTAAAAACTAATGATCAATTGATGATCATAAATAAATCTGGAATAACAATTCGTACCTCAATTACTGATGAAAACATAAGAGTTATGGGTAGAGCAACTCAAGGAGTAAAACTTATTAAGTTAGCTGATGACGATGAAATATCCTCAGTTGCAAAGATTGAGAACATAGAAGGAGACGAAGAAGAATAATTTTATAAATTTGTAATATTAAATACTCTGAAATATGAAAAAAATATTTTTAACATTAATAATTATGTTTTTCACTTTAGATGGATTTTCTCAATATAAAGGAAATCCTGGAAAGGCAAAGTCATCATTAGACAAAGTTGAACTAAAAACAGATTTATCTGAAAGAAGAGATCTTCTTATCCTAGCAAAAGGTGAAATTGACGCTGCAATTGAAAATGAAAAACATAGACAAAAAGCTAATACTTGGTTGATTAGAGGTGATGTATATGCTGCTATTGCCAAAGGTTTTTTAGATTTAGATTCTCTAGCCATAGAAAAGGCAATTGAAGCATATGATAAAATAGGAACTGAGGTCCCTACAAAAGATGTTATGATAATCCAAAACATAAATGCTGGGAGACAAAATTTATCTTCATTTTTCATAAATCAAGCCATAACAGCGCTTCAAGGAACAAGTGAGCCAAATTACGAAGGATCATATGATGCTTTTAAGCTATCACTAAGAGTTAACCCAGAAGATACTTTAGGATTATTATACGGTGGGTTTGTAGCAGAACAACTTGGTAAATATGATGAAGCACTAAGTTTTTACGAGAAATTAATGAATAGAAATACATTGAATCCTAAGAATACAAATACTATATATCAAAATTCAGTAAATATATTATATCAAAATTGTGAGTTATTTAATGAATGTGATTCTTTTGAAAGAGCTTCGGTTTTAATTAATAAAGCTAAAAATTTATTTCCTGAAAATAATTATTATCCATCAGTAGAAATTAATATAGCAATGAGGTTAGATAAAGTAGATGAGGCAAGAAAAAAAATTGATGAAAGATTAAGCACTGACCCTGAAAATCCAAGTTTACACTTTAATAGGGCAGTATTGTATTACAATTTAGGTTTAGCACTGACTGAAAGAAATGATTTCTCTGAGAAAGAAAAACTTGATACATTAGATGTTGTCTTTAAAACATCAATTGAATCATATAAAACAACTTTACAATACGAACCTAGTAATGATAGAGCTCTTTTATACTTATTAGATGCATACAAAGCTAATGCTAAGCCTTACTATGATTTGGAGAGAAATTTAGATTTTCTAGCATTAAAAAATAAATATCAGTCAGAGTCAGATAGACTTAAAAATGAAGGTAATTCAAGGATAGAAGATGCATTAGACTATGCAAAAAGTTATATGGATTTGAAAGGATTATTGATAACAAATGAAGATATATCTACCATTTATCCAATTTTTTCAATATTAGATGATTATGATAATTTAATAGAAATATTATCTATTTCAATTTCTAGAGATAATACAAATGTTGAATATCTAGAAGTATTAAGAAGTGCTTATATGAGTAAAAAAGATTACGAGAATGCGGAGAAAATATATCAGATGATTCTTAATCTAGAATAAGAAAAATTAGTTGTTTAGTTATTTATAAGATAATCTTTTATTTCTTTAGAATAATCAATTAAAAGATCATTAGGAATAGGCAGCAATAAGTTGTATTGAGCAATTAACCATTCATTATTTCTTTTAATTAATACTCCAGTACCTCTAAATACACCATATTTTTCATTTTCTAATTCTTCATCAAACCAAGCAGTATTTCCATTAATGTATACATTTCTTGAAATTGGATGATAGGTCCAGCCTTTACCATTTTCAAATCTTTTAAGAGCATAATCTTTAAATTCTTTGATACTCCATCTTTCAGTTGCATCTGTACCAAAAAATACTGCATCTGAGTCAAATAATTTAAAATAATTTATCCCATCAGCTTTAGAAGCATATATATGTAAATCATCTAATACTTTATTTATTTCGGTTTTATCATTAATAAAAAGTAATGAAAAGAATAGAGTTAATATTTTCAACATATCTTATTTAACATAATATAAATTATATAACATTTAATTTACTATTATATCCTTTGTTAGTTTATCTATCGTTAGTTTAAACTTACCTGGTTCTATAACATAATCATTATTAAGATTAACAAATGCAAGATTAGATACAGGTAAATCAAAAATTATAGTTTTTGTTTCACCAGCTTTAACTTCAACTTTACTAAACTCTCTTAATCGTTTAATATCTGGAGTTATTGAAGCATATAAATCTGATGAATACAATTGAATTGTTTCAAAACCATCAATTTCACTAGTATTTTCAACATTTACTGAAACTTTTATAGTATCACTAGAAGTAAATTCTTCTTTATTTAATTTTAACTTACTATAAACAAAGTCTGAGTAACTTAATCCATAACCAAAATCATAAAGATTATTTACTTCTCCAACATAATCATATGCACCCTGAGCATTATTTTGAACCTCTGAAGGCTTATAATAATAAGGCAATAAAGAATTAGGATATAATGGATAAGTATAAGGAAGTTTTCCCGAAGGATTTACCTTACCAGACAAGATATCTGCAAGTGCATCTCCACCAAAGTTTCCAGGTAAATAAACATTAACTACAGCACTCATAAGTGACTCAATATCAGATATTAAGCGTGGTCTTCCTATATTTAAAATTAATATAATTGGCTTACCTGTTTTAGCTAATTCTCTTGCTAATTTCAACTGTAAATTATGAAGAGTTAAATCATTTAAATCTCCTGGCTTTTCAGTATAAGTATTTTCACCTAAACAAAGGAATACATAGTCTGAATTTCTAGCTTCTCTGACAGCTAAATTTATATTATCCTCTACCATATCATAGTAACTTCCATTTTCTTTATAAGATACCCCAGAGACGTATTTAACATTATTTTTACCATAATTATTAGCTATAGCTTCATATATAGTGTTAAACTCATCTGCAAATTGGTCAGTTAAATCACCTTGCCATGAATATGACCATGCCCCATTCAAGGTTCTCATATTATTTCCATTTGGTCCTGCTACTAAGATTCTTGGATTTCCTTTAATTGGTAGTATGTTATTTTTATTTTTCAAAAGTGTTATTGATTCAGAAGCAGCCTTATATGCTAGCTGATGATGTTTTTTTGAACCAAAATCTTCATATTCTTCATAATTTGTAACTGGATTATTAAATAAGTCCAGTTCTAACTTAAGCTTTAATATTCTTTTTACTGCATCATCAATCCTTTCAATACTCACCTCCCCTTCATTAACTAAATCTTTTAAATCATTAATAAACTGTTCGTACTCATATGGAACCATAGACATATCAATTCCAGCATTAATAGCCATTTTTACTGCTTCTTTCTGCGTTGCAGCTACCTTATCCCTATCATGAAGTTTTCTAATATCTTCCCAATCTGTTAAAATAACCCCTTCAAAACCTAACTCATTTCTCAATACATTTATCATTAGATTATAATCCGCATGAACAGGTAATCCATTAATTAGTCCAGAGTTAATCATAATAGATTTTGCTCCAGCATCAATAGCTTTTTTGAATGGTTCAATATGGTATTCTTTTAATACATTATCTGGAATATAGGCAGGAGTCCTGTCCTTACCTGAAATTGTTGAATGATATCCAACAAAATGCTTCATACAAGCAGCTACGTTATATTTATTTGAAACATCATTATTTAACCCTTGATAACCTTTGATCATCTCAACACCAAATCTTTCTACCATTAATGGGTCTTCACCAAAAGATTCAAATTGCCTTGAAAAACGTGGGTCTAATCCTAAATCAAGAACTGGAGAAAAATTCCACGGTATACCAGAAGCTCTCGTCTCATAAGCACAAACTAATGCCATATTATAAGCGTTTTCAGGATTCCAACTTGCTGCCGTTGTAATTTGCTGAGGAAACATAGTAGCTCCATCAGTATAAGTTGTTCCATGAATAGCATCAATACCATAAATTACAGGAATTCCAAGATTTGTATTATTCATTGCAATATCCTGTATTTTAGAAATATTTTTAAACCAAACACTTGGCTTTTGAGCAGTATTATTAATAGTATTTAACACTGAACCTACTTTAAAGTCTATAAGTGCTTTATTTGCCTTTTTATCATCTATTTCCATTGGGAATGAAGACGACCATTTATTTGGACCCTTCGCAATTACAGTCAAATTAATTTGTGTCATTTGACCAACTTTTTCTTCCAATGTCATTTTAGAAAGAATATCATCAGCTTTTGTATCTATGTCAGAAACTGAATTTTGATTAGTGCAAGAAAAAAACAATAATATGATTATAATATATCTCATAATAGATAGTTTATCAGTTTAAAATGAATTCGCAATTTAGTCAGATATTTTCCAAAAAGCTATTCCTCCAGCTTGTTTTCCAACTTTTACTGATGAAACTAAATCTAACGACTCAAGATCAATTACATCAACAATACCCGGCTCACCTCCTATTCCCTCAACTGAAATAAATGCATATTTATTATCTGGAGATATAGCTATACCATGAGACACACTGGTAGTGTTTTTTATAGTCTTTAAAACTTTTTTATCATTCAAATCTAGAATAGCAGTACTCCCCTCACCCTTTAAAGTAATAACTAATTTATCTCCATCAGGAGTAATTTCTACATTATATGGCCCTTTTCCAGTTTTGATTCTTTCTGTAACTTTCCATGTATTAAGATCGACTTCAATAATTTCATCAGATCCATTTCCAGCTATATAAGCAAAATTAGAATTAGGATGAGGAATAACCCAAGTAGGTTTAACATTTGAGTGTTTCATCATTGAATGTGATGAATGATCCATGTGGTTATGGTTCATATGATCATTATTCATTTTTTCTAAATTAAGCTTTCTATTTACCTCTAATGATATCCCATCAATTTCAAATAACTCTCCAGACATCATTGCTACTGAATATTGGTATAAACCATCAGATGATAATCTTGAACCATGCGGCATTGCACCAGTTGTAATTTGTTTTATTTCAACCATAAGATCAGGATCAACAACAGATACCGTACTTGGCTTCATATCTCCATGAAGATTAAAGTTTACACAATATAGAAAACCAGTAGTAGGAGAAACCTGCATTGTTGCAGGGAAAAGTCCTAAATTAGTCTTTGATATGGGAATATTATTTTCAGTAGAATATTTCACCAAACTACCGAAAGGGCTACCGTGTGCCAATGTTAGATACCAATAATCACCAGATGGATCTACAGTTATTCCATGAGGACCTTCAATTTCAGTTGGCATGATACCTACCTCAATCCTTTCTAACTCCTCTATAGTTTCACCATTAAACTTTAATAATGAAACTACATCATCTGATTCGGCAGCAACGTATAAATAATAATTTTTATCTGCCTTAACTTGATAAGAATAAGACAATATTAAAAAAAATAGAAATCTTATCATTTTTTAATTTAGATATTGATTTACTTTAGAATTATCAGGTTTAATAGGCATCACTTTCGCAGCACCTAAACCACTATTCCAATCAGAATAAAAAACATAGCCTTTATATAACTGGGCTCCCCAAGCCATTGTTGCAAAAGGGATATAACTTTCTTTATTTCCAGTTAAAATGTATCCTATTTCTCTTCCTTGTTTAAAAAGATCACCCATTAAATCACCACTTATATCAACAATTCTAATTCCACCAGAATACATTGCCACATACAAAATATCATCTTCAATCCAATAATTATGGGACCCATGTCCAGGCAACTCATATCTAGCTACTTCTTTAGGATTATCTACATCTGAAAAATCAACAAAATGTAAAAAACCTGCAGTTTCATTAGGTGAATTAACATCTATCCCTTTAGGAAATATTTCATCACCTAAAACAGTGTAAAACTTACCTGTTGATTTGCTTTTAAAAGGATATGTAGCATGGTGAGCTCCACTAGCATAATTATAGTTTCCAAATGCTACAGGGTTAGAAGGAGATCCTCCAGCTATCCCATTACCAACATCAACAAGATATACTCCGTCTCTCCAATTCGATGAATATGCTATTCCATCCTCTATCCAAACATCATGAATGGCTTGTCCTTCTTTACCTAATTCAAACATCCCAACCTCTAGAGGGTTTTTTGGATCTTCTATATTTAATATATAATATTTTCTTCCTGCACTAAGAGCATATACATGATCTTTATATATAAATAAATTATGTACACCTCCAGTTAAATTTTTTGTATACTCAGATATAATCTTTACATCATAAGGATTCGAGACATCAATTATAATTATACCGTTTTTTCTATTTGAAGCTCCTTCTCTACTAATAATACATATTTTTCCATCTTCTGATACTTTAACATCGTTTACTGTCCTTGCATCAACCTGAACACTATCAATTTTTAAAATATTAGCAGGATCAGTAACATCCCAAAAGTAAGAAGTACCATCAGCACCCCAAGTTCCAGTAACTGCATAATCTCTACCATCTGCACCTTCAAATACCCAAAAATCTGATGTATGCTTATCATTTACTAGACCTGTTCCTACTTTTACCACATCTCTTTTTATATTTCTTTCATAAACATTTAGAGCTTGAGAATTTGTTATATTTCCAACTGAAGCAGTAATAAGATAATTTCCAGCTACATCAGCGACAAAACGTCCATCATTATCAATTAAACCTGATGCAGAATTACTAACATCAAACGAAGTTCCTTTAAATGAATATTCAATTGGTGCATCAGTTATTAATCTTCCTTTTTTATTATATGCTTTAGCTTCAAATTGAACAACATCTCCAGTTCTTAATTGATTTAAATTAGACATTAAATCAATTCTAGTAACTGGATTTTCAGTTACATCTACTTTTAAAACACCAGTAATTCCTTCGAAAGAAGCTTCTAAAATAGTTGAACCTTCTTTTATTGCTTTTATATTATTAATAGCATCTATAGCTAATATATCATTAGATGATTTTAGAGAAAAATTAACATTTTCTCTTATAAAACCCATTTCATCAATTACCTCATAGGATATAGGTAAATATGTTCCAGTATATACCTTATCTGAATTTAAGGTTATTTTAATTTCTTTTACTTTCGGATATTTTACATTTACCTGATATGTTTTACTTACTCTCTTTCTGTCTTTACCATAACAAACAGCTACAACTTCATGCACTCCAGGTTTATTTGCAGTTATTTCTCCTGTTTGGTTATCTACTTTTATTGAATTAGCAGTACTAAAAACACCTCTTTTATTATAATAAACAATTCTGTCACAGTCAGACCTATTATCTTTAGAGTCTATGACAAAAGTCGTTGGAGTAAATGAATCACCAATACTTAATTCAAGACCATCAAGGTCAGATATAATTGATTTCTCTTGAGCGAGACTAATAATTGATGTTAATAAAAATAAAAGTGAAAGTAAAATTCTCATAGTTTATATATTTAGTTTTTAATATTCCAATCAGCAAGCAACTTGATATGGGGATCTAATTTAATTTCTTTTGGCTTATATTCTGAAGAAATTATATATTTTTTTGATTTTTCATCCATATAAATATTATCAATTTTTGATGGATTTTTATCATAAACTAACTCAAACTCAACTGGCATTTCAAATAAATATCCATCATTTTGAACTTGTTCAATATCAATTTCTATTTGTTTTTTTCTTTCGTTATATGACCACGAAACATCAAGTTTTATTATACCACCTTTATATAACCACTGATCAAAAAATTTATCTAGATTTTTTCCTGAAGCATTTTCCATTTCTAATTTAAACTCTTCAGTTGTAGTATTTGAGTTAAAATATTTAGTATAATAATTTCTAATTCCTTCTCTAAAATTATATTCTCCAACATAATTTCTTAACATATGAAGTACCCAAGCTCCTTTTTGATACTGTAAACTATAGGTCAAAACATCTTTCATATCCTTTAAATTATCATGAACTATTGATGCTTCTTTATCTGTTTCATAAAAATCAAATACTCTTTTTTTAGCTTCTTTTAAGCCTTTTACAAAATCATCTCTTCCATATGCATGTTCTCTAAACATAAGTGTAAAATAAGTTGCAAAACCTTCACTTAACCAGACATCATCCCAATCATACTCGGTGACACAGTTTCCAAACCATTGATGTGCCACCTCATGAATTATAACATTTCGCCAACGAACATCTCTTTTACCAGTTACCGAAACATCACTGTAAAATATTGCAGTAGCTGACTCCATCCCACCCTTAACACTATTAGTTTGAACATTTGCTAGTTTTTCATATGCAAAAGGACCTATATAGTCTGAAAAGAACTCTAAAGTATGTTTTGTAGGAACTTTAAAATCATAGAATCCGTTGTCTCTATCTTGTTTATACACCCAAGTTTGTATTGATTTACCTTCAAAATAATCAACATAATCTACTGCAAACTCTGCAACCCCAATAGCATATAACCAACAAGAGATTGGGACAGATTGTTTCCAGTGAGTCTTTTTTAATTCTTTATTTT
>MDTE01088381.1_pt1 | contig 18143 bp, 29 predicted proteins | sample 811231 | NCBI WGS metagenome assembly MDTE01 (sample SAMN05326651, study PRJNA326480) | marine metagenome | isolation source: seawater | place: Indian Ocean: Red Sea | collected 2010 | reverse complement strand
GTAAATTAGAAAGCAGTTTAAAGGATATGGAACTTTATGTGGACGAAAAAATCTACTTAACCTCTGAATATGAAAGATATAAAAAGTCGGTAGAGTGGATTAAAAACAATTTGTTTACAGGTGATGTTTTAGAAAACCATAGAAAAGACTTTGTTAAATTTGTTGATGAACATGATAGAAGAAGAGGTACAAATTGGCACGATTCATTTCCTGAAATGGAACAATTTTACCAAAAGATCTTGAAAAAATGAAAAAAAGTATTATATATAGTATAGCAGATGCCAATTATGGGTCTGCAGTTATATTAACCTTGCTAACTAATAGGAGGAAACTAAAATGGTAAGATTAAACACGACTAACTGGAACGATTTTGTTTCAGCATTCCCACAAGTAGAAAGTAGACTAATAGGATTTGACAGAGTATTTGACGCTGTTACCAGACTTCACACCGTTGAAGGTGGACAATCCAATTCTTTCCCACCTTATAACATTAAAAGAATAGACGACGAGAATTACGAAATTCAAATTGCTATTGCTGGCTTTAAAAAGTCTGAACTTAATGTTGTTGTGGAAGACGGTAACTTAATCGTCAAAGGTGAACAAGAGAAATCAGAAGATGAATTCTTACACAAAGGAATTGCAGAACGCAATTTCACTAGAACATGGGGCTTAGCTGATGAAGTTAAAGTTACAGGTTCTGAATTGAAGGATGGAGTTTTAACTATTTCATTGGTACACGAAATACCAGAGGAAAAGAAACCTCAATCTATTAAAATTAAATAATTAAAGGAGAAGGAGCATGTCAAGCGTTCAGATAGTAAAATTAACATCAGGTGAAGATCTTATAGGTAAAGTACAGGAGGCTGAAATAGAAGGCAAAGCATTTGTCATCATAGAAGACCCTGCTTTAATTATGATGATGCCTAAGCCTGGTAGTGAAACTGAATTTGGCGTGGGACTTGCTCCTTACGCTCCATTTGCTAAAGAGCAAAAAGTACCTATATTCCCAACACATATTGTTTCTTTATATGAACCTGAAACTGATTTATTAAATGCTTATAATGCTAAATTTGGTTCAGGTCTTATTCGTCCCGACTTTATAAATAAAAAAGTATTAAACGAAACAATAAAGAAGAGATAGATGTACGAATATAGATGTAAAGTAGTTAAGGTAGTAGATGGAGATACAGTAGATGTGGATATCGACTTGGGCTTCGGTTTATGGCTTAAAAAACAAAGAATACGATTATATGGGATCGACACTCCAGAAAGTCGAACCCGTGATAAAGTTGAAAAACGATTTGGACTTAAGGCAAAAGATTACCTCACAAAAAGACTTGAAGAAGGGGCTATACTCAAAACAAGGCTTGATAAAAGAGGAAAATTCGGCAGGATACTTGGTGAATTTATTTTGTTAGAAGCAGAAGGTACTAGATATGAAATGCCTGTTAATATTAACCAGGAGATGGTTGAACAACATCATGCAGTTCAATATCATGGCCAGTCTAAAGAAGAAATTAAAGAGGCTCACTTAGTTAATAGAACCTTTTTTGATGAAGAATAGTTGATTTTAGGCTTGTAAGAGCCTATAATTATAATATGAATTTGGTGTTGTTATGACTTTTTATACTTATGCAAGACATTATGGTGATAAAATTTTGGTTCGTGGAGTTGACGAGCACGGACATCGTTTTACCGCACGACATAGTTTCAGCCCAACCCTGTTTGTAAAATCAGAAAAACCCTCAGAATATAAAAGTATATTTGGCGAAGATGTTTCGCCTATTCAGTTTGAATCAAATAAAGAGGCAACCGCCTTTTTTGATAGATATAAAGACGTATCTAATTTTCCAATATTTGGCCAAAACTATTATGGCTATCAATACATAACAGAAAAGTATCCTGGAACAGTTGAGTGGGATGCTAAACACATAAAAATATATTCTATTGATATAGAATGTACTTCGGAAAACGGATTTCCGAATGTAGACTCCCCTACAGAACAGATGTTAGTTATTACTCTTCAAGATAACAACACCAAGAAAATAACAACATGGGGCGTAGGGGAGTTTACTCCAGCAGAAGATACAAAACATTTAGATATAGAATATGTTTATTGTAAAGATGAAAGAGAATTGCTTACAAGTTTCTTAGGATGGTGGAAGGATAATTGTCCTGATATTATTACTGGTTGGAATAGTCAATTATTTGATATTCCTTATTTGTTAGCAAGAACTGAAAAGATATTAGGTACAGGAGAACACAAAAAGTTCTCTCCATTTGGATTAGTTAATAAAAGACCTATTAGATTCCAACAAAGGGAATTGACTGCATATGAAATTACAGGTGTTGCACAATTAGATTATTTAGACTTATATAAGAAGTTTACTTATGTTACAAGAGAGAGTTACAAATTAGATTTTATTGCACAAACAGAACTAGGACATAAAAAACTAGAGTCTGGTTTTGATACATTTAAAGAGTTCTATGATAATGATTGGAATAGATTTGTAGAGTATAATATTATTGATACAGTTCTTGTTGATGAATTAGAAGATAAAATGAAACTTATTGAACTTGCAATAACAATGGCATACGATGCCAAATGTAATTATAATGATGTTTTTTCAGCAGTTAGAACTTGGGATAGTTTATTATATAATCACCTTTGGGAGAAAAAGATAGTTATACATCAGGGTGGTGGTAGAAAAGAAAGACAAATAGAAGGTGCATATGTACAAGAACCTGTTCCTGGAGATTATGATTGGGTGGCAAGTTTTGATGCAACAAGTCTATATCCTAGTATATTGATGCAATACAATATGAGTCCTGAAACTATTATTCCTGGATTTGAATATGATGTTAAAGTTGATGACTTATTAGATAGGTATAAGTTAGATAAGTTAAAAGAAAAGAATTATGCAATGGCAGCTAATGGAACTTGTTATAAGAGAGATAAGCAAGGATTATTTCCTGAGATAGTACAGAAGTTTTTTAATGATAGATTAAAATATAAAAAACTAATGCAGGAGTCTCAAAGGAAGTTTCAAGAGACAGGTGCAAAGGTTTATGAACTTGAAGTTAGTAAATATAATAACTTCCAAATGGCAAGAAAGATTCAATTAAACAGTTTATATGGTGCCCTGGCAAACCAATACTTTAGATTTTATGATGATAGAATTGCAGAAGGTATTACAATGACAGGACAATTAATAATTAGAGATACAGCAAAGGCATTAGACGATTATGTTAATAAAGTATGTGGCACAGAAGAAAAAACTTATTCTTTTTATAGTGATACTGATTCTTGTTATGTTACATTAAGTGATATGGTTGAAAACTTTTTTCCAGATAAAGGAAAAGATAAAACAATAGATTTAATTGATAAAATAGCAAATGAAAAAATAGAACCTGCAATAGATAATGCAATGGTTAAACTTGCTAATTATACTAATGCTTTTGAAAAGAAGATATTTTTTAAAAGGGAAATAATAGCAGATAAAGGTATATTTGTAGCTAAGAAAAGATATGCTTTAAATGTATTTGATGACGAAGGATTGCGTCTAACAAAGCCTAAATTAAAGGTTATGGGACTAGAGATAGTAAGAAGTAGCACTCCTGGCCCTATTAGAGAGTCTCTAAGGGAGGCAGTTAGGTTAATACTTACAAGCACACAAGAAGATTTACATAGTTTTATAGCGGACACTAGAGCGAGTTTTAATAGAATGACTGCTGAGGAAATAGCATTTCCTAGGGGCTGTAATAATATGGCAAAGTATCATTCACAAGCAGATATTTATAGTAAGGGAACACCTATTCATGTAAGAGGTGGATTATTATATAATCATTATGTTAAGAAAATGAATTTAGGATTAAAATATGAGTTAATCCAAGAGGGAGATAAAATTAAGTTTTTATATTTAAAAGAGCCAAATGCAATAGGAGAAAATACAGTAGCATTCATAACTAAATTACCTACAGAGTTTGATTTAAATAAGTATGTTGACTATAATACAATCTTTGAAAAAGCATTTATAGAACCGTTAAAAAACATTTTACAACCAATAGGTTGGCACACAGAACCACAAGCAACATTGGAGGATTTATTTGGATGAGACACGGAAAAGATAGAACATATTCTGCCACAGGTGGAAGAAAGGCGAGAAGGGAGAGGGCTTTAGAAAGACTTAAAGCTTCTAAATTTACACCAAAGACAATGTCTAATGGAAAAGAGAGAAATGAAAAGAACTGGACAGAGAAAAAAGAAACGCAAATTGCAACACTTGAAACAAGAATCCAAACATCAGAAACAAAAGGTTATGTTTCAAGAGAAGCGCATTAAAGATCAGAAAAAACAAATAGACGAACAAATGAAATTGATAGCAGATTATTTTAAAATATGAAAATAGGAATTATAGGACATGGATATTGTGGGCAAGCAACTGAATATTTGTTTTCCAATTATATTCTTCCAAAACCAGAAATAGCAATACATGATCCAGATAAAGGGCATTTTATTTGGGATTGGTCAAATATTAGTTATGCTTTTATTTGTGTTCCAACTAATCTAAAAGGTGATAAATTAGATACTTCTATAATAGAAGATGTATTAAAAGAATTAGAAGGTGAAGAAACTAGAATTGTTATTAGGAGTACAATAGGTCCTGATCAGGCATTAAAATATGTTAAGCAAAACGCAGCAATTATCATGCCTGAATTTTTAAGAGAAAATAGTTGGAAACTTGATGTAGACAATTATAGAAATCCCTTATTAGTTGGTGGCCACAATATGGATGATTTTATTAAAGTCTTAGAAAGAGGAATACATCACAAGAAAATTATTCAGACAGGACCATGTGAAGCATCAATGATTAAATGTGCGAGGAATTCTTTTCTTGCAGTTAAAGTAGGTTTGATGAACGATATAAAAGATATATGTGATGTACATGATATAGATTACAGAGAAGTAGCAAGATTTTTTAATCAAGATGTTGCAATGGGTAATTCACATACTAAGGTTCCTGGTTGGGACGGAAAGTATGGATTTGGTGGTTCTTGTTTACCAAAAGACTTGACTCATACCTCTAATCTGTGCTATGCTAACGATAATATTATGAAGACTGCAATTGCAGCTAATGAATTTAGGAGAAAAGATGGGAAACTTAATAGAGAGAATTAAAAAAACCAGTACAATTAGAGAAACAGATATCCTAACGGAATCTAAATTCTTTAATGCAAAGGACTTAATACAAACTTCTGTACCTGCAGTTAATGTTGCATTAAGTGGAAGATTGGATGGTGGATTAACACCAGGACTTACAGTATTTGCAGGTCCAAGTAAACATTTTAAAACAGCGTTTGCTATGTTATTGGCAAAAGCATTTTTAGACAAATATGATGATGGTGTTATTTTATTTTATGATTCAGAGTTTGGAGCACCTCAACAATATTTCGACACATTTGATATTGATACAACAAGGGTGGTTCATACTCCAATAACAGATGTAGAACAATTAAAACATGATTCTATGCAACAATTAAATGGCTTAGAAAGAGATGATCATGTCATGATTATTGTTGATAGTGTGGGTAATTTGGCAAGTAGAAAAGAAGTAGAAGATTCTTTAGAAGGTAAGTCAGTAGCAGATATGACAAGAGCCAAACAAATGAAATCATTATTTAGAATGATTACTCCACATTTAACAATTAAAGATATACCAGCAATAGTGGTTAATCATACATATAAGGAGATAGGATTATTTCCTAAAGATGTTGTTAGCGGTGGTACAGGAATATATTATTCAGCAGATAACATTTACATTATTGGTAGACGACAACAAAAGACAGGAACAGAAGTTACAGGATATGAATTTGTAATTAATGTTGAAAAGTCTAGGTTTGTTAGAGAGAAATCTAAAATTGTTGTAAATGTTTCATGGGAAGCAGGTATTAGTAAATGGTCTGGTTTATTGGATATGGCATTAGAGTCTGGACATGTTACAAAACCTAGTGTAGGTTGGTATCAAAGAACAGGTGCAGATAATAAGGTTAGAGCAAAAGACTTGAACAAAGAGTTTTGGCTACCAATTTTACAAGACGAAACATTTTCTAGTTGGGTTCAAGAGAGATACACTATTGGTTCAGTTGATATGATGAATCAAGAGATATCAGAGGAAGACATTGCCAAAGAATACGATAAAGTGTGATCGGTGTGAAAAAACATTAGATCCAGATAATGAGAAGGTATTAGGATTCCATAATGATATGGAATTAGAAGACACGGTTTACATTTGTGAGCCTTGTGTTTTAGAAGTTTATAATGAATATAGTAAGGTTATAGAAATTGAAGAACAGAATTGAACAAGTTATTTTAGAAAATTTAATTAAAGATGATGACTTTGTAAGAAAGGTTATTCCTTTTCTTAAACCTGAATACTTTATGGCTTTTGAAGACAACAAAGTATTTAAAGTGATTTATGACTTTGTAGAAAAATACAATAACCCTCCAAGTAAACAAGCAATTATTCTTAAATTAAATGAAGATAAATCTTTGAATGAGGATACTCATAAAAAATGTATGGAAGTTATTGATACATTAAATGGTGATGAAGTAGATAAGAATTGGTTAGTAGACGAAACAGAAAAGTTCTGTAAAGATAAAGCATTATATTTGGGTGTTATGGAAAGTATCCAAATCATAGATGGTAAAAAGAAAGATATGTCTACAGATGCTTTACCTAGTATTTTATCTGAGGCATTGAGTGTAGGTTTTGATACTAATGTAGGGCATGATTTTATAGAAGACGCAGATAAAAGATATGATTATTATCATAGGTTAGAAGAGAAAGTAGAGTTTGATTTGGATATGTTTAACAAGATAACTGAAGGTGGTTTATCTAATAAAACATTAAATATAGCATTAGCAGGTACGGGTGTTGGTAAATCCCTTTTTATGTGTCATATGGCGTCTGCTTGCATCGCTAAGGGGCAAAATGTGTTATATATTACCCTAGAAATGTCCGAAGAGAGAATTGCTGAACGTATAGACGCTAATTTAATGAATATACCTATTATGGACTTAAAAGACTTATCCAAGGCAATGTATGACGATAGAATTAGCAAAATTAATGATAAGATAGAAGGTAGACTAATAGTTAAAGAATATCCTACAGCATCAGCACATGCAGGACATTTTAAAGCATTGATAAATGAATTAAAACTTAAAAGGAGTTTCTTCCCTAATATTATATTTGTTGATTATTTAAATATTTGTACAAGTTCTAGATTTAGACCTGGCAGTCAGGCAAATACTTATATGGTTATTAAAAGTATTGCAGAAGAACTTAGAGGATTAGCAGTAGAGCAGAATGTTCCTATTGTTAGTGCAACACAGACAACAAGGGGTGGGTTTAATAGTAGTGATGTAGATTTAACTGATACCTCAGAAAGTTTTGGATTACCAGCAACAGCAGACTTAATGTTTGCAATTATTAGTACAGAAGAATTAGAGCAGTTGGGTCAGTTTATGATTAAACAGTTAAAGAATAGATATGCAGATCCTACAAGAAATAAAAGATTTATGATTGGTGTTGATAGAGCAAAAATGAAATTATTTGACTTAGATCCTTCAGCACAACAACAATTATCAGATAGTAATATTGATATTCCGGTTTTTGACAGAGGAAAAACGGATGACAAATATTCTGATATTAAGTTTTAGTCATATAAATAATATTGAACTTATTTTATATGGAGTAAATTATGGCAGATAAAAGAGAAAATTTTGTAGAAATTAGCTTAGCCGAGTATGAAGAATTAAAAGCGCAAATACCTGGAGACGAACCAGAAGCACCAGCAGCTAAACCTTGGTGGAGTGCACCTGACGACAGAGGTTGGATTTGGATTGCACCAGAGTATTTTAGTAGATGGAGATTATTCCCTCGTGCTTTTATTTCAATGTATATCTACTTATTGTTTAAAGTAGTTACATGGTTTATGGCTCTACCAGCACCTATAGCAGAACAGTCTGCTTTAGTTAGTGTTATCGTAGGAGCTGGAGCAGCTTGGTTTGGCTTATATGTAAATAGTACATCAACAGATCACGGTAAGAAAGACTAATGCCTGAGGTTGTTTTATCAGATTTCTATGTTGAGTTCATAGGGTTTTTACTCACCCTAATAGTCGGACTCTCAATTAGAGATTGGGCTGGTTCCTTTGTTAAAGGCGCTAAGTTCAGATTTAATCCTGCCTTTCAAGAAGGCGATAAAGTATTATTAGATGGTTGCCCTGCATTGATTGTAAAAATAGGATTAGGAGAAACTGTTTTTGGAGTATATGGAGAAGAAGGATATACATGGAGATATGTTCCTAATACTCGTATTGAATATTTAAAATTAGAGAAAATAGTTGATCCTGAATTACACAGAGATACAGATCAAGAAAAGGCACAAAGGATTATAGACTCTTTACAGGACGCCAAGATTAAAGAAAATGGTGAAGCAATTAAAAAAATAAAAAATGGAGATAAGTGATGCCCCCAAAGTTCAAACCCTCACAAAAAGAATATATTAAGAATGCAGCAGGAAGACCTACAAACAGGTGGAGATGGAAGCATTTTTATCTTAAACAAACATCAACACAAGAGATTATTGACGCAGTAAATAATCCTAATACAAAAAAACATAAAACAAAATTTCTTAACGAACTTATTAGACGTGGTGTAAATTTGGTATGGGTAGTAGATGAAGACAAGGAAAATTTGGTGGAAAGGTAAAATAGGATATGGTGATGTAATATCACCTATTTGTTATGCCCACAATCAAGCTGAAATTAATAAACAGAATGTTGAATTAAATTTCTACTTTGAACACAAAGAAGGAACTAAATTCAAAGAAGATGATTCTGAAACTATTAATGATAGAATTGATTTTATAACTGAAAATATGTTGGTTGAACATGATTTTAAGGTTACTGTTAATCAAACATATAATTATGTCTTTCCTACTAATCATGTTGGTTATAATGACAATCCAAGATCATTACACAATTTAGCATTCTCTAAATATAAATGGAAAGAAGGCGATACAATATATTTGATTACACCAAGAAAAAATAAAAAACAGTTTGCAGAATATGCTCCACAGAAAGCATGGAAAGATGAAGGATATTGGGACAATATAACAAACGATCTTAAACTTAAAGGTATTCCCTGGGAAGAAATACATTACCAAACACCATTAAAAGAAGTCTGTGAAAAGCTCTCAACTTCTAGGTTTGTAATAGGATATCATGGAGGAGCAAGTTGGGTTGCAAGATGGTTGGGTGTACCCATGTGGATAAGATCAAAAAGAAGAGAATGGAGTGAAGAGATTTTTCCTTGGAATAAAAAAAGAAAATCAGAAAGTTTAAAACAATTTAAGAAAGTATTAGATGAAAGAGAAAAGTATCTACGTAGGGTATGATCCTAAAGAAAAGATTGCTTACGATGTTTGTAAACATTCTATAGAGTCTATATCTGATTTAAAGGTTAATAGACTTTATACAAAAGACATACCTGAATATGATCGTGATTGGGGAGAGCCTCAATCTACTGATTTCACATTTTCTAGATTTTGGGTACCTTATCTAAACGACTTTAAAGGCTATTCAGTTTATTGTGATAGTGATTTTCTCTTTTTAAAGAATCCTATTTCCTTATTAAACGCTTATAATATATCTAAATATGCAGTTATGGTGGTAAAACACCCTCCATATATTCCTAAAGGTGAGTTGAAAATGGAAGGAATACCACAGCATAGAATGTACAGAAAAAATTGGGCAAGTTTGATTGTATTTAATAATAGTCATTCAGCATGTAAACAACTGACTCCAGACTACTTAAACAATCATAGACCAGGATATGAATTTCATACTTTAAATTGGTGTAGAGATTCTGAGATAGGTGCAATTACTATAAATTGGAACACCCTAGCAGGGTATTATTACTTAGATGAACAAGATATTGGGGCAATACACTATACAGACGGCGGACCGTGGCATTCAGACTATGCAGACTGTGAATATGCGGGTTTATGGCGTCTAGAACATGCAAAATTAGTGCAAAAGAATGAAAAAAAAGGTTGACCTTACCCTAATAAGAGTGCATAATAACGGTATATTAAATAAAAAAGGATATTAAATATGGCAAAAGATTGGGACGATTTAACAGAAAGAGAACAGTTACTTACTTATATAAGCGACTGTTATAAAGATGTTTATGGGTGTAGACCTAGAGGCATTTATAATGATTATTCTGTTGAAGAGCTCAGATCCACATTGGACCGCCTTGTTGAAGATGCTAATACTCAATATGAGGAAGAGCAGAAGTGGAAGGCTGATAACTGGAAAGAAGTCCATGTTGAATTTTCTAATTTAGTTAATATGGGAGCAAAAGACTTTAAACAAGCACTTGCTTGGGATATGGAAGCTGAAGGAGCAGATGGTGATTTTGAATACTACTGCTTTTTAAAGAGAGTAGATTACTCCAAGGCTAAAATATTCCAAAGATTAGCTGCTTAAAAGATTTAGTCTTTTGGTCCTATTTGTTATTGACTCTTACATATAAAGAGTCTATAATGTGTTAGTATTGTAAATAAAATAATGGAGTCAGTTATGTCAGACCAACTTTTTAAATACGCAGGTTATTCTGTTACTGAATCAGGCCAAACAAAGGCTAGGTTTGGGAACGATATGGTTTCGCGTATTAAGAAACTTACGGCAAAAGGCAACACAGATACATTCTTTGTTGAATTGCCGCAAGCCATGACCAAACAGGAAGCTTCACAACATCTATTAGACACAAACGAAGAACTTGCGTCTGATTTTGATGTTAGAGATGCTCTCCAAAAGGTCGTGTTTAGGAACGTCCCTAAGACTACTAGAACTGTTAAAACTTCAACACCTAGTGTTGAGTCAACGGTTGTGGTTAACGAAGGGGCATTTAGTAACCAATAATATGGGAGAGCTAATTATGGCAACTCGTAAGGTGAGCCAGCAACAAAAAGTTCTAAACTTTTTGAACACTGGTAAAAGTTTGAGCAATGCAGTAGCAACGCACAAACTCAGAGTAAATAGATTACCTGCTAAGATTAATGTTCTTAGAGCTGCAGGATATCCTATTTACACTAATACCAATTCTCAAGGTAATGCTACCTACAGACTTGGTACTCCTAGCAGAGCAATGATAGCAGCAGCATTCAACGCTGGCGTATCATTTAACTAGGCATAAATATAGTGAGTTTTGGTTGTTCAACACTTTTTGAAATCAAATAAACAACCACAGTTTCGAGGTTGAGGAGTTAAACCGAGGTCGTCAGAGGCCAAATGTAGCCCACTAAAAAGGAGAAAGGGTTGGACCTTGTAAAAAACCAAACTAAAATACGACCTGGAGTAAAAATAAAAGTCACATAAGGCGGGAACTAGCGCAAGGCTTGTCGTTAAAAGGCTCCACAATTTTAAAGGAAAAAAGATGGCTATAGGAACAGAATTAATTGAAGCATTGGCAGACAAATACAGAGGCGAAATAGCAGCAGCTAAAGCTAATGTAAAAGTGTATTTGGAAAATCCAGCTGGTATAGGGGAACACCCTGACGTTGTAGCAGCAATTGATAGCCAAATACAACTTATAGCAAATGCTCAGGAAAAGCTAGATATAATAAACAGCAGACGATTCAATTTTTCAGGAAACAAATATCCTGTAGAATAATATGGAAACGGTTTACAAAATTACAAACAAGAACAAGACAGCAAGGGTCACTAGACAAGATGTGCCCTTGAAGCAACACACGGTACAATTTTTTGATACAGGTGAATTAGTATTCACTCAATATCTTATGGGTAAGGACAGCAAAATAGATGCGCTTACAACGGCAATGCAGTTTGTTAAAGGGAGTAAACCAGATGGCGAATCACGTTTATAGTACAGTTCATTTAATTAGAAGCACAAACGATGGTGAAATTCGTTTTGATTCTGTATTTTCAGATATTCAAGATGTATATGGAGAAACAGGATTGGAATTTTCTAGTTTTCTTCCAGATCAAGAAATTGTAGATACTGAATATATGGAAGATAATGTAGGTCCTAGATGGGCTAAAATTACTGGTAGGACAGATGATGCTTTTGGTTATGAAGGTTTAGCAATTAGTATTGAATCTGAATGGAAGTCACCTAATAAATGGTTTGAACAGTTAGGAGAATACTTATCATCATACGATCCTGATGTTGAAATAATGATGACTTATGTGGATGAGTATTATAATTTTGCAGGTGTGTATGTTTGGAAAGATCAATGTCCTAGTATAGAAGAACAGACAGGTGTGTGGTTTAAACAACAATTAGACGAATTAGGTAAAGAACCTAGTGAATTGCCTGATTTTATTGATGATGAAATAGCAAAATGGGGGCTTGATATAATAAGTGATTATGTTTAGGTATAATCAATTATGTTTATTTTTTGTTGAAAGTATGTATTGGAGATATATAATGAACTATGTGAAAGAGATGGCAACATTTGCTTTACAATCTCCTTCTCCTTCTTTTGTGTTATTTAGCAGAAGAGGATTTACAGTTAGCAAAAACTACACCTGGAAAAGGTGAGCAAGCTGTGGAGATAGAAGTATGAGGTTAGATTACAAAAATTGCGGGCGTATAGGAATAACCTGTAGTACTTTTGACTTACTACATGCAGGACATATAGTTATGCTAGAAGAAGCCAAAAGACATTGTGATTACCTGATAGCAGCTCTGCAAGTAGATCCCACAATAGACAGAAAGACAAAAAATCCACCTGTGCAAAGTATAGTTGAAAGACAAATACAATTAGCAGGGGTAAAATTTGTAGACGAAATAGTGGTCTATAATACAGAAGATGATTTAGAAGATTTATTTTTAACTTTGCCACTTGATGTAAGAATTATAGGTGACGAATATAAAGACAAAGAGTTTACAGCAAAGAGAATTTGCTATAAAAGAAAAATTGAAATAGTGTACAACAAAAGAGATCATTCTTTCAGTTCAACAGATCTTAGAAAAAGAACTTCACAAAGTGATATTGATTTTGAGACTAATGAACTTGAAAGAAAACAATCAGAATGGAGTGTAGATAAATAATGAAGACAACAGGATTACAAAGAGTTATTAATTGTTTGAAAGCAGAAAAGAGAGCAACAGAACCTAGTTTCCAAAACTTTTGGAAAAATACAGCTCAAAATCTTGCACAAAAAAACAATATAGATATAGCAGATGTAAAAGAAAATTTGGAGTTATATGATGCAGGAGAAATTAAAGTTAAAGCTGGTAGCTTCCACTAGAATCTGGCATGCACATGGTTTGTCAAGAGACTTTCCAATGTGGCAACCAGGCGGAAGTGGCGAATATATAATAGGGTATTTTGATCATGAGCCTACTTTAGAAGAAGTGGGCGAAACGGTTTCAAAGTTCATGCACGTCTTAGAAGGAAGGATGAACCCTCAGACTGCAGAAGTTTATTCAGGCTATTGCTTGTATCATCGAGATGGATTAACACATAATGAACAATTCCAGTTACAAAACGGAGAGGTCATCGATTTCCCAGCAGAAGACGTCACAGGAATCGTCCAAGAAACTAAAGAATAGATTAACTGCTGGTTTTACTTATTACGAGGAACCTCACAAACTAGAAATCCAAATGAAAGTTTGGGAACAATGGCCTTCTATGGTTGATATATTTTTAGTAGATGATGGTTCAAGTCGTACTAGGGCTGAAGAAGTTTTAGAAGGTTGGGAATTGCCTGAATGGGGTGCAACTTTACAACTTTGGAGATGTACAAGAGATTTAGGTTTCAATTCACATGGTTGTAGAAATTTAATAGCAAAGTATGCACAGACAGATGTTATAGCATTTTTTGATATAGACCAAATAATGTATCCTGGAGACGTTGCTAGATTAAAAAAATTTAATTTTTATCCAGATCAAATAATGCACCATTATCTTTACTTCAAAGATAAGCAAATAGTAATAGATCACTTAGGTCATATGAATTGCTTTATGATACACAAAGATCTTTTTTGGAAAGCAGGTGGATATGATGAGTCGTTTACAGGACACCATTGGGGTGATAGAGAATTTTTAGATAGAATTTGGAAAGCAGAAGCAAGAAAAAGACATTCTGGTTGTATAGTAGAACTTAATAGAGGTGGAAGAGAAGGATATATTAATCATAATATATCGAAAAGCCAGTATGTTGATGACGACTTATATTTTGCTCCATTATCACAAAAAGAAATTAAAAAATTAAGGGGTTCAGTTAAGAAAAGACTTAATTTTCCTTTTATTCGTATCTTATAAATACTATTATGCGCTTTACTACATTTTTAAAAGAACAAGCAGAAGAAGATAAGCTCAAACATTTAGAGCATGTGGAAGATCATGTCATTCACGGCGGTAAGGAAGGATTTGGGCATGCTTTTCATACTCTGAATGACGTACATAATAAATTACAAGGAAAGGGAGGAGATGACACCCAAGTTACTATGAAATATGATGGCAGTCCAGCTGTAATATTTGGTAATCATCCTAAAACAGGGAAGTTTTTCGTATCATCTAAATCAGCCTTTAATAAGGCTCCTAAGATAAACCATACACATGAAGACATTGAAAAGAACCATGGACACGCTCCAGGTTTAGTATCTAAATTAAAATATGCACTAGACCATTTACATAAAACTAACCCACAAGGGATATACCAAGCAGATATAATGCACACAGCAGAGGATTTACAACATGATAAGAAAAATAACAAGGTACATTTTACGCCAAACACAATTACATATTCCGCCCCGGCAGATTCAAGCCATGGAAAGTTGGCAAAACGATCGCAAATTGGAATTGCAGTCCACACAAAATACGAAGGTAAAAGAATCGAAGACTTAAAAGCAGTACACAATCCTGAAACAGATCATTTTACAAAACATAAAGACGTACATGTAATTAGAACAGGACATGATACAAGTCAAAATAGATATAGTTTAGAAGATAGGGCACAAGTAGATCATCATCTAAAACAAGCAGTAGGACATTTTAAACAAACACCAGACGAACATCACGATACTGTAATGAAACATGCAGTAGCAAAGAAAACATATATTAACCATACTGTAAGAACTGGCGAACAATATTCTCATGAAGGATTTGTAAACCATGTAACAGCTAAACATCAAAAGAAAGTAGATGGTGTTAAAACAGACGCAGCTAAAGCGAGACATCAAACAACAATGGACAATACAGTAGGTCATATAAATAAAAACAAAGAACACTTTGAAGGTCCTATGCACATGCACAGACACCTTCAAGCAGCAAAGAATATAATTACAAAGAGTTTATCACAGCGCTCAGATTGGGAACATTCAATAGCAGGTGCTCCAAGTAAACCAGAAGGATTTGTAGCAATAAGAGGTGGTAGAGCCTCTAAATTTGTAGATAGGAGTGAATTTAGCGCAGCTAATTTCAATAAAGGATAATGGCAGACGAACAAGAAAAACATATAGTATTTTCATACGGAAGAATGAATCCACCTACTGCTGGACATAGTAAGGTAGTGGATAAAGTCCATTCACATGCACAAAAAATAGGTGCTAACCATGCAGTTATTGTTAGTCATTCACAAAATAAGAAAACAGATCCTTTACATCATGAACATAAAAAAGAATATTTAAGGCACATTCATCCTGAAGTGAACTTTGAACACTCAACAAGAGAACACCCACACTTTTTAGCACAACTTAAAAGATTTAATCAAGAAGGACATACACACGCAACAATGGTTGTAGGTAGTGATAGAGTTAATGATTTTAAAAAATTAGCAAAAAAATATAACGGAAAAGAATATAGTTATAAAAAGATAAACATATTATCTGCAGGACATAGAGATCCTGATGCTGAGGGTGTTGCAGGAATTAGTGGTACAAAGATGAGAAACCATGCTAGTGGAAACGATTATAAATCATTTAAAGCAGGTTTACATCCTAATCATTCTGATGAACATGCAAAGAAATTATTTAAAGCAACAAGACAAGGGTTAAACCTACAAAAAGAAGAAAGGGGAATGTTAGATTTTAGAACATTCTTAACAGAGCAATGTTAATATTAGTTAGGCTAGGAATAGCATGTGTTACAGCAGTTTTTGGTAACGCATTTAGTAAATGGTTTTTGAATACTAAAGCAGGTGCTTGGTTTCAAGTTAAACTAGACAATCTTATGTCTTACTTATCAAATAAGTATGATATAGAGATAGCCAAAAAAGAAGCTAAATGGAGAGCAGACTATCCCTTACTAGCAAAAAGAATTGACAAGATAGAAGCTAAAATAGAAGGCTACGATGAATGGAAGAAGGTTTTAGATGAGTAAAGTATTAATAGGAATAATTGTATCTTTAGTTCTAGCATTTGGAACTTACTATTGGTTCTCATCTAAGAAAATAGAACGATTAACAGAGAACAATGCTAAATTATCTGTAGTAGCAAAAACTAATGAGGAAACTATTAATAGGTTGAATGAGGATAATAAATCATTCCAAAGAGCCAATGATGAATTACAGGTTAAACTTAAAGCGTCTGAGGCATATGGTGATGAACTTGGTAAGAAACTAAGGAAACACAATTTAACATTATTAACCCTGAAAAAACCTGGGTTGATTGAAAAAAGAGTAAATGATGCAACAAAGAAAATATTTGAAACAATTGAGTCTGATACTGCTACTACCACTGATAATTAGTGGTTGTAGTTTAATGCCACGAGAAGTGGCTGTTCAGACAAAATTTGTCGAAAGATCCATACCAATACAGGGGCACCCAAAGGGTGTAACATTATATCCTGTAAAATTTTATGCAGTAACTGCAGAGAATTATGAAGAATTTAGAACTAAATTTGAGAAAGAGTATGGAGATTTTGTATTCTTCGCTATAAGTGTCCCTGATTATGAGAATTTGTCCCTAAACATGGGAGAATTAAAAAGATACATAGATCAGCAAAAAACTATCATTGTCTATTATGAAAAAAGTATAAATAATGAGTATAAGGCACAAGTTGGCGTAGAAAATGACAATCAGTAAAAATTTCAAAGATATAAGAGAAGCCAGGAAGATGTACGATGGTGGCAGAGCAGCTAAAAGAGGCTGGGACTGTGGAGACTGTGGTGCAGAGAAAAATAGAAGCGATCAATGTAGAAGCTGTGGTTCTCCTAAAAGATATCATGTTAAAGAAGCTACAGCAAAAGAAGTTCTTGCAAAGAGAATGAAGTCAGATCATCCAAAGGATAATCCACAAGCATTTAGACAAACTAAAAGTCCTATAAAAGATGGGCCTAAAACATATAAGATGCATGGAAAATTCCAAGATTCTGGTAGAGTTTCACAAAAAGGTAAAACGGCAGCTCTTAAGAAACAACACAAAAGACGTCCTAAGGATTATGGAATAACAGAAACACCTCAACTTTCCTCACCAGAGTTACAACAACAATTAGACGAACTATCACCTGATACATTAAAAAGTTATACCAAAAAGAAATTAGCTTCTGGAGAAAAACTTGATTCAAAAGCTGTCAAAAAATTAAGAACAGCAGGACAAAAGATTTACGATAAAGAATATTCAAAGACTGGTAAGCCGGTAAAAGATAAAGATGGTAAAACAGTTGGAAAGGTTCACGAAGAGGCCCCTCTCAAAGGTTTTAGAAACAAAGAAGGTGTTAGTAAGGCAGGTAACTTACATAGAAACCCAGGTTCAGGACCAGGACAAGCTGATTCAGATAGAGTAGCTGATGCTTTAGATAAACATGAGTTTAAGAAAAAGCGTTTAGAAACGATTAGAAAAGCACATAAGAAAGTTTTAAAGAAAAAAGGTATTAAAGAAGATTTAGCATCAGGAAGACCTGCAAAGAAACCAGTATCAAGTAACTTACTAAAACAAAGAGCTAAGGATAACGAAAAAGCCCTTAAATCAGGTTTTATGAAAATGCCTGACTATGCTAGAAAGAAATTCAACGAAACAAGACATGACAACTGGCCTAGACCTTATACAAAAGCTGAAAGAGATGAATTCCTAGCAAAGAAAAAGAAAGCCAATAAAGAGATT
>MDTE01070964.1_pt1 | contig 18143 bp, 16 predicted proteins | sample 811231 | NCBI WGS metagenome assembly MDTE01 (sample SAMN05326651, study PRJNA326480) | marine metagenome | isolation source: seawater | place: Indian Ocean: Red Sea | collected 2010 | reverse complement strand
AAATTCAAGATATTTTTTCTGCAAAAGTTGATCTTTTTCTATCTCATTTGTGACATCACAAGCTTCATTTAATTGATTTATCCTTGTTTGATCAATATCAAATCCATATACTTTTCCCTTTTCGCTAGAAGAAATTTTATCTTTTGATTTTGCGAATTCTATTGCTAGAGGAAGGCCAACATAACCAAGACCCAAAATTGCTATATTACAACATTCAATGCTAGGAAAATAATCAGTTTTTTTTGTCATAAGTCATATCTCATAGTAGTTTTAAATTAGACAATTTTGGAAACTAAAGAGTTATCGATTATTAAATCTGCCAATGCGAAACTTGCAGTAAAAGCAGGCGATACAGCATTCAAAACATGAGTAGAGTTTTGACCATTTATACAAAGAAAATCATCAACTAATTTATCCTTATTTAGATCAAATAATTGTGCTCGAATTCCTACTTTCATTGATTGATTTATATTACCACTATTTACAACAGGTATTAACTCTTTTACTGCTCTTGTTAAAAAAGGTTTTGAAGATAGAAATAATTGTTCTTTTGCATATTTCCTAATTCCTCCTAAATTATTAAAGAACAAATTTAATAATTTTGATGAATTATTAACAAAATTCAAAAACTCCAGATTTTCAAGACCTTTATAGTTTTCTTTCCCAAAAGCTAGAATTGCTGTTGGACCGATAAAAACATTTTCAACTTCACCTGATTTCCCGGAAAAAGAGGGAGTAAAGTGAACTCCTAAAAAGGGCATATTCAAATCTGGCACTGGATATATATTTGTATTAAAATTTTTCAAATCGATACCATTTAATTTCCAATAAAGACCTTTAAAAGGAATAACACTATATTGATGCTGGACAAGGCACTCTTTTGCTATTTGTGAAGCAAATATACCAGAACAATTAAAAAGATATTTAAACTTATATTTATCAGTTTTATTCCTTTTTATAAATTTTGCATTGATATCAATCTCATAATCCTGAAAATTAGTTAAAACTTGCACTCCATTAGAGATAAGTTCTTCTTTTAAATTTTCTAAAATTTCTGAAGGTTTTACAACAGCTGTATTAGGACTCCATAATGATCTACCAGTTACGCTTTTTAGAAGAGGAAAATTTTCCTTTAATTTTTTATTATCCCAAAATTCGGTTTTAGCCCCATTAGCTTTTCCTCTAGAGGCAAGTAAATCTAATTGAGAGTCAAGACTCTTTTTTTGTGGCAAGATAACTTTTCCGCAAATGTTTATTTGAAGATTTCTTTCTTTAACCCAGTTTCTTAATCTCCTAGATCCCGATACACAAACTTTAGCTTTTAAAGAGTTTGGAGGATAATAAAGTCCTGCATGAAGCACACCACTATTCCTTCCCGAACTATGCATACCAATTTGCTTTTCTTTTTCGATTACTAAAATATTATGTGTAATTTCGCGCTCAATTAGTTGATTTGCTAATGACAATCCAACCATCCCAGCGCCAATAATAACTACATCAAAATTATTATTATTATTTAATCCATTATTCATTTTCAAAAAACCTCAAGCATTTTTCATAGCATTCAATAATCTAGTGTTATCTTCATTATTAACTATTAATTCTGGTAATGCATACTTAAAAGCTAAAAGAGCTTGTTCTAAATTCATTTCAAGTCCATTTGAATTTTTAATTCCCAATTCATTCGCAAAACTTAAAAACTTTGTTTCTAAAGGTTGATATATCACATCAAAGATAAAAGCATCTTTAGCTAAAAAAGATAATTCTTCTTTTGAGATGGGAGAAGATTCTGATTGCTCATTCCAACCAACTGATGTACAGTTAATCAAAACTTTTATTCCCTTTAAATAATCTTTAGTATTTTTAATACTTATAATTTTAGAAATGCCTAAAATATCCATTTCTTTTTGTGAAATATTTTCTTTACGACAGCCAACTATTAATTTTGATCGCTTGTCAAGGGATCTTGAAACATAAGCACAAACTGCTTTGGATACCCCACCAAAACCAAGCACAAGTACATCATGGTTATTAAAGTCATTAATATTTTTAAGAATACATTTTAGAGCAGCCTCTCCATCTGTATTTGTACCTTTCAAAAAACCATTTCTATCTCTAAAAATACAATTAATTGCACCAATTGCCCTTGCTTCTGGAGTTAAATTATTTTTCAAAATATCTGCAATAATTATTTTGTAAGGAGCAGCTACTGCGCCACCTTTATAATTTTCAGTTTCTTGTAAAGTTTGGATCAAATTTTCTAAATTTTCTTTTTCTACATCTAAAGGATACATTTTTGAAGAAAACTCAAACTCCTTAAAAGCAGCATTCCATAATAAAGGCGATCTAGCTCCTTTTGATGGATTCAAGCCAATAATTGAAGTAAAGAAATTTTCATTTATTAAAATTTCATTGGTAATTAATTCGTTAATTTCTTTCATAAAATTAAAATCCAGTTAACTATAAAGTTTTTTTAAATAATATTTAATTAAAGTATTTCTCTTCCCAAAGGTATACAAATCTTATGCATTAATTTCATAAGATCGTTAAATTCTTGAAAATCAATTGGTTGCAAAGGATCAACAGCAGCATTACTAGGATCAGGATGAACTTCTATCATCACTCCGTCTGCTCCTGCTGCAATTGAAGCCAGTGCCATTGGTTTTACCCATGGCCTCCAAAACGTAGCGTGTGAAGGATCAACTACAACTGGTAAATGAGTTATCTCTTGTGCTGCTGGAACTACTTGCAAGTCAATCAGAAATCTCGATGTTGATTTATGAGTATGAGGAACACTAACCCCCCTTTCGCATAAGATAACTTTTTCATTACCTTCATAAAGAATATATTCAGCTGCTCCTAACCAATCTCTTAAAGAGGCTCCATAGTGCCTTTTAAGCATAATTGGTTTACCAGTTTTTGCACATGCTGTTAAAAAAGGAAAATTTTGCATATTTCTAGATCCAATTTGCAGAATGTCTACATTTTCTGCAATTAAGTTTATATATTTTTCCTCCATAACTTCAGTGATTATAGGTATGCCAACTTTTTTACTTGCTTCTGATATCCATTCAACACCTTTTTCTCTGGTTTCATTATATTTTTCGCTTCTGTAGGGAAATGTTAGAGGTTTGAATGCTCCGCCACGAAGAAAGTGCGCACCTGCATTTTTTACATTCAAAGCTATATCTTCAATAAGTTCTTTAGACTCGATCATATTTGGACCGGCAAAAACAGGAACTTTTGAGCCTCCAAACTCAACGTTTGATATTTCAAATTTTGATTTATGTTCAGGAAATTTCTTCGCTACAAGGGGGAATTTGGTTTTTATATCTTCATCACTGACATCTTTACCAGGAAATTTATTTTCAATCTTCAATTGCTACCTCCCTAAAAATTTTGATATTGGCTTATCTATTAATTTAACCCATTGCCGGTTTTCATTACTACTGTATAGGGCATGAATTAATTCACAAGTGTTGATGCAACTATCTAATTCAATAGGAGAACAAAATTCATTTTTTTGAATTGTTTCAAAGGTTTTAGTTAATAGTGTTTCATGGCTTAACCCATATCCAGATGGGACATCTACTGAATATTTAATTTGAGCATTTTCGTCTTCAGGGATTGGCTCTACGAAATTCCATTTTTCAATCCTATTAAGTGCCACACCCCCAATAACTGCATAACCCTTTTCTCCAACCACTGAGAGTGATGCTTCATAATCTATTGGTCTTGCAGCAGTTGTTGCTTCAATTGTTCCAAAAGCACCATTATTAAATTTCAAAATACTTACTAAAGTATCTTCGGCTTCAAGCTTGTTTAACCTATTTCCTGCAGCACTGCAGAGTTCTGTAACTGGTCCCATTAACCAATTTATAACATCAACATGATGAATAGCTTGTTGATTTATAACTCCTCCGTCTAATGCCCAAGTTCCGTGCCACCCATCATTATAATAGTCTTGATACCTGCACCATCTTAATCTGATAGTAGAAGTTATTATTTTTCCAAATCTATTATTATCAATAGCTTTTTTTAAATATTGAATTGCAGGATTAAGTCGGTTTTGAAAAGCTACTACAATCATCTTTTTGTTTTTATCTGCGATTTTCTTTAATGTTGATGCCTCAAATGGTAAATTTGAAATTGGCTTTTCAACTATCACATGACATCCGTTTTCAAGAGCAATTTTTGAATGTTCAAAATGTAATCCTGATGGAGTAAGTACTATCACCAAGACTGGATTCATCTCATGAATTAAAAGTTCAATTTTATTAAAGTGTCTGCAACCAAAATCTGAGGCCATTAAAGCAGCAACCTTTTCATCGATATCACAAATACCTACTATTTCATATAAATTATCAGGAATTTTTTTTAGAATAGTTTTATAATGCTTAGCAACATTACCCGCCCCAAGTATTGCCACTTTAACTTTTTCGCTCATATTTTTCTTTATTATTTAGTTGAGTTTATTGTTACAAGTCAGGTTATATTTAATTTATTAATAAATATTAAATATTCAATAACTGAAGTTTTTTTAAAGAAAACTTTATTACCTAAAAATATAAGAAACTCAAAATTAAGTGTATGTTAACCTTAATTTAAATCCTACTTTATAAATGTTTTTTTCAAATATATATAAAAATAAAAATGTTTTAATTACTGGATGTAATGGATTTAAAGGTTCTTGGTTATCTTTGTGGTTATTAGAATTAGGAGCAAATGTAAAAGGAATATCACTAGAACCTCCTTCAAATCCTTCTCATTTTGATAGTTTATGTTTAGAAAATCTTCTTGAAAATAAAAAAATTGATATCCGTGATTTTGATAAATTAAAAAAAGAAATAAATCAAATAAAGCCCGACTTTATTTTTCATTTAGCTGCACAATCATTAGTACAAAAATCATATAAAAGCAGTTTAGAAACATTTCAAATTAATACTTTAGGAACAATCAATTTACTTGAAGTTCTTAAGGATTTTAATCACTTTTGTAGAGTAATACTTATAACTAGTGATAAATGTTATGAAAATGTAGAGTGGATATGGGGATATAAAGAAACTGATAGATTGGGGGGGATAGATCCCTATAGCGCATCAAAAGCAGCTGCGGAAATAGCAATAAGTTCATACATGAGAAGTTTCTTTTATCTTGATGGACACCCAGTGAAAATTTGTTCAACTAGAGCAGGGAATGTTATTGGAGGTGGAGACTGGGCTGAAAATAGGATTGTACCTGACTGTATAAAATCATGGTCAAAAAAAGAGCCTGTTTTCATAAGAAACCCATTATCTACAAGACCATGGCAACATGTTCTAGAACCTATTAGCGGTTACTTAAGATTAGGAGAAATGATGATGAGGCCAATTCATTATGAACATTCTGAATCTTTTAATTTTGGACCAAACCAATATAATACCAAGAGTGTTAAGGATTTAGTTGAGAAAATGGCTAAATATTGGCCAGACTCAAGTTATGAAATATCTATTGGATCAAGTGATCAAAAAGAGGCTAAATTACTTAAACTAAATTGTGATAAATCATATGAGAAACTTAATTGGAAACCTGTACTGGATTTTGATGAAACAATTGAGATGACTACAAAATGGTATTTTTCTTTTTATAGCAAAAAGTCAACTATAGAATCCTCAAGAAAAGACATCACAAACTACGTTAAATTAGCAAAAGAAAGAAAAACAGCTTGGATTAATGAATAGAGTAATGAGTCAAATCAAAGTTAAAAAATTGTTTTCTAAGTCAAATAATTTAGGAAAAATTATGAGAATAATGAGAGAAAGTGATGAGTACTTTAAAAAATTTGGAGAGGTATATGTAACCTCCATAAAAGCTAATTTATTTAAGGGGTGGAAAAAACATAAACTTAATACAACAAATCTTGTTGTTTTAATCGGGAAAGTAAAAATAATTATTTTTGATAAAAATTTAGAAAAAGAAGAATTTCATATTCTTGATTGCTCTTCAAGTAAACTAATAATAATTCCACCAGGACATTGGTTCGGCATGAAAAACTTGTCAAATAGAGAAAGTTTAATTCTAAATTTTTCAGACTATGAACATAATCCAAATGAAGTAATTTCAAAAGATATAGGATTCATAAATAGCAAAAATATCTAAATGAAAACTATAATTTTAGCTGGTGGATTTGGAACTAGACTTGGGGAATATACAGAACTCATCCCAAAACCAATGGTGCATATTGGAGGAAAACCAATAATATGGCACATAATGAAGAAATTTTATAAACATAATTTTAGTGATTTTTATATCGCACTTGGTTATAAAGCTGAGGTAATCAAAGATTATTTCTTAAACTACAAAAAATCTAAGTCAAATATTTTTATTGATTTAAAAGAAGAAAAAAGTAATTTTGCAGATAGTGAAATTGAAGATTGGAAGATAAATCTAATTAACACAGGTGAAAATACAATGACAGGGGGGAGATTAAAAAAATTAAAAAATTATTTAAATGATGGGACGTTCATGCTTACTTATGGTGATGGGCTATCTGATATTGATATAAACAAATTAATTAGTTTTCATAAAGAACATGGAAAGTTGATAACAATAACTGCAGTAAGACCCCCAGCAAGATTTGGCGAATTATCAATAAATTCAAAAAATGAGGTCACTTCTTTTGAAGAAAAACCTCAATTAAAAGAAGGTTGGATTAATGGAGGTTTCTTTGTAATTGAGCCAGAATTTTTGAATTTTATTGATGGAGAAACTACTCTTTTAGAAAAGGAGCCTCTTGAAAGAGCTGCTAGAATTGGAGAACTCATGGCATTTAAGCATGAAGGTTTTTGGCAATGTATGGATACTAAAAGAGATAAAGATTTATTAGAAAGATTATATTTAGATAGAAATCCTTGGGGTTAATTTAGTTTGAAAATACTTGTAACTTCAGGAAGTAGTTATCTAGGAGGTAGAATCGCAGATTTTTTTCAGAAGGAAGGATATGATATAACAGTAGGCTTAAGACATAAATCAGATAAAAACGATGCATCATTAAATAGATTCAAGAAAGTTTTAATAAATTGGAACTCAATAGCATCTCTAAAAAGAGCGGTCGCAAAAAATAATGTCATTATCCATACTGCTGGTTTAAGCAGCAAAGAGTGTCAAGCCAATCCAAATTTAGCCTTCGAATTTAATTCTCTTAAATCTGGTTTATTAGGAGTAGCTTGTCAATATGAGAAAGTTGATTTGTTTATAAATCTTTCATCAATACATGTTTATTCAAAAGATTTAAATGAAGTCATAAGTGAAGACAGTGCAACTGAAAATATTGATATTTACTCAAGAAACAAAAAACTCACAGAAAATATTTTTAAAGAAATAAGCATAATTAATCAAACCAAATTTATTAATTTAAGACTCTCAAACGTATTTGGCTTCCCCATAAATAACAACCAAACTTGTTGGGAACTTTTTGTAAATAATATTTGTAAAAGCGCAATTGAAAGAAAATTAATAAAAGTCAAATCAAATCCTCTTCAAAATAGAAATTTTATATCAATGTCATTACTAAATAGAGCCTTAAAACATATTCTAGATAATAAAAAAGAACTTAATTATTACGAAATATTTAATATAACTTCCAATAAATCAATGACTTTAGAAGAAGTAGCATTGTTGATCAGAAATGGCTATCAAGAAATTTTTAGTAAAGAAATTAATATTGTTTTTAATTCGAAAAAAATCAATTGCAAAAAAAAGTCATATAGTTCACGATTAAATAATTTTTCAAACTTTGATAAAGAGTTTGATTGTGAAATAAAAGAATTGATATTATATTGCAAAAATAAATTTGGCTAGATTGAATTACACTACACCATTAATATCAGTTATAATACCAACTTACAACAGAGGTTATTGTATTAAAAGATGTATAAATTCAGTCCTAAATCAAAGTTATAAAAAATTGGAATGCATCATAATTGATAACAATTCAAAAGATGACTCAAAAAAAATATTTAATTCAATAAAAGATTCTAGATTTCATTATTACACAATAAATAATGATAATATTATTGCCAAAAGTAGAAATTATGGAATTAAAAGATCAAAAGGAGAATTGATTGCCTTTCTTGATTCTGATGACTGGTGGGAAAAAAATAAATTAAAAAAAATTCTCTTAGAAATAAGTGAAGGTGCAGATATTGTTTATCACAATTTAAAAGTAAATTTCATTAATGAAAATCAAAATTTTTTAAAAAGAAAATTTATAATTTCCAAGGAGATTAGGGGAAATTCATTTGAATATCTAATAAATAATGGTAATCCAATTCCTTTATCTAGTGTTGTAATCAGAAAAATGATTCTAATGGAGATAGGTGGGTTTGATGAAAATAAAAATCTTGCAGGTGCAGAGGATTACTACTTATGGATCAAAGTGGCATTGAAAAAACATAAATTCAAAAAAATAGACCTCAACCTTGGTAATTATTCTTTTGGTGATGATTCATTCACTTCCTCTAAAAAAGCAACAATTTATTTTAGAGAAATATTTAAGAATCTTTTTAATAAAAAACTTATTAAAAATAAAGAAATCCCATCATGGGCGGAATTGAGTATTGGTTATGCATATTTTAAAGAGGGAAATTTAAAAAAATCTTTTTTAAAAGCTGTTAGATCAATATTAAAAATAAATCCAATTACGTTATTTAAAAGCTTAGTTCTTATCGCCCTTATTTTTATTGTTTTCTTACAAAAAAAATTTAAACTTAAGAAATAATTAAATTTAAAATAAGTATGTATTCTTTATCCCTATTTCTAATATTAATTTCTTTTTAATTTCTAAAAAACACTTTTAAAATAAGATATTTGACAACATATTAATTAAAATGAATTTAAAGTAAAAATTATAGATAATTAAATTTTAATGGATAATCTTCTTATTTTAGGTGCTGGAGGTCATGGCAATGTTGTTGCAGAAGCAGCATTAGAAAGTAAAAACTTTAAAAAAATTTCATTTCTAGATGATAAATTTGAAGAACCTTTTTTCTTAAACAATATTTCAATTAAAGAAATAATTGGGCCATTTAAGAATTTTAAAAATATTGAGATTTCTAATGCTTATAAATATGCTTTTGTAGCAATAGGAGATTCTAAAAGAAGAATCTCTATTATTACTGAATTACTCAATTTTGATTATTTAATTCCAGTAATAAGACATCCATCTTCTTGGATATCCAGATATGCAAAAATTGGTTATGGCTCAGTTTTATTATCGAACTGTAATCTGCAAACAAACTCAATAATTGGCAAGGGTGTAATTATGAATACAAATTCAGTTGTAGATCATGATGTAGATATTGGAGACGGAGTGCATATATGCCCAGGAGTTAATATTGCTGGCAATGTAAAAATTGGTAAAAACTCGTGGATTGGTATTGGATCATCTATATTAAATGGTATTAATATAGGATCAAATGTAACAATAGGTGCTGGATCCGTAGTTACGAAGGACATTCCAGATAACGTAATAGCAAAAGGTGTCCCAGCTAAATGGACTTAAAATAAATGGGAATATCCAATTGGCCTTGTTTTGACGAAAAGCAAATAGAAGCTGTTGTTAGTACACTTCGATCTGGGAAAATAAATGCTTGGACAGGAAATCAATGTAAATTATTTGAAGAAGAATTTGCATTATTTTGTAGAACGAAACATGCGATAGCAATAGCTAATGGCTCCCTTGCTTTATGGGCTGCATATAAAGCGATAGGTTTAAAGGAAAAAGATGAAATAATTACTACTCCGAGAACATTTATAGCAACATCATCTTCAGCAATACAATTAGGAGCAAAACCAATTTTCGCTGATATTGATAGAGATTCAGGATCGATTACCGTCAAAAATATTGAACCATTAATTACTAAAAAAACAAAAGCGATTTCAGTTGTTCATATTGGAGGTTGGCCTGCAGAGATGGGTCCAATACAGGAACTCGCTCGAAATTATAATCTCAAATTGATTGAAGATTGCTCTCAGGCGCATGGTGCATCTATTAAAAATAAAAGTGTTGGAACTTTTAGTGATATTAGTACATGGAGTTTTTGCCAAGACAAAATCATATCTACTGGAGGCGAAGGAGGAATGATAACGACCTCAAATGATTATTTTTACGATTATATTTGGTCTCTAAAAGATCATGGTAAAACCCTTAATGCAATTCATTCAATTAAAAAAGATATGAACTTTAAATGGTTACATGAAGAGATAGGCAACAATTTCAGGCTTACTGAAATGCAAAGTGCAATTGGGAGAATTCAGTTATCCAAACTTTCAAAATGGCAATCCATTAGGGAATCTAATGCTAATTATCTTTACAATTATTTAAGTGAAATAAAGTCTATAAGAATCCCAATGCCTCCAGACTTCATAAAACATGCATGGTATAAATTTTATATTTTCATAAAGCCTGAAATGATAAAGTGTGATTGGGACAGGAATAGAATATTATCAGAAATAAATCAAGAAGGTTTTCCTGCTTTTACAGGTTCATGTAGTGAAATATATTTAGAGAAATGTTTTAAAAAATACAATTTGAATCCATCTAAAAGATTGCCAGTTGCCAAAGAATTGGGTGAAACAAGCTTAATGTTTCTAGTAGATCATACTATTGATAAAATTTCTCTAGAAAAATATGCTGATGTAATAAAAAGAATTCTTTTGAAAGCAATAAAGTAGAATAAATACAACCAAATATCATTAGATAAATTTGAATTTCTTTATTAGAATTTATGTCGAAATTTAAGAATAATATCTAAAGTATTTATTATGATAAGTCTATTAAATAATTTTCTTAAAAAATCTTCTTTAATTACTAGAAGGATAATTCTTATAAATATAGATATTGCTATAGTTTTAATTTCTAACTACATATTAAACAATCATTCAATAAAACTAACAGAAAGTATTCAATCAGTAATCATATTAATTTTAATATTTTTCTTAACGTATCTTTTCACTGGGCAATATAGAGGAATAACAAAATATGAAGGAGATAAAAGCCATTACAAAATTTCAATAAGGATTATTCTATCTCTCTTGATTTATTCTTTTATTAGCAAAATTCTTTTCAATTCAAATCTAAACTTCAAGATATTATTTATATATTGGGCATCAATTTCAAGCATAACCGTTTTAACCAAAATTTTATTGAGAGATTTATTAATCTATATAAATCAACCCAAGATAGTCAAAAGAATGAACTGCTTAATATATGGAGCAGATACTAAAGGAATACAATTTTCAAAGTTTTTAGACTTAGATCTTAACTATAATATTGTTGCATTTATTGATAATGATCAGAAACTATGGGGTAGAAGGATAAATGATATAAAAATTAATTCTCCAAAATTTTTAGTAAAACAAAGATTAAAAATAAATTATTTATTTCTTGCAACTGAAACCTTATCAAAAGACTCTCGAAAAGAAATTCTAAATATATGCAATAAAAATGATATTCGAGTTATGAAGATACCAGATATAAATGAACTCCCAAAAAATAATTTAATGTTCAATAATCCAAGACCAATTCAAATTGAAGATCTTTTAGGAAGAGAAGTTACATCTATCGAAAGCAAATTGAAATCAAGTCAAATAAAGAACTCAGTAGTATGCGTAACAGGAGCTGCGGGATCTATTGGAAGTGAATTATGCAAACAAATTTTATTGCTTAAACCGTTAAGTCTGATCGTCATAGATAATTGCGAACATAAATTATTTGACTTAAAAAATGTACTAGAAAATAATCCTTCCCCCCATTCACTGATTACTTATCTAGGGGATTTAACAAGAGAAAATTTCATAGAGAAAGTCTTCTCTGAGCATAAAGTTGATATTGTATTTCACGCAGCCGCTTATAAGCATGTCCCATTAGTTGAACAGAATCCATTAGAAGGAATTTATAATAACGTATTTTCAACTCTGGCGATTTGCAAAGTTGTCAAAAAAGAGAAAGTTAAACAATTTGTTTTGATATCTTCTGACAAAGCTGTAAGACCAACAAATATTATGGGTGTTTCTAAAAGACTTGCTGAACTAATAATTCAATCATATGCAAAGCAAAATAAAGATACAATTTTTAGTATGGTGCGATTTGGGAATGTATTAGGATCATCAGGATCAGTTGTCCCAACCTTTAAAAAACAAATAAAAAAAGGTGGTCCCATAACCGTAACTCATAAGGATGTTATTAGATATTTCATGACAATAAAAGAAGCTGCGCAACTAGTTATTGAATCAATCGAATTAGCAGAAGGTGGTGATTTATTTCTACTAGATATGGGTGATCCAATTTCAATATTAGAATTAGCAAATCAAATGATATACCTTAGTGGTTTAAAACCAAAAAATAAAAATAATCCAAATGGAGATATTGAAATTAAATTTACAGGTCTTAGACCTGGTGAAAAACTATATGAAGAACTTCTTATTAATGCTAAGTCTTTACCAACTAATAATCCATACATATTTAAAGCTATAGAATACAGTTATGATCAAGATTTTTTAATGCCAATTTTAATTGATCTTTGTGAAAAAATTAACTCAAATAAGATAGATGCTGTTTATAGAATATTAAAAAAACTAGTTCCAGAATGGAAAAATAATTAAACTTTTAAAAAAATTTTCTTTAACATAATTTTTTAATAATTTAACTTATTAATTTAAATTTATTCTTTCGCCTAAAAAAAATTTAAAAATATAAACGTGCGATTTTAAAATTTTTTAGAACTACTTGTAGTTAGATTCCCACCAACTTTTGAGAATTTTTTCAAGAGATTTAATATCATCATTGTCTCTTATTTGTAAAGAAGAAATATTATCCTTTATTTCATAAAATCCATACCTACTATTTAAAAGATCAACTCCTCTTAAATGTACAGGATGTGTAAGACAGCATAGTCCTAACAAACCAACTAAGGCATTTTTATCTTTCATATTTCTAGGAATAAAACCATTATTAATCAATTTTGTATCATTTTCATGATCTATCCAAATACTTCTTGTTTCAACTTTTGCTGCTATAAGTGTATCTAAACCTTTTTTATTTATATTGATTATCATTTCGTCTATTAAGCTTTGAGATCTAAAAGGATATGTTTCAGAAAGAAAGCATATCAGATCTGGATTTATTCCTAAATCCTCAATTTTGTCAAGCATAAACTTTGCAACTTCTAATCCCCCTATAAAATCCTCGGATAATTCTGGAGGTCTTAAAAGAGGGACTTTAGCACCTAAATCTTCAGCAATTTTGGCTGTTTTAATATTATCAGTAACAACATAAAATTCATTAACGTATTTAGATTTTTTCAGAGTTTCTAATGTATATTCTAAGAGAAATTTATTATTAATCCTAATTGGCTCTCCTTTAACAGGCAAAATAGCCACAGTATTAAGTTTTGAAGGATCAACAAGATAATTATTTTGGGTTGTAAAATTATCCATACTTTCAAGAATATTAACTATTTTCTTAGCTCTTTTTTCATTCAATCCATGATTAATTCCATGCCAATGGTAAACACTAGCTTCTGGTTCATAGGCAATGTTATATCCAGCATTAATAACCTCAACACCCCAGACTCTATCTTCTATATTTGTCACAGTTTCATCAAAGGGGATTTTTTCCCAAAAGCTTCTCTTTATAGCACTATTAGCATTATGAAAGAAAGGATCTTTAATTTGAATTTTAGGGTCTAAGCCAAAAACTGTTAATAAATCTCTTTTATCTAAATCATTTGTGTAGGATAAAGGTTCTTGTCTCCCATATGTTCCGACTATATTTGATTGATCAAGCTTGGCTATCAGTTTTTCTAGCCATTTTTTATTTGTAGGAATACAATGCCCTGATAAGCAAACAATATATTCTCCGGAAGAAGATCTTATTCCTCTATTAATGGCTTTTCCAGGTAAGAATTTGTTAATGTTTAGTACTTTTACTGGAAACTTATTTGCAATTGTTAATGTATTATCAGTTGAATTATTATCAACAATTATTATTTCAATATTAGTATAATTTTGACTACATACAGATTTCAAACAAGCCGATATCCATCTTTCCTCATTTTTAGTCCTTATTATTATGGAAACTAGCTTTTTGCTACTCAATTTTGAATAATTTAGTTCATATTATTATATTATTAAATATAAGTTTATTTTAAAAAGAAAGAAAAATATTATTCAAAAAATATAAAAATTTAATTCAAATTTGTTTATTTGTTTATTATATTTTATATAGATTCAGATAGAGTATATAAAATAACTCTCTATAAATTTATAAATGTTCAATCAAAAAATAATAACAATAATTCTTGCCAGGGGAGGATCCAAAGGGCTTTACAAAAAAAACCTTAGACTTTTGAATAATGAACCCTTAATAACAAGAGCAATAAGACATGTAAAAGAATCAGGAATAAGTAGTGAAATTTTAGTTTCAACAGATGATGAAGAAATTTCTAATATTGCGAAGCAAAGTGGAGCCATTGTTCCATTTATTAGACCTGAAGATTTATCAGGAGATTTAACAACTACAGAAGATAGCCTCAAACATGCATTAATTGAGTTTGAAAAATTAAAGAAAATTAAATTTGATATTGGCGTGTTTATTACTGTAACTGATATATTTAGAGACCCAATTTGGATTAAAGAGGCAGTTGATATTTTAATAAATAATCCAAAAATTGAAAGTGCTTTTTCTGGGCATAAAACTCATAAAAATTTCTGGGAAAAAGATAAAAATGGGAAATGGATTAGATTAAGAGATTGGATGGCTACTTATTCCTCAAGACAAATTAGAACTCCTATAGTTAGGGAAGACACGGGGTTAGCTTGTGCGAGTAGAGCTTATTTATGGAGGGAGGGAAGGAGAATTGGAGACTCGATTGAAATAATTACTAATGATGATGACTTTACTTCTATTGATATACATAACTTGGAAGATCTTTTACTTGCAGAGGCAGCATTAAAAATAAGGAAGAAAAAAAGCATTTCATAGGGATTTAAAAAGTAAAAACAATTTTTAAAGATTAATTTTTAAATTTAATTTATGATCTTATTCTTTTTGAAAGAGATAAAAATAATGGCTTGGAAAATATTTGTTGTGCTCAGAAATAATTGTTTTTAATCCTATATCATTAGCTACCTTTTCAATTTCTCTTAAACTGATTTTTCCTCCTATTTCAAATTGATGAAAATATGATGGATTTTTACTTTGCTTAAATTTCTTTCTTAAAAAAATTGGTCTAGGGAAGTGAAATCTTAGAAGATTGAGAATCAATGAAATGCCTCTACGCAAATAAGGGACTGTAGTCATTATTTCAAAACCTACATAAGCCCCTTCATAAGGCAAAGAGATATAAATATACTTATTAGATAATGATTTAAGTTTATTTAAAAAATAAGGGAATTTTTCAAAAGAATTATGCTCCAAGACTTGAAATGCACATACTAAATCATATCTTTTTTTTATATCTTTGATATTAATCTTCTCAAAGTCCCCTAAGTAGGTTGGACCATTAATAAATGAATTCTCCTCAATATCTATAGTTTCTACATCAATTTTGAAGTGCCTAAGGATTGCAGAGAGAACACCTCTTAAAGATCCAATTTCAAGTACAGTATTACAATCATTTAAATTTAATATAACTTCTGCTTGCTTTAAAATAGAGGTAGTTCTTAAAATACGATTTTTTTTAAAATCACTAATTAGTTTAAATCTATCTTCTAAATTTTTATATCTTTGATATTCCATTAATAATTTTTTGAATTGATAATTGAGATCACTCTATCTTAACTAAATATTTTTAAAGGATACAATTGAACACAATAAAGTTTAATCATTATTGAATCAATAAATGGCAAATATTTTTTAGACTTACAACGTTTAAATAAATTTAAAGTTGAATGAAATAATTTTATTATTTTAAATTTTTTAAAGTTTGTTAATATCAAAATTTTCTATAATTTTTTCTAGTACTCCCTTATTAAATTTAAAAATCTTTTTGCAATTTTTAAGACTTGATAATCTATGGGCAACCATAATAATAGTATATTTATTATCTAATGTATTAATAGATTCCATTATCATTTCCTCAGTTTTATTATCTAAAGCACTAGTTGCTTCATCAAAGATAATCAAAGATGATTCACTGTAAAGCGATTTAGCTATTGCTATTCTTTGTCTTTGGCCACCACTCAAATTAATCCCTCTCTCTCCAATTACAGTTTCAAAACCTTTCGGTAAAGAAAGAACAAATTCATAAATTTGAGCTTTCTTAGCTGCATTTATAAGTTTTTCAAAATCAATCTCACTTCTTTTTATTCCGAAAGCAATATTTTGCGCAATTGTATTATCAAGTAAATATATATCTTGAGCTACATGAGATATTGAAGCATACCATTTCTTTTTTAAAAGTGTATTACCTTTTAGAGATTTATTGTCAATCTTAATTTCTCCTGAATAAGGATCAATTAGTCCCATTAACAAATCAATAAAAGAAGTTTTTCCACTCCCAGTAGTTCCTATTATTCCAACCATTTCCCCTTTAAATATTTTTAAATTAATATCATTCAAGGCTAAGGTTCTACTTCCTTTATATTTATAAGAGACATTTTTAAATTCTATTTCCGAAGAGAAATTTAAAGGACTTTTTATATAACTTAATATATCTTTATCAAAAGACTGATCAATTGTTTTTAAAACTGATCTTAAATCAGCACTATTTCCTTTTATAGATGCCCATGATCTAAAAACCTGTTGCAAATGAGGAAGCATTCTTTGAGCCCCTAAAGCGATAGCTCCTAATACTGGAATTATTTCACTAGAATCATTTCTCTGAACAAAAAGTAAATATGAAATAAATGAGATAAATATTAAACTTATTCCCTCAATAAGATATCTAGGAGAATTTGATATTAATCTATTTTGCGCAAGCCATTTACGTAATGGCAAATCAATATTTTTATAGTAATTGATATATTCAAATTGCTTATTATTGATAATTAAATCTTTTATTGATCCCAGTCCCTCCTGTATTGATTTTATTTGAAGAGATCTATTGGTATTAATCTTTTGACTATTTTGTACTAATTTTTTTCTTGAGGAAAAAACTATAAAATAATAAGTTAAAGAAAAAAATAACATTGACAGAATTGCTACCTGCCAATCAGCAATAATCAGAAATGAAAATAAAAAAATCAATATAAATATTGAAGTAATCATTCTCAAGGATTGATTTATAACAGCTATAGTTTTATCAATCTGAATACTTATAATTTTAATTAACTCACTACTATTTCTGTAAAGATGAACATCATATGGTTGGCAGATAGTTTTTTTATATGCCTCAAAACTAAAATCATGACCAATTAATGCTACAAGTCTCTCTGTATACCATATATTCAAAAGTCTTATTAAAATTGTTAAAAAAGCTGCTAAAGAAAAAGTGATAGTTAATAAAAATAATAAAGATAAATTTGATTTTAAGCTTATTGAATTCAAAACATCAATGAAAAATCCTTCCAATTTATTATTATTACTGGATGTCAATACTGAAAGAAAAGGTATAAAACTGCCTATAGAAATTATCTCTGAGAATCCACTTAATAAAATTGTTATTAATAATATAAACAGTTGCCTTTTTCTCTTGATATTAAGTCGTTTCCATAACTGCCTTATTAAATAAATTGAATTATTAGAATATTTCTTATTTTTATACATTATTAAAAACTTCAAATTTTATATATTATATTTTAAAAAACGAAATTAATTATAAGTTTAGATTTATCTTACTTTATTGAAAAAACAATTCAACTATAATTTTTTTAAAAAATTATTTAAAATTTACGAATTAAAAAATTTAGAAAAATAATTGATGTTAGAATTTTATTTTAATATAACTTTATTAAAATTTTATAAATTTTAATTAATGAGTTTTCTTGATATTAAAATTAGATTATTTCCTTTTAAAAAGGTTGAATTTGTAATCTTTGGCAAAACAAATTCTCACTTCATTGAAGATTGTTTAAAACTAATCCCAAAAGTTGAATATCAGATAGTTGATGTGACAATTAATACTATATACCTTTTAGTATTTTTCTCACCAAAATTTTATTTT
>MDTE01166189.1_pt1 | contig 18155 bp, 15 predicted proteins | sample 811231 | NCBI WGS metagenome assembly MDTE01 (sample SAMN05326651, study PRJNA326480) | marine metagenome | isolation source: seawater | place: Indian Ocean: Red Sea | collected 2010 | reverse complement strand
TTTTTTAGATGAAATAAGTTTTTTTCTATAATAAATTCTTGTTTTATTCTTTGATTAATAAAGTCTTTTTTTATATATTTTTTAATAAGAGAGCTACCAAATGCTTTTTTTATATTAATTTCTGGAAATATATTTTTAGTCGATAAAGTTGCAGTAGAACAGCAGGCAACAGATAGAGTAGTTGCTCTTATATGCTCAATGATATAGGCACATATAATTTCTAATGGGATATTTCCTAAACAAAAATTTGAGTAATTCGGATATGGATTAAATATATGCAAATGATTAAATTGATTTATTTTTTTTAATTTTTCATATAAGTATTTATTTTTTGTTATTTGACTTCCTGGATGCGGTTTAATTAAAAGATAATTAAAACTATTCAAATTAGAATTTTTTAAATAACTTATATACATCTCAATTTCTTCATTAATTCCTGACCTTTTTGTTTCAGCAAAAGTCGTTGTTGGGAAAATAAATAATGCTTTTCTAGATATATTTTTCTTCTTGAAAATATTAAAAATATATTCAAGTGTATTTAATAAGTCTTGATCATATTTATTTCTAATATGATCAATTAAAATATTTCTTACAAATTTGCTATTTATCTTTTTAGAATTTAAATTTAATTCTTTATTCTGAACATCGAAGAGATGATAAGAGGCATATAAATCATTTTTTTTTATTAATCTTACATTTCCTTCATTTCTTTTTATCAACCATTCAGGAGTATCATAGGGCATCAAATTAAGAAATCCATCACCAAAAAGTATTTTTTTAAAACCTGGAACTGGGAGTTTTATAGAGATTTTTTTTAAACATCTAGATGCAAATTTATTAGTATTTAAAAACGGACTTTTAAAGGTTAATGAGTCATTAATCCATCTATATCTTGGTTGCCATAAATAAATTTTTTTAAAATTCTGAATTAAAAAAAGAATTATTAGGAATGGAGAAACTAATAATCTTTTAGAAATCGAGTTTATTTTAATTTTTAAGAAATAATTTTTACTATTTTCCTCATAAACATTTTTTAATATATTATTCAATTTTTTATCTGCACTACAAGGGAAAATAAAAAGTATATAAAAAATATTAAAAGTTTCTTTATTATTGAAGTATTCACAGTGATATTTATTTGCCACTAAAAAAGCTAATTGTGTAGTGTAAGAACTTAAAGTGACAATATTAATCTGTTTAGAGATGTAAAATTTGGAAAGTATTTCAAAAAAGAAATTGATTCTTCTGAATATTTTATTCATCACTTGAAATCCTAATAGCTTTCATTATTTCAAAATTTCTTGCGGAGATCCTTCTTGCAAAATAATTCCACTATTAATTTTGATTATCCTATAGCATTTTAATAGAGTAGAGCAACTATGAGATTTCATTAATAAGGTAGGATCTTTCGAAATCTTATAAAGAGAATTTATTACTTGGTTTTCAACTACCTTATCTAAGGAAGAATTAAGATCAGAATCATTTAAATAAAAATAATATCCCCATTATTTATATTTTGGTTTAACACTAAGATAAAATATTATTTAATAAAAGGAATTATGAAAGTTTCTTACATTATTGGTTTATCATGTTTTTACCATGATAGTGCTGCCACATTATTAAAGAATGGAGAAGTTGTTGTAGCAGTCCAAGAAGAGAGATTTTCTAGAAAAAAGCATGACCCAAGTTTTCCAATTAATGCTATAAAGTTTTGTTTGAAATCTCAGAATATTGACTTTAGAGATATTGAAGCAATCATTTATTACGAAAAACCATTACTTACCTTTGAACGTCTCCTTGAGACATATTTAGGCATCGCACCAAGGGGTTTAAGATCTTTTATTACAGCAATGCAAGTTTGGATTAAAGAGAAACTTTTTTTAAAATCAATTTTAAAGCAAAAATTTAAAGCATTGTCAAAAGAACTTTTTCCTGAGTTAGAACCATCAATTCCTCAATTTCTTTTCTCAGAACATCATCAATCGCATGCTTCTTCAGCTTTTTATCCAAGTCCTTTTGAAGAAGCGGCTATTCTTTGTATGGATGGTGTCGGGGAATGGGCTACGACTTCTGCCTGGATTGGAAAAAAAAACCAACTAATACCTTTATGGGAAATTAGCTTTCCACACTCCTTGGGTCTTCTATATTCGGCATTTACATACTATTGCGGTTTCAAGGTAAATTCTGGTGAATATAAGCTAATGGGTTTAGCACCTTATGGGAATCCAATTTATGTAAAAAAAATAAAGGATAATCTAATAGATATTAAAGATGATGGGACTTTTAAATTAGATATAAGTTACTTCAAATATCACCGGGGATTTCGAATGACTAGTAAAAAATTCCATAAACTTTTTGGTGCCCCACCAAGAGAATCTGAATCCGAACTAAATCAATTTTTTATGGATATAGCAGCATCAATTCAAGTGGTTACAGAGGAAATAATCCTTAAACTTGCCAAGTCCCTTAAAAAAGAAACAGGATTAAAATATCTTTGTCTTTCTGGTGGAGTAGCTCTTAACTGTGTAGCGAATGGCAAATTACTTGCATCAAATATTTTTGATGATATTTGGATTCAACCTGCCAGTGGAGATTCTGGTTCTGCATTAGGAGCTGGACTTATTGCATGGTATGAATATTTTAAAAACCCAAGAAAAATAAATCCAGATGATTCAATGAAGGGTACTTATCTTGGTTGTGAGTTCTCCAATAAAGAAATTATTAATTATTTAAATAATATTAATGCAAACTTTCAAACATATGAAGACGAGGAGCTATTTGAAAAACTTTCAGAAATTTTAAATCAAGGTAAAGTTATAGGTTGGTTCAATGGAGCGATGGAATTTGGCCCAAGGGCCTTAGGCGGAAGATCTATCATAGGCGATCCACGTAATCAGCATATGCAAAGTGTTATGAATCTAAAGATCAAATATAGAGAAAGTTTTCGTCCTTTTGCTCCATCAGTTCTTGAAGAAGATGTTTCTAAGCAGTTTGAGTTAAATACTAAAAGTCCTTATATGTTACTAGTTGCGCCAGTCAAAAAAGAACTTTGCAAAGATATGAACAAAGAACAGCGGAATCTCTTTGGAATTGAGAAATTAAATATTACTCGTTCAACTTTGCCTGCAATTACGCATATTGACTACTCTGCTAGAATTCAAACCGTAAGCCAGAAGACTAATCCTAGGTATTATAATCTGATAAAAACCTTTAAGAAAAAGACTGGTTGTTCATCCATTGTTAATACTTCATTTAATGTAAGAGGCGAACCTATTGTATGTACCCCTCAAGATGCATATAGATGCTTTATGAGAACAGAAATGGACGTGCTTGTACTGCAAAATCAAATCCTATTTAAAAATGATCAACCTACAATAAATAATGATGTAAATTGGAAGCAGGAATTCGCATTAGATTAATATGAAAAACTCTTTGACTAAAAAGCAATTGCGAGAATTTGGATTACTTATTGGTTTTGCATTACCTCTAATAATTGGCTTAGTTCTCCCAGTAATTTGGGGCCATAATTTCAGACTATGGACACTTTGGGTTGGGATTACCTCTATAACTGTTTCAATAATAAAACCTAAATTACTTACACAACCTTATAAAGCCTGGATGCTTTTAGGTCATATGCTGGGATGGATAAATAGCCGAATAATACTTGGTATAATCTTTTTTTTAGTTGTCCAACCTATTTCTTTAATTATGAAAGTTTTTGGATATGATCCATTGAGAAAAAAGAACTTAGGTCTAAAGACTTACCGAGAAAATTGTCAATCTAAAAAAATTGATTTAACAAGGATTTTTTAATTTATGGAAGCATTTATTGATCTAATGAAAGATTTATGGGACTTTCTTAGAGTCAGAAAGAAGTATTGGTTAGCGCCTCTAATGCTAACAATTATTTTAATGGGAACGCTAATTATTTTCACTCAGGGTTCTGTTATTGCCCCATTTATTTATACACTTTTTTAACCAAAGTGAATTATTTGAAGCTTTTTAAAAAAGCTTCTTTGAGTAAAATTTTATTCTGGAATATAACTCTAGCAATTGGTTTTTTGTACTTTTCTTTTACAATTCTTGAATACAAATTATCAAATTAGAAAAGGGAAATCTTCCTCTGCCTAATAAGTTAAGAACTATAAGAAGTTTTGACAATGGATACGTATTAGTAGATGGGAAAAAAGATACAACAGCCATGCCGTGGAACTTGGACATATAAAATATTTTCATAATGAAAATAAATTTAGATTAAATGAAAAAATTCATACACCTCCAACAAATTAAAAAAATCGATAATAACTTTTGGAGACAGCACTAGCTACGGATTAAACATATATAATGAATTTACATTTATTCAACAAATAAAAACTTCTTAAAACTTAGAAAATAACCATAATTCAAGTTTCCCAGGAGTTAATATTCAAGGAATTAATGCAAAACTTGAATGTTTAAATAGCATGCATATAGCAGAAAACGATAAACCAAAATTATTAATAGTTGGTCTTTTTTTCAATGATTTCAAGTCAAGTGCAATAGTTAAATATTCAATTGATCACGAATTATGTAAAAAAAATGGTTTAAAAGCTCTCAACCTGAATAATATACCTTTAAAAGGTCCTTTTATAGTGGACTAATCTTAGATCGTTTTTAGAGAATCCCATTAGTTAACCATTTCTTATACATGTCTAATGCTGGTTGATCTTTTTTAATACCCTTCCACTGCTGAACTGGAGAAGTCCATCCAGTTTTGCTTTTACGAAGAATGAAATCAGGTAACAAATTTTTATAAGCTTTCTTTGTCATCCCTTTTTGGCCTAGTTTTAATTTCTCCATAGGATTTATATTCATACAATAAGTCATTAGGCGCTTACTTGCCCAAGGGAAACGACCTTCCATCGAATACATCATTCCAAGACGATCGTTACGGCGAAAAAAATCTTCAGAACAATTTCCTATTTGATCCATTCTTTGATAAGCACAAATTGCGTACGATGTTTGTAAATTTCTAAAGGGACCATTTAGAAGATAATCGCAAATATCATCTTTAGAAATCTTCACGGATATTCTTGGGGGGCTTTTTAATCTATCCGTCCATTTTTTTAATGTATATCTTAATTCTGGCTGAGAGTTTATGTTTGAAGATAATTTTTTTTGAAAATTAAAGTAAGAAGGATATCCTAAGGTGAGCTCGTCTCCCATGTCACCAGCTAATGTTATGACAATACCTGCGTCAGCCATTTCTTTATTGACATGTTGATACATAGGGATTGACCAGTTATACATTGGCTCCTCGCAGGCTTTCCATGCTTTCTCGAAATAATTATCCCAGTCCGATTCTTTATGTAAAACTTCATAATGATTAGTCCCTAGCTCTTTAGATAATTTTTTTGCACATTCAGCATCTGAATTAAAATCTTCTCCTTTTCTAGAATAAGTTATGGTAATTTCCCTGGTATTCCATAAAGAGAAAGTTCGATGGCTATGAATTTTTTTTGGATTAGGGTAAACTCTCGAAGTAAAAGTTTTAATACCTTTATCAAGTTCTGAAGCATGTAGAGCTAGAACAGCCGAATCCATACCCCCGGAAAGAAATATTCCTCGCTGCCTTATCCCACGCATGCATCTATGAACAGCTAATCTTACTTCCTCAACAAATTCTTCCTCTTGAAAATATTGATCTTCTGTTCCAAAAACAATATCTGAACGTTTTCTTAAAATTTTATTATCACGAAAAGTTACTGACTCACCAGGCAAAACCTTGTAGATATCATTATAAAAAGAATATTCAGTAACATTGAGACCAGTATACGCAAAGCAGGCCTCCGCTATGGGATTAACTGTTTCTTCTCCAGTTAAAAGTGCTTTTAATTCAGATGCAAACTGCATCCCTTTGTTTCCAGAAAATCTATAGTATAAAGGCTTAATCCCAACATGATCTCTGGATAGTGTTAGTGTTAAATCTTTAGAATTCCATAAAGCAAATGCATGTTGGCTATCTATTTGTTCAACAAAAGATATCCCAAATTCATCTAAACCCCACGCTAATAATTCAGTATCACATTTTGTTCGTGCCTGGAAAACATCATGATATTTTTCGCAAAGATCTTCATAATTAAAAATTTCACCATTGTATACAAGAATATTTCCATTGGGGGTTATCCATGGTTGCTTTGATTCTTGTGGGTTATCTGTGATAGCTAAAAGATTATGACCTAATGAGATGTTTAATTTATCTGTATAAAATGAAGTATAATCTGGACCTCTATGTTTGCATTTATTCATCATTTCATTCAATAAAACTTCATCTATCCAAGTAAATCCATAAATACCGCACATAAGAAGTCTTTGATATTTTTTCTATAATAAATGGCAACCCTAAAAGATAAAAGAGTTGCAATGAATTAATTGTCAATAAATTAATTTCCTAAGTTTCAAAATAATAGTTATTGTTTTTCTGAAATAAATTTGTCTATACAATTATGTAATCTCTCAAACATATCTTTAGTCATTCCGTGATGTAGAGGTAATAATACTCCTCTTTCCATAATTGAATCTGCATTCGGATACCCTTCTTTTCTTGTTTTTTTATTCATTCCTTTACACATAGGCTGCCTTAGAACATTTCCAGTAAAAACTACTCTTGTTTGAATTGCTCTTTTTTCAAGATAAATTTGAAATTCTTTTCTGGTAAAGTTAGCTTCTTTATTAATTAGTACTGGGAAAGCCAGCCAAGCTGTGCTGGATCCTGGTAATTGTTTAGGATTGCTAAAAAAATCTTTGTATTTATCAAAGAAATTACATTGTAATTTAAAGTTTTCTTGTCTAGTTTTGATATTTTTTTCAAGTTTTTTAAGTTGAGAAAGACCAAATGCAGCTCCTATTTCACTGCCTTCTAAATTATATCCTATTTTTTCAAATACAAATTTTGCATCATAATCTAGACCATCAAGATTAACATCAAAGCGATTTTCAATTAACTCACTTTTATCATCAAATAACGAAGAACTTCTCCCCCAAGACCTAAGTAATTTTGCATTCTCAATTGCTTTTGAATTATTTAAAGTCAATGCGCCACCATTGCCAGCACAATTAATAATATGAGATCCATAAAAGCTTGTAATTGACATGTCAGTATAAAATCCACTGGAAATATTATTTTCAAGGGTTGCACCCAAAGTATCAGCAGAATCTTCAATAACTAGTAAATTAAATTTATTTGCAATTTCTCTAATTTCAGGCCAATTACATAAGTTCCCCATTAAATTAGGAGCTAAAATTGCAACTGTTTTTTGTGTAATCATTTCTTCTATTTGAGAAGTATCTATGCAATAAGTTAAAGGTTCAACATCAACAAAAACTGGTACTAAATTATTTTTTGCTAAACAACCAATTGTTGTAGAAAAAGTAAGCGCAGGAGTAATTACTTCTCCACCAAAAGGTAAATCTAAAGATTCAATCCCAATATATAAAGCTGATGAGCCTGAATTAACATACAAACAACTTTTTTTATTGAATAAATTAGCAATTTTATCTTCAAAATCTCTCGAATATTTCCCCATCTGAGTAGATTCATTAAGACATTTAACTACAGCATCTATCTCTTCCTGACCATAAACAGTTTTTGCATAAGAAATTTGTTGCATGACTTTAGCTTTTTTCTCTTTAAATATTAACAAAAAGCAACTCTGGTTTTTCATTTTGTATTATTCAATCAATTAACAAAATTGAGAATTATTTATCAGATTTTGTAAGTAAAATGCTAATTACAGATGCATTTAGAAATAGAAAATAAGAATATTTGAGAGGTTAGTTATCTAAGGGTGATCAAAAATTTATTTTTTTAAAAATAATAAGATTGAATATAAAAAAATATTTCCTATGAATTCAATATTTAGTATAATTCTGTAAAAAATTTCTTTAATTTTTTTTTGAAAATTCTAGAAATAGGAAAATTTTGAATAAATTTACTAATAATTCTTTTCAACATTTTTTTTTCTTGTGATTTTGTGGATATTTCTTCATTTGTTGATTCATATGTAGTATTAGTATCATTAAAAAAATCAAAATGGTTGCTGTTCATTTTACTTATGCCACTAGGGATGTCCTCTTCTTTATAAACAACATCTATAGAAATTCCTAAGGTTCCATATACTGGTTTATGAGCAACTTGTTTGGAGTCACCAATAATAACAAAATTAGGGTTGTAATAAACTAAGTCAAAATTACCTTCTTTATCATCATTTTCTAAAAAAATATTATTTAATACACTGTTGAATATCGAAATAGGATGATTAAGAAGGTTCTCTTTGCACAGAGAATTCATCCAACTTGGTAGGTTATAACCTTTTGTTGAGAATTTATCATAATCTGGAATATCTAATGAATTCTCTGAACAGAATTTTTTCAATCTATCTATTAGTTGAGGTCTTGAAGGACCAATGCCCCATATTCTGCACGATGAAGTACTTAAATTTAAAAAGAACTTTATAGATCTATAGTTTTGATATGATCTTGACTTGTCATGACGATCTAAATGTAGCTCTCTTCCAATAGTTTCTGAAGGATAAACTATATCTTCTATTCTTAAGATTGATGTGTCCCCACATATTTCCTTAGCAGTATTAATTAAAATTGCTTTTGCTTTGACGAAGCATTGATATATTTCTAATTCCTTTTCATTGAGTCTTTTAGGATTTAAACGGTCAAGATAAAGTTTTTTGGCAATACCATTTTTCCAAACACATGCATTCTTAAATTCTATTGATTCGTTTAATAGTTTCTTGAATTCAAGAATTTTCATATCATCAAGATGATTAGAATCAGATTTTAATTTGCTTAGTAAAACGCCACCAGATTTAATAAAGTCTAAAAATTGAGAATTCTTTTTTAGTTCAAAATTTAGATTATCTAATCGAATATATTCCAATCCTCTTTTTGTTTTGAGAGTTGATTTATTTTTAAGTTCAACTGAATTTATTTTTGGCATTTAATATCTAAATCTTTTTAAAAAAGTCGTAGTTTAATTATATTGGACAAACCAGGAAGCGATTAATATAAAAGATGTATCTTTTTAATTTATAATATAAGTTAGTCGATTTTAAATTTATGAAGGCAGTAATACTTGCGGGGGGGTTAGGAACAAGAATTAGTGAAGAAACTCATTTAAGGCCAAAGCCAATGGTAGAGATAGGAGGTAAACCAATTTTATGGCATATTTTGAAAATTTATAGTTCTTATGAAATTTTTGATTTTATAATTTGTTGTGGATACAAAGGTTACATAATTAAAGAATACTTTAATAATTACTTTCTTCATATGAGCGATGTAACATTTGAAATGAGTAAAAATGAAATGGTAGTTCATCAAAAAAAAGCGGAGCCATGGAAAATAACTTTGGTGGATACTGGTGAATATACAATGACAGGAGGAAGATTACTAAAAATAAAAGAGTTCCTGAAAGATGAAACCTTTTGCTTTACGTATGGCGATGGGGTCTCTGATATTAATATAAAAAGTTTAATCAATCATCACAATAAGAATAAAAGATTAGCCACTATTACTGCAGTAAAGCCTCCTGGAAGATATGGAGTAATTAATTTAGGAGAAAATAATTCAGTAAAAGGTTTTCAAGAAAAAATTGATGGTGATGGGAGCTGGATAAATGGAGGTTTTTTTGTATTAGAACCAGAAACTTTGAATTTAATAAAAGATGATGAGACTATTTGGGAATATGAACCATTGAATTCTTTAGCCAAAAATAATCAGCTCACTTACTTTAAACATGAGGGTTTTTGGCAGCCAATGGATACACTAAGAGATAAAAACAATCTTGAAAAAATGTGGCAACAAAATAATGCTCCTTGGAAGAATTGGAATTGATTAACAAATCCTTCTGGAAAAACAAAAAAGTTTTAATTACAGGCCATACAGGTTTTAAAGGTACATGGTTATTATTATGGCTTCTTAATTTAGGAGCGAAGGTATACTGTTATTCTCTTGAACCTGTTGGAGAGAGAAATTTATTTTTAAATCTTTTTAAAAATAATAAGAATTCTTTTAATTTTGAAGAAATTTATTCTGATATCAGAGATCATGAATCTTTAACAAAATGGATCAATCATTCTCAACCTGAAATAGTTTTACATTTAGCGGCTCAACCTTTAGTAAGAGAGAGCTATCTTGAACCTTTACATACATGGGAGGTTAATTTAATTGGGTCTCTAAAAATTCTTGAATCCTTAAAAAATTTAGATCATAAATGTTCAGTAGTCATGATTACCACAGATAAAGTTTATTTAAATCAAGAGCAAATTTATGATTTCAAAGAAAATGATACGCTAGGAGGTAACGACCCCTACAGTGCGAGTAAAGCATCTGCAGAGATTGCAATTGCTAGTTGGAGAAGAAGTTTTTGCGGCAATGAAAAATATCAGACTAATAATTTAAGAATTGCAACTGCCAGAGCAGGAAATGTTATTGGAGGAGGAGATTGGAGTAAAGATCGTATTATTCCAGATATAATTACCTCACTTTTAGATGAGAAAATAATATCAATAAGAAATCCTCAATCAACTAGACCATGGCAACATGTTCTTGAACCTCTAAATGGATATTTAAAACTTGCCGAATATTTGCATCAATCTAATAATCCTAGATGTGAGGCATATAATTTCGGGCCAAATCCTGATAATAATAGAACTGTTATGGATCTAGTAAAGGAAGTTATAGAAATCTGGCCTGGCAAATGGGAAAATGAGCAGGAATTATCCTTTTTTTACGAATCAAAGAATTTAAGCTTAAATAGTGAAAAAAGCTTCAAAATACTTAACTGGAAGAATAAATGGAACTTTAATCAAACAATTTTCAATACAGTAAGATGGTATGAAAAAGTTTATAAAGAAAATTTTTGTCCTCTTGAATCTTGTCAAAATGACCTTCTAAATTACCAAGAAACTAATTAAAATATGAAAAATTTTAAACTTGATAAAAATAATCAGTTTATTGATAAAAACAAAATTTATGATTGAAATATTATCAGAACCTCTTCCAGGAGTATACATATTAAAAAATTTTTTTAATAATGATGAAAGGGGGACTTTTTCTAAAATTTATAGTGAAAAATCTTTTAAACAAATTGGTTTAGATTTTGAACCTAAAGAGCATTTTTTCACTAACTCAAGGAAAGATGTTATCAGAGGAATGCATTTTCAAATTGGGAGCTCTGCCCAAGATAAATTAATTTTTTGTACACAAGGAAGCTTTATTGATGTGATTGTTGATGTCAGAGAAGGATCCACTACATTCAATAAGCCTTTTTCTATTGAATTAAATGAGGGAGATTCAAAATCTATTTTCATAAAAAAAGGATATGCACATGGCTTTTTATCTAATACAAAAACATCTTCAATTCACTACCTTACTTCTACAATTCATAACCCCCTTAATGATAAAGGGGTTTTATGGAATAGTATTGCTTTTAACTGGCCAGTTAAAAATCCTCTTTTATCAAAAAGAGATCGTAATCATCCATCTATTAAAGAGGTAAAATGCGAATTTTCCTGACAGGCGGTACTGGTTTCATTGGATCACATTTTATCAAAAATGCACTCAAAAATAATTTTGAAATAATTGGTCTTAAGAGATCTAAGAAAATAAATACAAGGATCAAATTAATAAGTCAGCCTTTTTGGCTTACTCAACAAATAGATTATGTGGATAAAAAATATTTTAAAGGGGTAGATGTCCTTGTTCATATGGCAGCTCACAGTGCCAATCATCCTTACGATTCCTTAGATGAATGTTTGAAATATAATTTAAATTATCCTCTTAATCTTTTAAATTCTGCTCTAAATGCAGGAATAAAAAAATTTGTGATTATAGGAAGCTGTTTTGAATATGGGAAATCCTGCAATAGATATGAAAAGATTCCCGCTAATGCTCCCCTTGAACCTATCTCAACATATCCTGCCTCTAAAGCAGCTGCAGCAATAGCTTTTCTTCAATGGGCAATAGAAAATAAAGTTTCAATGAGCCTTTTAAGAGTTTTTCAAATTTATGGTGAAGGAGAACTATCCTCAAGACTTTATCCCTCCTTAATAAAAGCTGCTAAAGCTGGACAGGATTTCCCTTTAACCGAAGGTCAGCAGGTTAGAGACTTTATGAATGTAGATCTTCTTTCAAAAGAATTACTTAAAGAGGTTGAATTAATAGTTAAAGAAAAAAATCTTTTGATTAAAACACAAAATATTGGAACTGAATCTCCTCAAAAACTAATGGACTTTTCGAGAAATATTTGGAATAAATATAGAGCAAAAGGGGAATTACTTTTTGGGAAAAAGCCTTATAGAAAAGATGAGATAATGAGGATAGTTCCTTGTTTAAAGCCCTATTATTATTTTCAATAATGCAATTAAAAAAAATATTCAGCCTACTATCTGCTAATAATTTATCAGCTTTAAAACTTTTTGAGTCACAGGAAATGATAGTTTTTCCAAAAGATGGCAAAATTAAGTTTATACACATAACAAATGAATTATTTTGTAAGGAAACAATTGATAATTTTTTTAAAAATAATGAAATTATTAAATTTTTACCTAAGGAAATAGTAAAAAATAATATCTACATACCAAAAAAAATATCTAATTTAACTTTTCCTCAGTATTTTTCAACATTAGCTCAAATCAAAAAAAATTTTTTAAACCTAATTTTTTTAAAATTTAAAAATTTTATCCCCACATATATAGTAAATTTTATTTATAACAAATTCACCTTTAATACATTTTGGGAAGCAATTTTATTCGAAGAAATTGGAATATTAATTAATGCAGATAAAAATATAAAAAGATGTAAACCAATTGGTTCCTCTATTTTAGAGAAGGCTACTGGATCTATAATTTGTCACCTTTATTATCATAATAATTTAATCATATGTCCTTTATATCAAGGATCGCTAAATCAAAACAATGGTCTTGTTATTTTTTGTAAATCAACCAATACTTTTTATTTTATTTTAACAAAAGTTTTAAAAAATAAGTTTACTGAAGATATAAAAATTATGAAATGTTTTGGTCAATCTATAATTAACTCTGCGAACAAAGCGAATATAAAAAAAACTAAAAAGTTAATTTATGTTGGAGGGAAAATAAATTATGGGCACACAATAATAAATGATAGTGCTTATTTAAAGTATCTATTTTCAGATAGATATGAAAACCTAAACTTTATTCTGGGAAACTATGACTTTTTATCTACATTAGAGCTTTACAAAAAAGTAAAATTAGGATCAAAAACAAAAAAAAATAATTTTCATTTACTTAATGATTACTATTTCTCAAATTCTATTTTTTCTGTTCCCAACTATTTCGTTTTACCTTTACCTTGTTACCGTCCCTCAGAAATGTCTATAAACTTAATTTCATATCCATTAAAAGAAAGAAAATATAAAAGAAAATATAATGCTTTCTACTTTTTACTAGATGAGAGAAAAAGTCACAGAACTTTAAGAAATATTATTGAAGTTCTTGATACTATTTGCAAAGAATTGAAAGCAAAAAAAATTAATAATATAATTTTAGATGGAATGACATCAGTACCTAATTATGGTAAAAATCAGACTTCCATTGTTAACTCACTATCAAAGGAATTTCTAAAAAAAGCAATTGAAAAAGTTAAAGAAAATAATATGCAGTTCAATATAATTGATGGTTTAAGCATCATAGAAAAAAATAAATTATGTGCGAAATTTAACATTAAATCTGGATTTGCTTCTTATGGCGCTGGAATGGCTTATCCAATTTATATTTTAAATATCCCAATAGCTATTGGTGGCACTGACGCAGTAATATCAAAGAAAACACTTAAAAGATGGCGATGGCACTTTTCAAAATACTGTCATCCAAATAGAAATGAAAAAGAATTCCTTATCCCTAGTAAAAACTTCTCTAATAAAGGGTACAATTTAAATATTCAACAACTTAAAAAATATTTAACTAATAATTTAGAAAAAAATAGTTCAAATTATATTCTTAAATAAAAATGAAGATAAAGTATTTATTAAGTGGAAGACTTTTTGCCGACCTAACTCATATCAGGCGATTTGTTGATATTTGGCCTAATGATTATCCATTCCCTGAATTAGTTTCGGATTTGAGTGAAATTAAAGGTAATGATATAGTATTCACTTATGGTTATTTAGGCTGCTCAGTTGATTTAATATTGAGACACGACCCTGAAAAGGTATATATATTTGACAATTCCATTTTCAATTCTTATGGACAAAAATACTTTAGATTATTAAACGGTAATTTAGAAACTATAGTAAAAAAGGAACAATCAAATAGTAATTACATTTTTAACTACTATAAGAGGCAAATCACAAAAACAATTAATCGTCTAAAAGCAAATAAAATTGATATATCTGATAAAAAATTAGATGCTGAACTACCAATAAATAATTTTGATCTTCAGCTACCTTGGTCAGTGCCAATAAAAAATATTATTAAATCAAAAGATGATTTATATATAAATATTTTTGAGAAAAATAAATTAAATTTCATAAAAAATAAGGTTATAAATTTACCTAAGAAAAATAATATAGATTTACTTAGTAACAAACATATCCCAATATTTAGAGGATTAGTAAATAATAGAAAGAGAAAATACGATATTGATAAATACATATCAAGATGCAGCAAAATGATATCACCAACCAGTACATTATCTATGAGAGGTATCTTATTAAAAAAAGAAATCTATATTTCAAAATATAATCCACTAAGCAATTTTATAATTGAAAATCCAAATTTTAATAAATATAATCAAAAAAAACTAATATATCTTCTAACTAAATATTTATGTAGTATAACCTATAATATTAGAGAAATATACGAGCATTTAGAATATTAATATTATAAAAATGGACATCATAGATTTAATAATTTCTTATACTGGTTTTAATAAAACAAAAACTTATAAAGACTTTATTACTCTTTCAAGTATTTCTCAATTAATAAGGTACAAAACTCACTCAAAAAAAAACATCGGAAGTATTATTATAATTTTCAAAAAATATTCAGCATTATTGACTCGAATATTATTTAAGAATACCTTAATTAAATTATCAATATTCAACTTCTATTCAATAAAAGAAAAATATGATTTAGCGATAATCTATCCAAATAATGATCAATGGGTTCTAAGAGGAATTTCTAATGATTTAGCTGTTCAGTTTAATAAAAATGGTTTAAAAGTTCTTGAAATACCGGCAAATAAAATAAAAGAAGCTTATAAAGCAAAGCATATTTTATTTATTCAACATGATTTAGCAATCAGATTGACAAAATTTAATTCATTTCTCCTTAAAAATTCAAGTGTATATATTACCCACTTAAGAACAATTTCTTTTATCAAGGTCGAAGAATTAAGTAAATTCCAATATGTTTTTTGTCAGTCTTCTAAAGATCAGATGAGACTATATACATTAGGAAGTCTCCCAGGGAGAGTAATTCATTTACCAATAGGGATCGATCAAAATAAATTTTACAACTTTAATGATTTTAATAACAGAGAATACGATTTTGTTATAAGCACACCTTTGAAATTAGATTCACTAGGTTCTCATTATTGGTTTAGAAAATCATCGATATTATTACAAGATATTATACTTGAACTTATAAATCGAAATTATAAAATTCTTGTTATTGGAGAAGGATGGAACAAATCTTTCATCGAAGGAAACTCAAACATAAAGATAATAAATCCTGGATATAGTACTAAAAATAAATTTCTAAATAATTGTAAAGTTTTTCTAAATTTATCCTTACTTGAAGGAGGTCCGGTAACTATTCTCGAAGCTTTAGCTGCTGGTTGTTCTATAATTTCTAAAGATAATGGTTTATCTATAGATTTATCTATAGATTTCCCAAAAAATCTTTTTATTATAAAAAATATCTTTAATAAATATATCTTGACTAATGAAATTGAAAAGATTTATAAAAATTTGTCAATTAATGATTCAAACTTCAATAGAGAATTACTAGTAAAAAAATATTCATTTAAATCGTTGGCTAATCAAATTATTAAAAATATAGATTTCTAAACTCATATTATGAAAAGATCGCTACAAAATATCATAAAAATATGGAAATTATTGGATAACAAACATAGAGATAAATTATTCCTTATTATTATTTTTATGTTTATTATTTCTGTTGGAGAAATATTAACATTATTCTGCATAAAACCCTTAATTGCATTAATTACTGCAAATCAAGAATCAACAAATAATTTTTCAATTAGTATTTTAAATCAATTTGACAATAATTATAAACTAATTTTTTTAGGTATAACCATTGTTATTTTAATAATCTCTTTAAATTCAATTAAGATAATATATCTATGGCAAATTAATAGAATTTCTGCATCTATTGGAACATTAATAGGGGTGGAAATATTTTCAGAACAAGCACTTGCTAAATACTATGATTACGACAAAGAAGATAGTAGTTTAATCATTTCAGCTCTTACAAATCAATTATTTTCCACAGTAACTTCTATAATAAATTTTTTAAAAGCGCTTTCATCGATACTCGTTTGTATATTTATTACAGCCGGATTATTAATTTTAGATTTTAAAAAAAATTTAATAGCAATAATTCTATTCCTTTCTATATATCTAATTACTTATCTAAGTATTGAAGATAGGCTAAAAAAAATAAGTGAAATAATAAAAATTAAATCTGAATCTCAAATAAAAATAATAAAAGATGTAATTGGAGCAAATAAAGAAATTCTTTCAAACAATTTACAGCCTAATTTTAGAGAAAAATATAAATTTATTGATTGGGAATTAAGGAGAGCAAAAGCAAATAGTGGAACTTTTAAAATAATCCCAAGGTTAATAATTGAAGCATCAGCGATTACTTTTTTAGTTACTATAGCAATATTTAATAATCTTGAAAAATCAAACAGCATTGCAATAATTTCATATATTGGAAGTCTTGCTTTTGGAATTCAAAGGATTATGCCATCGTTGCAAACAATTTATGCATCATGGTCATACATTATTGGGGAAACGGCATCAGTTTCAAATATTGTTAATCTCCTCAACTTTAGAAATGATTCTCCGATCAATATTAATATAAAAAATAAAATTGACTTTTCTTCTTTGGAATTAAAAGATATTGATTTTTATTATGAGAACTCTGAAACTAAAAAAAGAAAATATATTTTTAAAAAATTCAAATTATTAGTTAAGAAAGGTGAACGAATTGCTATTGTAGGAAAAACTGGAACTGGTAAAAGTACACTAATTGATCTAATAACAGGAATAATTAAACCAAAAGCAGGAATTATAAATATAAATAATAAAAATATACACAAAACTCAAAACATAAGTTTTTTATATGCTTGGAGAAATTATTATAGTTACTTGCCTCAAAAACCTTATCTAACTGAAGGAACTATTTTAGAAAATATTGCTTTTAGCGAAAATACAAAAGAATTTAATTTTTTTAGAGTAAAGGAATGCGCTAAAAAAGCAAAAATCTATGAATTTATAAATTCTTTACCAAATAAATTTAAAACCAAGATAGGAGAAATGGGGTCTAAGCTTAGTGGAGGTCAAGCACAAAGAATAGGATTAGCGAGAGCTCTTTATTCTAATAAAGAAATTATTATTATGGATGAAGTAACAAGCTCTCTTGATGAAAAGACAGAAAGAGAGATTATCGAGACCATAAATGATTTTGATCCTAATATGACACTTATAATAATTTCTCATAAGAAATCTTTTTTAGAAATTTGTAATCGAATTATAGATTTAGATACTGATTACAAATTATCTTAAATTATTAATAATCAGTAAGTTTAAAAATTAGAATAATTCATACCAAAAAAATTAGTCTGAAGCTCATTTTGATAATTGCTTACTTTTGATCCAATTTAAACCTTTTTGAATATTCAATATAAGATTTACTTGCCTTAGATCAAAAGGACTATTTATTGTCTGCGATGATAAAAACTTAATATTAAATTTTCTTATCTAGATTTAAAAATTCAAGTAGTTTTGAAAAATTTATTTTTTTAAATTTAAATAATTTGCTATTTCATTAGCTACTATCTGATGTGCATTTTCATTCCAATGTCCATCA
>MDTE01116568.1_pt1 | contig 18155 bp, 19 predicted proteins | sample 811231 | NCBI WGS metagenome assembly MDTE01 (sample SAMN05326651, study PRJNA326480) | marine metagenome | isolation source: seawater | place: Indian Ocean: Red Sea | collected 2010 | reverse complement strand
TATGTATGTATAATGTTGAGATGACTCAGCAGGATCAACAATATCCACATATTCAGAGTTTTTAGATTCTACTAAGTATGAATAGTTATCTTTCAGTTGATTAAATATTTTTATTTCTAAATTACTCATTGACCAACTAAAGCTGAATTTTTTGAATATGATTTTTTTGTAGATTTTAACTTTATTGGTTCATAAGTTTGATAACTTAAAAGAAAAATTGCTTCATGTGTAAAAAAATTTGCACCACTTCTGTTAATTGTTATGTCAAACTGTCTACCTTTAGTTGTTAAACCAATACCTTTTTCAATTATAATATTTAAATCTTTACACAACTTTTCAAAATCTTTGATTGTAAAAAAGTGAATATTTGGAGTTTCATACCAAGCGTAAGGCAAACTTTGTGTTACTGGCATTTTTCCATTTATTAAAAGTTGAAATCTTATTTTCCAGTGCCCAAAATTAGGAAATGAAACAATTGCCTTCCCTCCAATTCTTAATAACTCAATTAAAATATCCTTTGGTTTTACCATGGCTTGTAATGTTTGGCTTAATATAACATAGTCAAAACTTTGATTAGAATATTGAGCCAGGTCTATCTCAGCATCTCCCTGAATCACATTTAAGCCTTTTGCTATAGATTTTCTTGTCATTTTAGGATTTATTTCAATACCATGAGTTTTGGCATTAATATTCTTTTGTAATTGTTCTATTAACCCACCATCACCACAGCCAATATCCATAACTTTTGCATTATGATCAATTAAAGATTCTATTAATCTCCAATCTTTTCTTATACTGCTTAATCTATTCATTGGTTTCAAAATTACTTTCTAAAAATCCTTTTATTACAAAGTCCAATTCAGGTTCTTCAAGTAGAAAACTATCATGACCTTTGTCTGTTTCAATTTCTGTAAAACTTACTTGTCTGCTTAAATAATTTAAGATTTTAACTATTGCTTTGTTTTCTGAAGTTGGGAATAACCAGTCTGAAGTGAATGAAATTACTAAAAATTTAATATGATCATTTGATTTTTGAGAAAATTCAACTTTTGTTGAAAAAGTATCATTATGATCAAAATAATCCATTGCTCTTGTTAAATACAAATATGAATTTGCATCAAATCTTTCAACAAAAGATTTACCCTGATAACGTAAATAACTTTCAATTTGAAAATCAGCATCAAATCCAAAAGAAATTATATCCCTTGATTGTAATTTACGACCAAATTTTCTATGCATTGCATCCTCTGATAAATAAGTAATATGCGCTATCATTCTTGCAACTGATAAGCCTCTTTGAGGAATTTCATTTTTATTTTTATATTCACCATTATTCCAAGATGCATCATTCATTATTGCTTGTCTTCCTACCTCATGAAAGGCAATATTTTGTGCTGAATGTTTTAAAGCACCAGCTATATGAACTATATTGTTTATTCTATCAGGATAATCAATAGACCATTGAAGAGCTTGCATCGCTCCCATAGATCCTCCAATTACAGAAAATAATTTTTTTATTTCAAGAACATCAATTAGTAATTTTTGTGCATAAACAATATCTTTTATTGTTATTGACGGAAAGCTTGCACCATAATTTTTATTTGTTGATTTATTAATTTCCTTGGGTCCAGTAGATCCTGTGCATCCACCAAGAACATTTGAACATATAACAAAAAATTTATTTGTATCGATAGGTTTATTAGGTCCAACCATTCTTGACCACCAACCCTCACGTTTTGTTATTGGATTTAAACCTGATACATATTGATCCCCAGTCAAAGCATGACAAACTAAAATTACATTATTTTTGTTTTTATTTATTTTACCAAATGTTTTGTAGGCAATTTTTATATCTTTAAATAAAAAGCCTGAATCAGTTTTAAAGTTAATATTTGTAAAAGAAGCAACTTGGCAATCCAATTCTTCACTTTTATTAATTTCAAATTTATAATTCATGATTACAAGAACCAATCTTTAACAGTCTGTTTTAAGAGGTATCACGCTTTAGCTGTTCTGATACACACCCGCAAGCCGTTACAAATCGGTGCAGATCCCCTTTAGATTATATCGGTTTTTTAGTCAATATTTCTTCATTTCTACCAAAGAAATCGACTTTATTTTGATTTCTTCCTAGATAGTTTGTAAAGACAAACCAATAATTATGACTGATAATCAATTAAAGCAACTTCGTAATCAAATTAATGACATCGACGATGAAATTTTAAAACTTCTTGCAATAAGATCTGAAACTGTAATTAATATTGGTAAAAATAAAAATTCAAATTTAGAAGTAGTAGATTTAGATCGTGAACAAAAAATATTAAAAAGACTATTAAACAGTAATCAAGGTAGTTATTCAAAAGATACAATTGTGCGTATATGGAGGGAGCTATTTGAAGCTTCAACTATTCTACAAATACCTAATAAATTAAATATTCAAACTAAAAGATCTATCAATGATATTTCTATTTATAAAGGTGGTCAATCTTCAGTAAACGGTAATCAAGATATAATAAAATTATCTTCTAACGAAAATACATATGGACCTAGTCCAAGAATACTAAAGTCTTTAAACTTTGAAAATTTAGATCAACGTTTAAATCGTTACCCAGAGATTAATGGAATTACATTGCGAAATGCAATAGCAAAAATCAACAACTTAGACCCTGAACGTATAGTATTAGGTTGTGGGTCAGATGAAATTTTACTTTTTGCTGCATTGGCTTTTTGCAGAAGTGGTGATGAAATAATTCAGGCCCAAAATGGTTTTGAAATGTATTCTATAATTGCAAAAATAGTTGGTGCTACAACTAAATTTGCTCAAGAAATTAATTATGCAATATCCATTGACTCAATTATTAAACAAATAAATGAATCAACAAAATTAATTTATATAGCTAATCCAAATAATCCTACAGGGACATATTTAAACCATTCAGAAATAAGAAATTTAATGAAATTAATTCCAAAAAATATAGTTGTTGTTTTAGATGGTGCTTATGCAGAATATGTTCTACAAAAAGATTATGATAAAGGATTTGCTTTAACAGATGAATTTAAAAATATAATTTTAACTAGAACTTTTTCAAAATCATATGGCTTAGCTGGTTTAAGGATAGGATGGTGCTATTCTAGCTTCGATATTGTTTCTATATTAAATAAGGTCAAAGGACCTTTTAATACATCTTTTATTGCGCAAGAAGTTGCAATTGCAGCTTTAGAAGATCAAGAATATATTGAAGAAATAGTAAGTAAAAATTATAAAATTAAATCTTGGTTTGAAGATCAATTAATGCAATTAGGAATCAATGTAAGAAAAACTTTTGCTAATTTTACTTTTATTGAAGAAACGAATAATAAAGTGGAATTAATAACTCAAGGATTATTAGAAGATGGAATTATTGTTAGAAAACTTGATAGCTACAATCTTCCCAACTGTTTAAGAATTACTATAGGCACACAAGAAGAAATGAATAAAACATTAGAAAGCTTAAAAAAAGTTATATGATAGCAGATAAAATTAGATCTGTATTGATTATTGGAATGGGTTTAATTGGCTCATCTATCGCAAGAGTTATTAGTGAAAAAAAATTAGCTAAAAATATATTTGCAGTTGATCCAAAGCAAGAGGTAATAAGTAAATGCATTGAATTAAATTTAGTAAAAGAAATTAAAAAGAATTTAGATGAATATAATCAACAGTTTGATCTTATTTTTATATGTACACCCTTAAGCAAATATAATGATATTTTTTTTAATTTAAATAAATACGTAAATCAAAATACACTTTTAACAGATGTTGGGTCTACTAAAATAAGTGTAATCGCAGACTTTAAAGCAAATGTTAAAAACGATCTTATTAAATTTTTACCATGCCACCCGATTGCTGGACTTGAAAAAAGTGGTCCAGAATATGGATTTTCTACCTTGTTTGAAAATAGATATTGTGTTGCAACACCTTTTAATAAGGATGATGATTTTGTTAAAGTGATTTGCAAATTTTGGGAAGAAATTGGAATGAAAATAGAAATAATGGATGCTGATTATCATGATAGAATTTTGGCTATGACTTCTCATATACCTCAACTAATTGCTTATTCAGTAGTTGGAACAGTTTCAGAATTAGATGATCAGGTTAAGGATGAAATAATTAAATATTCTGCAGCAGGTTTCCGTGATTTTACACGTCTAGCTGGGAGTGACCCAATTATGTGGAGAGATGTATATGCTAGAAACAAAGATTCAGTATTAGAAATGTTAGGTCGTTTTGGTGAAGATCTATCATTATTACAAAAAGCAATACGCAACAACGATAAAGATTTTTTAGAAAAAAAATTTTCTAATGCAAAAAAAATTAGAAAATCAATTGAAGATATTGGTCAAGCAGGTTCTTTTGACCCTAGAGAAAAAAAGTAATTACAACAATATTTTATTCGTTGCATTTTCAATTATTTCTCTTGTTAAATTGAAAGCTAAGTCTTTATCTAAATTTTGTTCAATACATTCTTTAATATCAATAACAATATGTCCTTTTTTAATTATAAAGTTTTGTTTAGGCCAAAATAATCCTGAATTTAGAGCTACAGGTAATATTTTTCTATTTACTTCTTTATATATTCCAACAAAGCCAGTTTTATAATCTGGTTTTTCACCAGGTTTTTTTCTTGTTCCTTCTGGAAAAATTATAATTGATGAACCTGTGTTCATACGAATTTTAACTTCATGTAACATTTTTCTCATTGTATTTGCACCACCTGACCTATTTATAGAAACCATATTCGACTTAAAAAGATATTGGCCAAATATTGGAATATAAAAAAGTTGTTTTTTATGAATAAAAAAGCAATTATTAAGATAATAATACAGAGCAAAAGTTTCAAAAGCAGATTGATGTTTTGATACTATAATTAGTGGCTCATTAGGCACATTTTCCAACCCCCTTATTTCATGAGTTATTCCACATATTTTTTCTAATAAAAAAAAAATTACCTTTATCCATATTAATACAGGGAATCTGATCAACTTACTGGGTAAAAATAAGTATGGCACACATATAATGCCTAGGAAAATAGTCCAAAAATACAAAACTCCATAAAAAATTATTGTTCTGATTATCATTTTATAATTTTTGTTTTATATACTACACTTACTCATCTATATATACTTTATGTTCATTCAATGTTCAGTTTGTAATACAAAATATTTGGTTAATTCTGCTGATCTTAAACCAAATGGCAGAATGGTAGAGTGCGCAAACTGTGGACATCAATGGTATCAAGATTCACTTTTAGATGAAGATATACAAAATTTATCATCAAATGATCAAAATAATGAAAACGAAAAAATAAATGAATATAATAAACAAAGTTTCACAAAAGAAAAAGATCAAATAAAAAACTTACCTAGTACTTTTGTAAATGAACACAAAGTAAGTTATGTTAATTCTTTTTTAGTTGTATTTATTTTAGTTATAATTTTTATAATTTTTTGGTATATTAAAAAATATGGCATAAATTTATTTGAACTTATAAAATTTTATTTCTACGAGTTTTATTTTAATTTAAATTTAATTATTTCTGATATCGCTAAATTAATTCATCAAATTTTTTAGTTATTTTAAATTAAAGCCAACTAGGAATTATATCTTTATCAATTATATCTTCTATTTTTTCAGATTGATGAATTGCAGCTAAAGAAGATCCGTTCACTAAGATTTCATTTGGTAATCCTCTGGAATTATAATCCGATGCCATTACTGCTCCATAGGCTCCAACATCTTTTATAATTAAAAAATCTCCTACTTCTTGTTCTGGTAATTCAATATTTTTATTAAAAATATCAGTACTTTCGCAAATTGGACCAGCTATTGTGTATCTAATATTTTTTTTACTTGATTTGTTTACTGCATCTATTTCATGATTGGCCCCATATAATGATGGACGAATCAAAGTGTTCATCCCAGCATCTGTGATTAGAAAATTTACACCCCCATTAGATTTTTTTGTAATAATTTCAGTTATTAGAATTCCCGCATTAGCAACAATGTACCGCCCAGGTTCGAAAGAAATTGAATATGGCATATCATGAAAAAAAGATACGATAAGTTTGCTCAAATCCTCAAGGTTTAACTTAGGTTGAGAGGGTTGATATTGAACTCCAAATCCACCACCCAAATCTAAATGCTTTATTTCAATATCATTATTATTAAATTCTTTGGCTGTATCTTTCATTACTTTGAAAATTTTTTTAAAAATATTTATATTAAAAATTTGACTACCAATATGACAACTAATTCCTATTAATTTTAAATTATTATTTTTTTTTATTAAATCAACTATGGTTGGTGCTTCATCAATAGAAACTCCAAATTTATCAGTTTTTTTTCCAGTCGATATTTCATTTAACATTTCTCCATCAATGTTTGGATTGAATCGTATTCCAATTCTCACCTCTATATTATTAGATTTTGAAATTTGATTTATTCTATTTAATTCATCTATTGATTCAATATTAATTAATCTAATATTGTTTTGTATTGCAAATAATATTTCACTATTCGATTTGCCAACACCTTCAAAAATTATTTTTTTTGGACTTACCCCTGCTTTTAAAGCTCTTTTCATTTCCCCAATAGATACAACGTCAGTTCCCGCACCAAGGGAATTAATAAGTTTTATAATAGCTTGATTAGAGTTTGCTTTTACTGCATAAAAGATTTCGGAACTAAGCGCATTACTCAATTCTAAATAATTGCTCTTAATTTTTTCTTGAGAATATATATAAGCAGGAGTTGAATAAGATGAAATAATATCTTTAATTGCCAATCCTTCCACATAAGGCTCATTATTATTATATATTAACATTTTTAATTAGATTGTATAGTCACTGATTGTTGACGACTTTTTTCAGCTTCTAGCTTTTCCATACATGCTGTATCACAAGGATATGTAATAACTGATTTATCTAATTTATTTTCAGGTAAACTTAATGGACCAACTTTACCACATGCATACAAATTAATTAGTAACAACATTAAGAAAAAAAATTTATACATTATAAGTATTTTTTTGTAGCATATTCAATTAACTTTTTAACACTTTGTGGAGCAGTTCCCCCAAAACTAGTTTTATTTTTTAAACTTTTTAATGTATTTAAAGTACTTCTAGTTGATTCTGTTATATTTTTATCGAAGTTTCTAAGTTCTTTCAAAGTTATTTGATCTAAATCCTTATTTTTTTTGGCGGAATATCTAACTATTTTACCAGTCAAATTATATGCATCTCGAAAAGTATAATTAAGATTTTGCACAAGCCAATTTGCAAAATCTGTAGCTGTAGAATTTGATTGATCTGCAGCCTTTTTCATATTTTTTAAATTGAATGTAATTTTTGAAAATAATTCATCCATTACCTTCAACGCTAATATTACTGTATCATAAGAGTTAAATAATATTTTTTTATCATCTTGAAGATCTTTACTATAAGCCATAGGCAATCCTTTTAAAATTATGAGCAATGCATTTAAATTACTTATTATTAAACTGGATTGACCACGCACAAGTTCTGCACCATCTGGATTCCTTTTTTGAGGCATTATAGAGCTCCCAGTCGCAAGATCATCTGGCAAATTAATGAATTTAAATTGTTGATTTGACCAGAGTATAACCTCTTCTGCAAGCCTTGAAAGATGAATACTAAGCAAAGTCAATACAAAAATAAATTCAACTGCAAAATCTCTATCAGATACGCTATCTAATGCATTTCTAGTAGGCTCCTTAAAGTTTAAAAGCTTTGTAGTTAAATGTCTATCAATCGGAAACGATGTTCCTGCTAGAGCACCAGCTCCAAGTGGATTTTGATTTAGTAAATCTAAACAATTTTTTAAACGACTTCTATCTCTTCCAAACATTTCAACATAAGCTAGACAATGATGAGCAAGTGAAATAGGTTGTGCTACTTGTAAGTGTGTATAACCTGGCATAACGCTATCAATATGTTTTTTTGAGATTTTAATAAGTGTTTTTTGAAATTGTTTTATTATATTGTCTAATTCAAATCCATTTTTCTTTATCCATAATTTAAAATCTGTAACTACCTGATCATTTCTTGAGCGAGCAGTATGTACTTTTCCAGCTATATTTCCAATTTTTTTATGTAAAAGCATTTCAACATTCATATGTATATCTTCATATTTTTTATTAAAATTTATTTTTCCATTTTTAAAATCTTTTATTATTTCCTTTAAACCTGTAATAATTTTTCTTTCATCATGATTAGAAATAATTTTTTGTTTAGCTAGCATTGTTGTGTGAGCAATTGATACTTCAATATCTTCAAAAAAAAGACGCTGATCCACATCAATCGAAGAATTAATTTCCTCAAGCAAACTTGATGGACCTTTTTTTAAATTTATATTTCTAGCCGGGTTTTTTTTCATTACGCTGGGCCTAATAAGAGATATTTAAATTAATTTCCACCAGAATGCTTAAATAATTTACATACTGGTAATTTTTCTTATATAAGCTGGATTTTGAGTAATTTAGTGGATATTAAAAAAGTAGTAGTTATTGGATCTGGAACCATGGGGAGTGGAATCGCAGCCCAAGTTGCTAATGCGGGAATTGCCGTTACTCTCCTTGATTTACCTTCAAAAGATGGTTCAAGAAATCAAATAACAGAAAATGCTAAAGAAAAAATTATCAAATCAAGACCACCACTTCTTGTTGAAAAAAGCAAATCAGATCAGATTAAATGTGGCAATATCGAAGATGATTTCTCTGAGGTTTCAGAAGCTGATTGGGTTGTCGAAGCTGTAGTTGAAAGAATTGATATTAAACACTCTATATATTCTAAAATTCAAGATGCACGAAAACCTTCTTCCATTATTTCTTCTAATACATCTACTATTCCATTGAAGGTTTTATCTGCAAATATGTCTGAGGATATGAAAAAAAATTTTTGTATTACTCATTTTTTTAATCCTGTTCGTTATATGGCCCTGTTAGAAATTGTTACTGAGCCAATTAATGATGCTGAGAAAATTAATTTCTTAAAATCTTTTTGTGATGAACAACTTGGAAAGGGTGTAATCATTTGTAATGATACTCCTGGTTTTATAGGAAATAGAATTGGTGTGTACGCAATGCAAGTTGCAATGACCGAAGCATTTAAAATGCATATATCAATTGAAGAAGCAGATGCGGTGTTTGGGAGACCAATGGGCATACCAAAAACAGGTATTTTTGGTTTATACGATCTCATTGGAATTGATTTGATGGCAGATGTTTTAAAAAGTTTTATTAAAGAATTACCTATTGAAGATCCTTTTCACGAAGTTGCACAAGAAATTCCATTAGTAAAAAAACTTATCGATACTGGATATACTGGTAGAAAAGGTAAAGGTGGTTTTTATAGAATGAATAAGGCAGATGGTAAAAAAATACTTGAGGCAATTAACTTAGAAACAGGTGAGTATTCGCCAAGTAAAAAAATAAATTTAGGATTGGGTGATAAAATAGATATTAAAAAATTAATTGAAAGAGATGATAAATATGGCAAGTACGCAAAATCAATTTTAACAAAGGTAATTCGATACGCTGCATTTTTAATACCTGATGTTTCTTCAAAATACATAGACATTGATGATGCCTTAAGGTTGGGCTTCAACTGGACACTTGGACCATTTGAAATGTTATCAAATATCAATACTAAATCTTTTATAAGTGAAAATACTGATATTAATTATTTTGAAACACTTCAAAATAATTTTACATTTGAAAAAAGACCTGGTTATCTTGATCCTAACATTGATAATCTTAGATCTTTGAAATTACAAAAAACATTTCATAATGCCTCTGCTAATGTGCAGGACTCTTCATCATTTCAAATTGTAGAATTTACCACTAAAGCTAATGCACTCGATACGAATTCCATGCTTGCACTAAAAGAGGCGGCACAAAATAATAAAAGTACTATTGTGATCAATGAGGCTATGCAGTTTTCTGCAGGTGTAAACTTAAATTATGTAATGGATTTTGCTAAAAACAATGAGTGGTCAAAAATTGAAAAATTTATTATTAATTTTCAACAAACATGTAAAACAATAAAATATGCAGAAAAACCCTTTATAGCTGCACCATCCGGCTTAGCAATTGGGGGAGGTTTTGAGGTTGTTTTGCATTGTGATTATTCAGTCTCACACACAAATGTTGTGCTAGGTCTTGTTGAATCTCTTGTAGGTTTAATCCCTGCAGGTGGAGGATGTAAGGAAATGTTGTGGCGTTGGTTACAAACACCTGAGGGAAAAGAAAATTCAGAATTTGCATCTATGAAAGTATTTGATTTAATTGGTTACGCTATTACTTCAAGTTCACCAAACGAAGCTAAACCTAATCAATTTTTTCTTAATAAAGATAAAGTTGTTATTAATAGGGATCGACAACTATCAACTGCTATTGATTTACTTAATAGTATTAATAATAATTATACCAAACCTCATCAGCCAATATTTAAACTTGGGGGAAGTTCAGTAAAAGATAAAATGTTTGAAAAGTTGGAAAAACTTTACAGCGAAAAGAAAATTATGGATCATAGTTTAGAGGTAGGAAAACAAATAGCTTTTGTCTTGAGTGGTGGTAACACAAATATAAATTCTGAATTAAGTGAAGATGATCTATATAATTTAGAGCTAGAAGCCTTCATGCGACTTATCCAGATGCCTAAAACTCAAGAAAGAATAAAACACACATTAGAGACAGGAAAACCATTAGTAAATTAATTTAATTTCTTGTAGTATCCATAAAATTTTGGAGGAATGGATGAATAATTTTGATACAAATCTTAATAAAAATAGTGCTAATTTTGTTCCATTATCCCCTTTAAGTTTTATTTCTCGTGCCAAAGATATTTACCCAAATTATGAGTCACTCGTTTATGGTAATCGAAGCTATACTTGGCTAGAAACTTATAATCGTTGCACAAAATTTGCTAGCGCTTTGCAAAAACAGGGCATTAGCAAAGGAGACACTGTGTCCATTATTGCTGCAAATACACCAGAAATATTTGAGGCCCATTATTCTATTCCAATGATTGGTGCTGTTATTAATACAATTAATACAAGATTAGATGCAGAGACAATTGCATATATTTTAGAACACAGTGATGCAAAATTATTAATCACTGACACACAATTTTCTCCTACTATGAAAAAAGCTTTAAACCTTTATGGAAAAGAAATTCCTATTATTGATATTCATGATGAACAAGCAATTTTCAAAGAGGGTGAAGGTGAAAGAATTGGTAAGTGGTCATATGAAGAATTTCTTTTAACTGGAGATGATAATTTTAACTGGTCATTACCTGATGATGAATGGCAGGCAATATCTTTAAGCTATACATCTGGCACAACTGGAAAACCTAAGGGGGTCGTTTATCATCATCGTGGTTCTTATCTAATGTCAACTGGAAGTGTAACGGCTTGGAATATGCCAAATAAACTAACTTTTTTATATACAGTACCAATGTTTCATTGCAATGGATGGGGCTACCCATGGACAGCTGCATTAATTCACGCTAAAGTTGTCTGCTGCCGCTATATAGTTGCTAAAGATATTTATAATTTAATTGATCAACATAAAGTTACTCATTTTGGAGGTGCGCCTATAGTATTAAGTTTAATCGCTAATGCTGATGATAAAGATAAAAAAGAAATTAACCATAAAGTATTTGTTCTTACTGCAGGAGCACCGCCTACAAGTGCAATTCTTGAGAAAATGGATAACTTAGGTTTTGAAGTAATGCATGTTTATGGCTTAACAGAAACTTACGGTCATATTCTTCAATGCGCATGGAATGAAGAATGGAATCAACTTTCAAATGCTGAAAAAGCTGACATTAATGCTAGGCAAGGAGTTCGTTACCCAAATACTGAAGAGGTTTGTGTTGCTGATCCTAATAGTTATGAACCAGTCCCTATGGATGGAAAAACAATGGGTGAAATCCTAATTAGAGGAAATGTTGTAATGAAAGGGTATTATAAAAATAAAGAAGCAACAGAGTCATCAATGAAACAAGGATGGTTTCATTCAGGAGATTTAGCAGTTGTATATCCTGATGGATATATTCAAATTAAAGACCGTTCAAAAGATATAATAATATCAGGTGGTGAAAATATTTCATCTGTAGAAGTGGAAAATGTTGTAGCAAAACATCAAGCAGTATCTTTGGTAGCTGTTGTTGCTAAACCAGATGAAAAATGGGGTGAGTCACCATGTGCTTTCGTAGAATTAGTCCCAGGAAAAAATGCCACAGCTGAGGAAATTATTCAATTTTGTAAGGAAAATATGGCTGGATTTAAGAGACCAAAACATGTAATCTTTGGTGAATTACCTAAAACATCGACTGGAAAAATACAAAAATTTGAACTAAGAAAAAAAGCAAAGGAGATTTAAATGGATCCAAAAACTTATAAGTTTGACACGTTAAGCTTACACGCGGGTTATATGCCAAGTAAAAATGCAGGGTCAAGACAAGTACCTATATATCAAACTACTTCTTATTTATTTGATGATGTAGATCATGCGGCAGCATTGTTTAATTTAGAACAAGGTGGACATATATATAGTAGAATTTCCAACCCAACAGTTCAAGTTTTAGAAGAGCGAGTTGCAGCATTAGAAGGCGGAACAGCAGCACTAGCAACTGCATCAGGTATGAGTGCAATATTTCTAGCTATTATGACTTTATGTAATACTGGAGATCACGTTGTAGTTTCATCGCAATTGTATGGTGGAACTGTAAATCTTTTTCGTTTAACACTTCCCAAGTTTGGAATCAAAGCAACTTTCGTTAAACCAAGAGACACAGAAGGATTTAAAAAAGCTATACAAGAAAATACTAAATGTATTTTTGGGGAATTAGTCGGCAATCCAGGAAATGAATTAATGAACATGCCTGAAATAGTAAAGATCGCTCATGATGCTGGAATACCTGTAATAATTGATAGCACTTATCAAACTCCTTATTTATTTAAACCCTTGGAAAATGGAGCAGATATTGTTGTTCATTCTTTAACCAAGTGGATGGCTGGTCATGGATCTTCTATGGCAGGTATTTTAGTTGAAGGTGGAAAATTTGACTGGCTAAAAACTAATAAATTTCCAACTATGACAGAACCTTATGAAGGTTATCATGGTCTATCTTTTGCTGAAGAGTTTGGCCCAGTAGCCTTTACAATGAAAGCAAGAGCAGAAGGAATGAGAGATATGGGTCCTTGCTTAAGCCCTCAAAATGCCTGGAATGTTTTACAAGGTATTGAAACTTTATCAGTTAGAATGGAAAAACATTGTTCTAATGCATTAAAGATGGTTGAATATTTAAGCAACCATGAAAGTGTTGCTTGGGTTTCCCATGCTAGTCTTAAGGATAATCCAGATTATGAGTTGGCAAAAAAACTCCTTCCAAAAGGTACTGGCTCAATGATTGCTTTTGGTATTAAGGGTGGAAAAGAAGCAGGAGCTGCATTCATTGATAATGTAAAACTAGCTTCACATTTAGCAAATGTAGGTGACACAAGAACTCTAGTAATACATCCAGCATCAGCAACTCATTCGCAAATGGATGAAGCAACTTTAAAATTAGCTAATATGTCTCATGATATGATTAGACTTTCAGTAGGAATTGAAGACATTGATGATATTATTAACGATTTTGAAGATGGTTTTAGAGCTGCTAAAAAACCAAGGTTAGTATCTAATCAATGAAATTTAAAGTAAACAACAAAGAGGTTTTTGCTTCAACAGGTGGTAGACCATTTGATAAAGAAAAACCTCTTATAATATTTGTTCATGGTAGTGGCTTAAGTCATATTACTTGGGTATTACAAACACGTTATTTTGCTTTTCATGGATATAATGTTTTGGCAATAGATCTCCCTGGTCATGGTTATTCTGAAGGTCCGGCAATAACTACAATAGAAGAACAAGGTAAGTGGATATCAGATGTAATGGACTCAGTAGGAAAAAAAGAAGCTTCTCTTGTAGGGCACTCTCAAGGATGTTTGATAACAATGGAATGTGCTGCTCAATTCCCAAACAAAGTTAAATCATTAAGTTTAATGGGGGGAGCGGGTGCAATTCCTATGAACCCCGAATTATTAGGTCTAGCAGAGAAAGGAGATCCAAAAGCTGTTGATCTCATGATGGATTGGGCACATGGCCCAGCCGGACATTTTGGTGGACATCCAGTTCCAGGGTTGTATCATATTAATTTAGGTGGAACAATTGTAACAAATGGATCTGTTCAAAATGCATTAGGTGTAGATTTTAGAGCATGTGATAATTATAAAAATGGTTTTGAAACTGCAAAAAAAATTGAATGTCCAACAATTAATATTTTAGGGGATAGAGACAGGATGTGCCCAGTTAAAGAGGGTAAAAAATTAGCAGATAGTATTAAGGGTTCTCAAGTGGAAATTATAGAAAATTGTGGGCATATGATTTTATTAGAAGAGGCTGGTAAATCGTTAGCTATATTAAAAAAATTTATTAGAAAAAACCATCCAACAAATTAATATTTTCTTTATTTTGTTTCTTTTGCTTTATTTTTATCAGGTCTAGTTAATTCTTCTAGCTTTCTCATTTCTTCTTCTTGCTCAAGTTTAGCTCTTTCTTCTCTTTTACGTTTTCTTTCCTCCGCTTTTAACTTTAGCTTATATTCTTTTTGCATCTTGCAGTCGCCAGATTTTGATTTATGATTAAAATGAATACCCATAATAACTTCTAAGAGCCTTATACTAAAAAAAATATTATTTTTCCATAGTTGAAATTTTTAGCTAGATTTGTCTTCTAAAATATATAATTTGAGGGAATAACAAATGATGCATGTCTTCAAAAAAGCAGTTTTATCTATATATACATGCTAAATATGGTTTATTTACTTAAAGGACCCTCATATTCAATTCACTCTAAACCAAAAAAATTGGTTATCATGTTACATGGTTATGGTGACAATGCTGAAAATTTTATTCACTTAGCAAATGCTATTGATCAAAAATCCTGGGGAGCACATTATATTGCACTTAATGCTCCTGAGATAATTCCAAACTATCCAATGGGTTATCAGTGGTTTACCCTCTACCCAAACAATGTTTATATAGAGGATGCAGGACCAAGTGAAGTTGAAATTGTTAATCAATCAATAATCAATTCAGTTAAAAAAATTGAATTAACAATTGATTATCATTTAAGAAAATTAGGCTTAAAAATGAATGATTGTTTTTTATTAGGTTTTTCTCAAGGGGGAATGATGGCATTTGAGTTTGGAAATAATATTAGTAACTCACTTGGTGGCATTATCATTCTATCAGGTCAAATATTAAAACAAGATAATAAAAATAGTAAAACTTTCAAAGGTACACCGATTTATATCTCACATGGTTCCGAGGATGAAGTTTTGTCTGTAAAAAAATTTTATGAGTCAATTAAATATTTAAAAAACAATAATTTTAATTTTGAATCACATGAATTAAATGAAGATACTCACACAATTTCACAAAATGCAATCCATTTATTACAAAAATTTATTAAAAAAAATCTATGATGTAATTAAATTATAATATTATAATAGGATGTTATATAATGATAAAATTAGAAAAAAATAAATGAGTTCTCTAGGAAATCCAGCATTAGTTTTGAATGCAGATTTTAGACCACTATCATATTATCCTCTATCTTTGTACTCATGGCAAGATGCAATTAAATCAGTATTTTTAGAAAGAGTTTCAATTATTGAAACTTATGATCAAGAAGTGCGTTCACCAACAATATCAATTAAATTACCTAGTGTCATCGCTCTTAAAGATTACGTTATGCCTAAACGTCAACCAGCATTTACTCGTTTTAATGTTTTTCTTAGAGATAATTTCACATGTCAGTACTGCTATCATAAATATTCTGCAAACGATTTAACTTTTGATCATTTAATTCCTCGTTGCATGAATGGAAAAACAACATGGAATAATGTAGTATCAGCTTGTACGAAATGTAATCTAAAAAAAGGAAGAAGATTACTCAAATTTACAGATATGAAATTATTAAGAAATCCCAAAAAACCTAATTCTATAGAATTACAAAATAATGGACGCAACTTTCCTCCAAATTATTTACATGAAAGTTGGAGAGATTATCTTTATTGGGATACCGAGTTAGAGAATTAAATTTTTTTGGAAATTACTATTGCTGTTTTGCAACCATATTCAATAAATTTTGATAAAATATTATAACCAGGCGTTTTTTCAGCATCATGAGCTATCCCTATATCATGGTGTTCTAGTTCGTCTTTTTCAAATTTAGCAATAACTTTTTTTAAATCTTTATGATCTTCTTCTAAAAGATTTTGTTGCTCTTGATAGTGTTCACCAATAACTTTTTCTACAGCAACTGTGCAAGCCATAGCAGCCTTTTCACCTAAAAGCGCAGTTGTAGCCCCTAAAGTAAATCCAGCAATATTCCATATAGGCAAAAGTGCAGTAGGGCGAACCTGGTGCTTAAGTATAAGTTCGTTGAATTTTTCAATATGCTCCTGTTCTTGATCCGCCATATGTTGAATAGTTTTTCCTATTTTAGAATTTTTCCCAAAAACTGCTATTTGACCATCGTAAATTCTTGTAGCACCATATTCTCCAGCATGATCTACGCGAATTATTTCTTCAAGAGTAGAACGATTTGTAATTTTTTTATTCTTATCTTTTACCCGTTTTTTTTGTTTCATAGAATTTCCACATATATATAGCGTTTAATAAAAAAATCAAAATCAATATAATTGTGTTAATTGTAGCTGCAGACATACCAAATATTGCCCACACTACATCTTCACAATTTATTACATTCGTTGACATAATTTGCTCTTTTATTTCTTTTGTAGAGTCTGAATAACTTAAATCGCCTGCACAACTAGGAGGACTTTCAAATATTTTTTGCTCAATACCAACGTGCCATATAGAATAAAACAAACCATAAATAGTTGAAAATTGAATTATTAAAAAAAACAAAACTCGACTTAATTTTGGTAGAAACTGAAATAAAATATAAATTAAAATAATAAAATAATAAGGATACCTTTGTTTTAAGCACATAGAGCAAGGCTTAATATCAAAAGCAAACTCAGCTATTAAAGCAGTACTAATTGCTAAGATACTAATAAAAGCAACTATATGAAACCAATTCCTAATTATCATTGTAAAAATTTTATTAATAAAATACCTCCAACTAGTAAAATAAAAAATAAAATTGTAAGTAAATTAAAGTATTTATCAATTAAACTTCTAATTAAATCACCAAAAATATATAATAATAATGCTATTATATAAAATCTTAAACCTCTTCCTACAATAGCTAGAATTATAAAAAGAAAAATATTTAAATTAAAAACGCCACTTGCAATTGTTATAAACTTAAATGGAAAAGGTGTAAACCCCGCACCTAAAACTATTAATATCCCATATTGTTTATAATAATCTTCAAAAATATTAAATGAATTTGAAAATCCATATGATTCAACAATTATATTTCCTATGTTAGAATAAAAAAAATACCCAATTGCATAACCTAACACCCCACCTAAAACTGAAGATAAAGTACAAATGAATGCATATAGCCAGGCCTTTATTCTTTTTGCTAATATCATTGGAATCAAAAGAATGTCAGGTGGAATTGGAAAGAAAGAACTTTCAGTAAAAGAAATTATAGCTAAAAACCAACTAGCATTTTTATGCCCAGATTTTTCAATAGTCCAGTTATATAATTTTCGAAATAAATTCATAAATATAATATGGTAGGAGTAGAGGGAATCGAACCCACACCACCGAAGTGACCGGATTTTGAATCCGGCGCGTCTACCAGTTCCGCCATACTCCCAGTTTATTTTTCCAACTTTTACTTGGTTTTTAAAGTGAAGTCTATGGAGTAATTTTAAGAAATTATATCATTAAGGCCTCGTAAAAGCGTTGTAAAGGAATCACAAAAGGTAGTATCAATTCAGAATGGATTCATATTGATTCATATTTGATTCAGTAGTATTTTTAGGAAAGTAAAATATAATGTTAATTAGATTTTGTATAAAAATTATAGTTTGTTTATTAACTGTAAAATTTGCATTTGC
>MDTE01073084.1_pt1 | contig 18156 bp, 22 predicted proteins | sample 811231 | NCBI WGS metagenome assembly MDTE01 (sample SAMN05326651, study PRJNA326480) | marine metagenome | isolation source: seawater | place: Indian Ocean: Red Sea | collected 2010 | reverse complement strand
TGCTATTTCATTTTGAATATTAGCTATTGCTTTATTTACGCCTTTCCCGTGAAAGTGATTTTTGTCTAAGTCTCTTAACTCATGTGCTTCAGATTTACCTGTACTGGCTCCTGAAGGGGCAGAAGCAGTCCCTGATTCACCATCGGTCAAAAATATATCCACTTCTATAGTGGGATTACCTCTAGAGTCTAGTATAGTTCTAGGGTTAATTTGTTGAATTTTTGCCATTTCATCCCTTGCCTGCAATTTTTTCTAATGTTTTTTGAACTGCATCTTGTGCATTGTTGGCTCTGGTAATTTTATTATCAAATGAATTATTCTTCATTATTTCCCAAGTGTTTAGACCTATTACAGGTTTATCTTCAGCTAAAGCATATGCTATTTCTGATAAAGTCCCATAAGCTCCCCCAATAGCAATTACAACTAGGCCTGTTCTTGCAACAATAACATTTCTAGCATATCCAAGACCTGTGCATATAGGAATGTCAATCCATTGGTTAGATTCTGAAGGATTTAATCCTGGTAATATTCCTATTGTAGTCCCACCCTCTTTTTTACAGCCTTCAGAAGCAGCTTCCATAACACCTCCCAGTCCTCCGCAAGCTAAAGTTAAATTGGATTTTGCCAGCAATTTTCCAACTTCATATGCGTATTTCTCATTTAAGGGAGTAGCGATACTTTCTCCAATGACTGAAACTATCATTATTTATGCTTTTTGCATGATATCTACTAATTCTTTTACTGAATCAGCAGACTTTTGTAATGCAGACAATTCTTCGTCATTAAGTTTTAATTCAATGATTTGTTCTGCGCCTGCAGCGCCCAGTTTAACTGGCACTCCAACATAAAGTCCGTTGATTCCGTATTCTCCATTTAGGTATGCAGTGCAAGGGAGAATCTCTTTTTTATCAAAAAGTATAGCTTCTACCATTTGTACAATGGAAGCAGATGGAGCATAGTAAGCGCTACCTGTTTTTAGGAAATTGACAATTTCTGCACCACCGTCTCTAGCTCTTTGAACAATTTCTTCTAATCTTTTTGGTTCAATTAATTGAGATATTGGGGTCCCAGCTACATTTGTGCTTTCTACAACCGGAACCATGGTGTCTCCATGCCCCCCGAGAACATAAGCAGCAACAGAATCGACAGAAACATTTAATTCTTCCGCAAGAAATGTACGATACCTTGAGGTGTCTAAAATTCCTGCCATTCCTACGATTTTTTCAGGAGAATGTCCTGAAATTTTTAAAGCTTGTTGAGCCATTGCATCTAGTGGATTAGTCACTATGATATGGATACTGTTAGGGGAAAATTTTGAAGTCTCTTCTACCACACTGGATACAATTTTCATGTTTGTTAGTAAAAGATCGTCTCTACTCATACCAGGTTTTCTGGCTATTCCGGAAGTTACAACAACCACATCTGAATTTGCAGTTTCTTCGTAAGTATTAGATCCGATAATTTTAGCGTCAGAACCTAAAATTGGACCTGATTCTAATATGTCTAAAGCCTTTCCTTGGGGTAGACCTTCTACTATGTCTACTAACGTGACGTCTGCATACCCTTTGTCAAAAATCCTTTGAGCTGTTGTGGCGCCAACATTTCCTGCACCAACTACTGTAACTTTTTGTCTCATATTACCTTCCTGTGAATTAATTAGGTAATGTGATTATAGCTATCGATTTTCCTTTTTCAACCAAATCGCCTTGTTTGACAGAAATTGATTCAACTCTGCCAGTACAATTTGCAGGAATGATTTGGTCGATATTCATAGAATCTAAAATTGCAATAGGATGACCTGAAATCACTTCATCTCCTATTTTGATATTTAATTTAATCAATTTACCTGATACAGGTGTGCAAATTTCTTTATATATATTTTCAACATAATTTGGATTGAGTTCCTGTTTCACATTGAATTGATTACATGATTTAATATTTTTCCACCCCATTTTTGCAGTTAAATCATTTTCTTCAGAATTTGAAAATTTTCGCAATTTCCAAGAGTTCAAGGTTTTGTGACTCGTAATCACTTTACTTCTAGGGGAGTTCATAATGGGATACTTCCATGTTTTTTAGGAGGAAAATTTTGTCTTTTATTCTGCAACATTTTTAAAGATTTGATAATTTTGACTCTTGTTTCTGATGGTGTAATTACATCATCTATTAATCCTCTACTTGCTGCAACATATGGATTCATGAATTTTTCTTCGTATTCACTAATTAATTGGGTTTTTAAATCTTCTGATGATTCAGATTCCGAAATAGATTTTTTATGTATTATATTTACTGCTCCTTCAGCACCCATTACTGCAATCTCTCCAGTTGGCCAAGATAAATTAATATCTCCATTTAGATTTTTACTGCTCATCACTATGTATGAGCCCCCATATGCCTTTCTAGTAAGAATACTGATCTTTGGAACTGTTGCTTCTGCATAGGCAAAAATTAATTTTGCGCCATGTCGTATAATCCCCAATTTTTCTTGTTCAACTCCAGGTAGAAAACCAGGTACGTCAATAAATGTAATTAATGGTATGTTGAATGCATCACAAAACCTAACAAATCTTGCGGCTTTTATGGAGGCGTTTACATCTAATGAGCCAGCTAAATGTTCAGGTTGTTGAGCTACTATTCCAACAGATTGTCCTCCTATTCTAGAAAATCCTACAATAATATTTTTTGCAAAATCTTCATGAACCTGGAAAAGAGATTCTTCATCAATGATTTCATTGATAACTGTTAACATATCGTATGGTTCATTGGGGTTATCGGGAATAATTTGATTTAATATTTCTGAACTTTGAATTTCTACGTTTTCATCGACTTGAGGTTCTTCCATATTGTTTTGAGGAATATATTCAAGTAACTCACGAACTTTCTGAAGAGTGATTTCTTCTTTTTCAAAACTAAAATGCGCAACTCCACTTAATTGGGTATGCATTTGGAATCCCCCTAATTCTTCGTGAGAAATTTCTTCAGAAGTTACAGCCCTAATTACATCTGGTCCTGTAATGTACATTTGTCCGGTACCTTCTACCATAAAAATAAAGTCAGTTAATGCTGGAGAATATGTTGCTCCTCCTGCAGCTGGGCCCATCATCACTGAAATTTGAGGAACAACACCTGATGCTATAACATTTCTTTGAAAGATTTTCGCATATCCTGAGAGGCTATCTATGCCCTCTTGAATTCTAGCACCTCCAGAATCAATTAATCCGATTATTGGAGCGCCATTTTGAACAGCTAAATCCATGACTTTGCATATTTTTTCAGAAACAGCTTCAGATAACGATCCTCCTAGAACAGTGAAATCTTGAGCATACACAAAAACTAATCTGCCATTAATCAAACCATATCCTGTAACTACAGCGTCGCCAAAAAATTTTTGATCCTCTAATCCAAATTCATTACTTCTATGAGTAACAAGAGAGTCGGTTTCTTCAAATGAATTTTCGTCTAAAAGGAATGAAATTCGTTCACGTGCAGTGAATTTTCCTTTTGCATGTTGAGAGTCGATTCTTTTCTGTCCACCACCTAAATTAGCGGTTTTTTTAATTTCGATTAGTTTTTTGTTTTTATCTTCTGTTGGTTGGGGGTTCATTTAGTTCCACCTAACTGTGTTGTATTTAAAAATTTGTTGTATTAAAAATCAACCTAATCATTGTATCTGAATTATATTTTCTAGATAGTAGAAAATATCTAATATATTAATGTTTTAGTATTTGTTGATTTATACTTTCCTTATGGATAAAAGTATATGGTACTCAAAAACTTCTGTTATGGGGATAATCAATGTTACGCCTGATTCATTTTCGGGGGATGGTTTTGGGATAAATTTTGATTCTGCTATTTCTCAAGCCGTTCAATTTGTGAAAGATGGGGCTGACATTATTGATGTTGGAGGAGAATCAACTCGCCCTCCAAATCTTTATAAAAATGTTAAGGAAATTTCAGTTTCAGAAGAAATAGAAAGAGTTATTCCCGTTATTGAAGGCATTAGAAGTCAATCTGATGTTTGCGTTAGCATTGATACAAGTAAATCAGAGGTTGCTATAGAAGCTATTAGAGCTGGAGCAACTATTGTTAATGATATTTGGGGTTTGAAGAAAGATTCCAAATTGGTCAAAGTGATAGCTGATAATAATGTTTGTGTGGTTATTATGCATAATGCTTTGTCTGACACTTATTCTGATGTTGTGACTGACACCATAAATGATTTAAAACAAAGTATAGATTTTGCAGAAAATAATGGAGTTGAAAGATCAAAGATTATAGTAGATCCCGGTTTTGGTTTTGCAAAAAATCTTAATCATAATCTTGAAATTATTAGAAGATTGAGTGAATATAAATTTCTGAAATCTCCAATATTAATTGGTCCTTCTCGAAAATCTACTATAGGAAAAATTTTAGATTTACCAGTAGAAGATCGCTTAGAAGGAACATCAGCACTTGTAGCTGTTTCAATTTATAATGGCGCCAATATAGTTAGAGTTCATGATGTCAGAAATATGGTAAGAGTTGCAAAAATGACTGATGCTTTGGTGCATGGTTTCAAAAAATCATGACTCAAGCAATATTAGGGCTAGGCTCGAATATAGGTGATAAAAAACAAAATATATTTATTGCATCTGATTTGATATCTAAATTAGGGACTAATTTCAAAATATCCCCACTTTACGAAACTTTTCCTCACGGTTTTGAAATTCAACCTAACTTTGTAAATGCCGTTTGTGTTTTAGAAGTAAATTTAAGTCCATGGGAATTTTTTGATTGCACTTCTTCAATAGAGAAAAAACTTGGTAAAAACAAATCTTTTCTCAATGCTCCAAGGACCATTGATATTGATGTTTTGATGTGGGGAAATTATGTGTTTAATACACCAAATTTAATCTTGCCCCACCCTCGAATTTCTGATAGGGAATTTGTTTTGAGACCATTAATTGATCTTCTTCCGGAATTAATACATCCAGTTACTAAAAAAACTGTATATGAAATGTATAAAGATATTAAATTGGTAAATGGATGGATGCTTCGGATATAGAACTTAGTATGCTTGATATTAAATAAACTATCAGTCCTATGAGTACTATCATGTTTGATTTTTTAGTCAAAATTACAAATTTATTTCTAGATGTGTTTTTTGTTCCAAAAAATCGAGATGTTTTCAAATTATTTCTGCGAGACCTTAGTAAATAGAATAAATAACTTACTAATAATATTTTTATTCCCAATATCAAAACGTATAGTGAGCCAATATGACCTGGTGTAATCTTGTTGAATGTTAGGATTGCTCCAGTAAATAGTAAAATGAACATACTCGTATCCACGACAGATTTAAATTCATGAGAAATGGATCTGAGTATTTCCGTTTGATGATTAGAAGGGATTTTTTGTATTGAGGGAGTCAAAACGATTAGCCAAAAAATACTACCTCCCACCCATGCAGTAGCTGAAATTAAGTGAGCCCAAGTTACTGCTATGTTAAAAATATTTACAATATTCATTATTTATTTCCTGAGTTGGTGTCTAAAATTTCTTGAATATTAGATTCATTGATGATGCCTTCCCAGGTTTTAACAATTTTGCCATCATTGTTGATAAATATTGTTGTTGGAAACACTTTAACTAAATATTTAACAGTGAGTTCTCCTTCTAGATCTGCTACAGAGGGGTATTCAACTCCGTATTTAATTAAGAATTTTTAACCTTCACGTTTTGAGTCTAGACCAATTAATTGTATCCCTAGCATAGAAATTGTGTTTTTGTTTTTGATATAAAAATTGTTTAAATCAGGAATTTCTTCTCTACATGGAGAACATGATGGAAACCAAAAATTTAAAATTGTGAAGTCATGATTTTTGATTTCTTCTGAAAGCTGAAATGATTCATTTTCAGAATAAAAATTTGTGTTCATTAGAGTCTCTTTAAAGTCGAATGCACCCGTTGTTATTTTTTTTTGGTCAGGCAATATGTGGCAAGAAAAAGATGTGGTGATGAAAATATTAATTAATACAAAAAACAAAAAATATTTTTTCATGATTCTTCATTAATTTGATTAATTAAATCATAGCCTTTATCGATTATGGCATTCTTTTTTGTATCATCTAAATCCCTATGGTTTAAGTATTCTTTCAATACCTCAATCGGAGAAATATTGTCTGAGAAATTTGTGTCGAGTCTTGGTTGAGTTTCGGCGCGAATATTTCTTTTAACTGCAGCAATTAAGTATGCCTCTGATAATGCTTTTCTGATTTCATTATCAAATACGTTTTTAGATTGAGATGCAGACATTTCGATTATTAATTGAATTATGGAATCCTTGATTTCATGTCGGGCAATTTCATCCAGTATTGTTTGTGTAGGCTCTAAATCTTGATTATCTATTTCAACTTTAATAGTTTTAAATTTTCTAGAGTTGACTGGTATGAATTGGAATTCTACTTCTCTTTGTCCCCAACTTTTTTTAGGATCAATTTCTAATAAGCAAAATCCTTTAGTGTCATTCTCTTCTCCAAAATCTATTCTTTCTATACTTCCTGAATATACTACTCGAGGGTTTTGGTTTAGTTGTTGATGTCTGTGTATGTGTCCTAGCGCAACATAGTCTAATTTAGGTAATGCAAGATTTTGTGTGGGAATTAAATAATCTTTGCTCAGCATCATAGATTTTTCTGAACTTGTAATTGCTGATTCAGTAGAAAGATGACCCACCAAAATAGCTGGTAATTTGGGATCTAAAGAGTCGACTAGTTCTGAAATCCTGTAAATAATTATTTTTTGAATTTCTTCATTAATTTCTTCTATAGTTTGAGTTGTAGAAATTTTGCTATCACTTAAGTCTCCTTTTCTGATCCAAGGGACTGAAACTATTTGAATTGGACCTGATTTTGTACTTATATCATAATTAGATAGTTGGTCGCCTATTGTGACTTTTTCTACATCAAGTGTGGGGAAAATTTCTAAAGCAGTTGCTGGACCTGGAATGTTTGGAGAATCATGATTGCCTATTAAAATAAATACTGGAATGTTATTGATAGATAATTTTGAAATCCGTTTTGCGAATTCTCTTTGATGGGTTTGAGATGGGTTTCGACTTTTGTAAGCGTCACCTGCGATAATGACTAAGTCAACTGTTTCTTGTATAGCAAAAGAAACTATTTCATCAAAACTGCGCAGAAAATCAGATAGCCTAGTAGATGTTCGTGTTTCAGGATCGATTTTTCCGTAATTTTCGACTCCGATATGAATATCTGCAGTGTGAAGTATTTTCATAAATATCCATCTTTGAGGTTTATAATTTTTGAGAAATAATCTCTGGTAATTTAGAAATTTGAACTCTTGTTTGATTCATGGAATCTCTTTCTCTTATTGTCACCATATTATCTTCCAAAGAATCAAAATCAACTGTTACACATAGTGGAGTGCCTATTTCATCTTGTCGACGATATCTTCTACCTATACTTTGAGAGTCGTCAAATTGGACATGTCCAGATATTAATGAAGATTTTCTAACTTGATCATAAATTTTATTTGCTAAAGGAGTTAATTTTTCATTTCTACTTAAAGGCAAAACAGCCACTTTTACAGGTGCTATATTGGGACTGAGTTTTAGTAGTACTCGTGTATCTGATTTTCCGTTAGGTTGAATAGTAGTTTCTTCAGAATAAGCATCTATTAATAAAGCCATTACAGTTCGATCTACTCCACAAGATGGTTCAATTACATATGGAATGATGTGTTCTTGGCTCTGTTCATCAAAATAAGTTAATTTTTCTCCACTCATTTCAGAATGAGATTTTAGGTCAAAATCAGTCCTGTTAGCTATTCCTTGAATTTCACCCCATCCCCAAGGGAATTTGTATTCAATATCAAAAGTAGATTTTGCATAGTGAGATAATTCATCTTTATCATGCTCTCTAATTCTAAGTTTTGAGGAGTTGATTCCTATGGAGTCATACCATTTCATACAATCTTCTAACCATTTTTGGTGAATTTCTTCATCTTCTCCAGGCTTAACAAAGTATTCGATTTCCATCATTTCAAATTCTCGAGTACGGAAGATGAAATTTCCTGTCGTAATTTCATTTCTAAAAGCTTTGCCGATTTGCGCTATTCCAAAAGGTAATTTTTTTCTACTAGAAGTGACTACATTATTGAAATTAACGAAAATTCCTTGAGCAGTTTCTGGTCTCAAATATACAATTGCAGCATCATCTTCCACAGGACCCATAAAAGTTTTAAACATTAGATGAAACATTCTAGCTTCCCCTAGTTCCCCACTGCAGTCAGGTTCAGGACACGATTTTTTGAGAATAATATCGGAATCTAAGTGATCTTCTCTATAACGTTTATTACAAGCTTTACATTCAATAAGAGGATCTGTAAAACTATCTAAATGTCCACTAGCTCTCCAAGTGTCTGGATGCATCAAAATAGATGAATCAAGCCCTATGATGTCATCTCTTTCCCAAACCATCTGGTTCCACCAGTTATCTTTTACATTTCTTTTGAGTTCAACACCTAATGGTCCATAATCCCATGTGCTTGCTAATCCACCATAAATTTCACTGCTTTGAAATATGAATCCTCGTCTTTTACATAAAGATGAAATTTTTTCTATGTCTAAATTGATTTCGGAATTTTCCAATGTAATATCCTGTTTTTTTATAGTTGGATTGTAACAGAATGAAAGTTTAGATTTATGAAGTTCTAAGATTTTAGAGCAAATCTTGTATGTGATACTCCATCTGAAGGGTCCATAGTGATTATGCTAACCATACCCGTTTTTTGATTAGATAATTTGGTAGGACATCCTGAGTAATATGCTGGGATGTTTTTTTGGCTTACATTAGTAAAACTGTCCCAATGTCCTAGAGCTACGTAATCACAACCTGATTCTGCAATGTGATTGGGGAAAATTAAAGAAGATCTTCCAGAATTTATTTTTTCGTCTTCAAACTGACCATGTGCTAAAGCAACTTTCCAATAATCAGTATTTTTAAAAGAAATGTTAGTCATAGGTTGGAATTCTGGACTATGTTCTTGCATTGCCTTACCCCAAAACGAAATACCATATGCTGTGAATTGAATTTCTTCACCCTCTGGGTTTTTAAATATGTAAAGGTTTTTAGGGCTATCACTGAAAACTGATCTTTTATAAACCGATTTTGAATGCATGAGATCGTGATTTCCGGGTAATATGATTATTGGAATGTTTGTTCGAGAAACTTGACTGATAAAAAATTGTAAGCATTCATCAGAAACTCTTTCATTATCAAACACGTCGCCTACGATAAGTAGGAAATTAGCTTGAGTTGAATCTACGGCATCTAAAACGTTTTTGAATGATTTTTCACTTGATGAGTGGCCATATGGGTCACCCAAATGAGTATCAGATGTATGTAAGATTTTAAGGGGCTTCTTCAACTAATCTTACAATCCTTGAGCATTGCAGACGTCTTGGTCAAATAGTATGTGCCCTGTGTAACTTGTTGGTTGTTCACAAACCCATACTGAAGCTTTGCCCATTTCAGTAGCGGGTTCAAAGTTCAGATTAGGGTTTTCCGGATCATTTTCCATCATGATATTTCCAGGTGTTCGAATTCTTCCTTGAGGAGACAATACATTTACTTTGATGTTATCAGCTTGTACTTCTCGTGCAAGCCCTTGAGAAAATCTCTCTAATCCAGATTTAACCATTCCATAAAAACTTCCTTCTCGACCTTTTTCTAATGGTTCGTAAGGGCCTGGACCAGGGAAAACCCCAGCAATTGATGATACGTTGATAATGTCCCCACCTCCAGCATTTCTAATATGAGGTAATGAGTGTTTCATCAAGATTAGAGGACCTTTTAAATCTATTTGCCAAATTAAATCTATATGTCTTTCTTGAACAGAATCTAATGATCCCGGGACTAGAATCGCAGCATTGTTGACGATTATGTCTAATCCACCTAATTCTTCTACTGTTTGATCAACTCCTGATTTGATACTTTCCGTATCTCTCATGTTCATAACAACAGGAATTGCTTTTCCACCAGAATTGTTGATTGATTCAGAGACGCTATGAATTGTTCCAGGTAATCTTTTATCTGTAACTTCTACAGATCTAGCAGCAATAGCTACTTTAGCTCCAGCTGAGGCTAAATGTTTTGCTACGTATTCTCCTATTCCTCTACTAGATCCAGTGACTAAAGCAATTCTTCCATCTAAGCTTCCCATAGTTATCTCCAAGTTTATTTCACGATATTCTACATCAGTTTTAAAAAATCGCTATGGGATTTGCAGGAGAACCTGTTCCCCCCTTAATAAGGAGGGGAGAAATAATAAAGAAAAATTCATACACCCCGCTTTGTGAACAATGTTCTGATAATTGTTCAAAATTAGCATTATCTAGTATTGGCATCCCCATATGAGGAATTAATATTTCATGAATGATAATTCTTGCGGGGTAAGGGTATTTAGAATTTCCTGATTCTTGCATGTCCCATCCCATTAATGCAGCATTTGTATCATATAAATATTCAACTATGGAAGGTCCGTTTCCTGGAGTATTGGGGGGGAAAGAAAATTGAAAATTTGGTTGGCTTTTCCAAAATGGTTCATATCCAGATCGGATTAGAACCGCATCTCCTGGCAAAGGGGTGATACCTTTTTCTTTAGCCCACGCTTCTAAATCCCAACCTTCTATAGGTTCTTCAAAATTAACAAATTCTTGATTTCTTAATTTTGGAATATCATACAAAACCCCTCTAGTAATAATTCCATCTTTCCAATTATCAATTGAATTGATTTCTGCTCCTCGAGAAGTAATGAGTTTGGGGTCATATCCATTATAAAGTTTACCTCCATTTGACACATCGTCAGTGAATACATGACATAAGGAGTCTATGTGTGTATTTACGAATCCATGATAAGAAACTCCAATGTAATCGCCCGATCCTTTTGTCGTGACATCCATTAGATGAGTTGCAGGTTTTGAATTCCTTAAAGTGTCAGGGATGATTTGAGCAGTAGCTAGTGGATTTGAACATGAAATTGTTGTGCCTGTTTTGATTAAGTCTCTAGCTTCAGTTATTTTTTCGTTAGTTATTAGATTTAAGGTTCCTTTTTGATCTTGTTCACCCCATCTACCCCAATTATTAAATTTAACTTTATATTCTTGATATTCTTCTAGAGTTGTAGGTGTTTTTTCTTTCATTCCCATATTATGCGCATTCCTTTCACAGTGTTTTTACCTGGAACTAGTAAGTAGAAAAACTCTGTTGGTTTGATTTGATGTTCGCTACATTCTACATAGCTTCGCAAATAAAAAATAATACTAATCTCAAATTGTGCAAATTTAGCGATGCTCAACCTGAGTAAGTTGTGAAACTACTCAATTAATAATATTTTATTAATAATTTCTAGATGTTTTTTTGTTTAAATCGTATTAAGCTATTAGTGAAAGGATTTAGGTGACAGAATATCGGAAAATTTGAATATATTTTTTAAATTTCTTTGAGTTTACTTTAAAGAATTTATGTTTATACTCCTTTTAGATTAGAATATGAGTTTATTACGGAGGTAAGTAATGCCGTTCACCCCATTTGATTTGACTGGAAAAGTTTCTTTAATTACTGGTGGTAATGGAGGAATAGGTTTGGGTATGGCATTAGGTATGGCTCAAGCTGGATCTGATATTTGTATTTGGGGAACAAATTTGGAAAAAAATAAGTTTGCTCAAAAAACAATTCAAGATACTGGGGTTCAATGCTTGGCTATCCAATGTGACGTGTCTGATGAGGAGCAAGTTGAAGAATCTTTTTCTCAGACAATTTCTCATTTTGGTAAAGTAGACTCTTGTTTTGCTAATGCAGGAGCTGGTGGCGGTGCCCCATTTCATGAATACCCTACAGATCTTTGGAAAAAAGTGATGGGTATAAATTTAGACGGGACATTTTATACTTTTCGTGCTGCTGCAAGACATATGATAGAAAGAGGTGAAGGCGGAAGATTGATTGGAACATCTAGTACTTCAGCTATTCACGGTGCTCCTAGAAGCGAAGCATATGCAGCTACCAAAGGTGCAATGTTATCTATGACTAGAGGTTTAGCAGTAGAGTTAGCTAGGTATCATATTACAGCTAACACTATTGTGCCCGGATGGATTCAGACAGCTATGACTGAACCCAGAGTAGGTGACGAAAAATTTGAAGATAGGGTGATGAAAAGAGTTCCAGCAAGAAGATGGGGACAACCTGAAGATTTTGCAGGCTTGGCAGTATATTTGGCTAGTGACGCGTCTTCATATCAAACTGGGGAAGAATTTATTGTTGACGGGGGATACACTAGGTTTTAAATGAACAGTTTTCGTCCGTCATCCCGTTTGATTCAATTAATAGAAACTCACAATTTGCGAATAGATCATGTTGCACTTTTTAAAGTTGTTGAACGGTTATTATCTTTTAAACCTAAGAGGTGGATAGAAGATAACTCAGTGGTAGGGAAGGGAACTAGATTAAAAATTCAAGCTATTTTAGATGTTGAAAAAATCAATGCAATAGAGGATTTGTACCCTCATGGCTTCCCATGTTTGCCTGAAGAACAAATTAGTAGAGGATGGAAGTATGAGTATTCAAATTTTTTAGGGATTTCTGATATTGATTGGTCAATAGATTTTTTGGAAAATTATGGTGTTGAACCTTCTAGAGCTTTAATTATAATGAGTGATCAAGAATGTGTTGATAAATACTCTCCAGAATTTTTGAAATTATGTTTGGAAGTAAAGTTGTGGGGTTATGAAACAGCTTCTGAAGATGACATTTTAAATATTTGTGAAAAATATAAAAAATCGTTGTATGTCACCGGTTTTATGTCTTCAGAAGTGCGGTTTGCTATCAAATATCAATCATGGAGGAGTGAAGATCATAAATCAGCATATTTAAAAGCACTTGAAAAACATACTGATACATTAAAAAACTATGAAAGGTCTTCTGATCAAATTGATGAGAGTGAGATAAAAGAAATAAGTGTTCAAAAAAAACAAACTTTACTTAGTGATTGGGATGAATCAGATTATGTAGAATGGTCTGATTTACAAAAAAGACGATATGTAGAAATACAAGAAATTGAATCTAAGTTTAATGATTCTGCAGAAATGACTTTTTGGGAAACAATTTACGAAGAAGATGAACGATATCTTGGTGTTGATGAAGAAATTTAATAGGAGATTGTTATGGCGTATGCAATGAATCATGTACATTTGAAATCCCCCGATCCTAGAGGTACTGCAGAATGGTATGTGGAGGCTTTTGATTTTACTATTATTAGTGATATTGTCAGACCTGTTGGAGACAGATTTGTGAAATGCCAAACTAGTAATGGGATTGTGGTAAATATTTCCGGGGAAAGAACTAATGAAAAATTAGGGCAAGGTGATGCTGAGCCTCATTATGGTTTAGAGCATATTGGATTTGATGTTGTGGATATTAAAGCCGAAATTGAGAGATTGGAATCTTTAGGTGCAGAACTTTTAGAAGGTCCTATTTTTGTACCCGAAGGACCTATAGAATATTTAGGATTTATACAGGCTCCAAACAATACACGTATAGAGATTATCCAGACTCGCTAGTTAATTTTTTCTAAGATTTCATCTGTAGTAGGTCTATCTCTGATGTCTTTGGCAATGTAACTCCAATCAATTGTCATATCCGAGTTGATAATGAAAACTGAAGGTGCTGCTACTCCATCACCTAATAAATCGAATACCCCATAGTCTTTTAATACATTGGCTTCTGGGTCAGGTAAGATCATATACTCTGCTTGGGTAATTAATTTAACTAGTTGAGCTTGTTCAAAAGTATCTTTACTGATGGCTAATAAAGAAGTATTTTCTTTTTTAAATTCATCCAAGGAATATTGCAACTCCACGAGTTGTTTTTGACAAATTCCTCAAAAATGTCCCCTGTAAAACAAAATCACTGTTTGATCATATCTACTCACGTAGTCAGACAAAAAAACAAGTTCCCCTGATTCTTCGTCAGTGAATTTGAAATTTGGGGCTGATTTTAATGGGCTTGATTCTGGTGAGGCACATGAAACTGCAAAAATAAATATTGAAATAAATAAAAGTGGTTTGAATATTTTTAATTTCATTAAATAATCATCTCACTAACTAAATATAAGTCAATATTCATTCGTTTCAAAGCATTAAAATCTACTGGAATATTATTAGCAATACCCAAGCAGATGGCCTCCCATATGCTGTATGATCAAGGATGTTTCGTAAATTTCCCATTTGATAAAGTCAGCATGCCGTTTTAGATTGGGTGATAAAAAGGCTGAGTCAATTTCTATCTCCCATACTCCATTACCTTTATAGGTTTCAGTATATTCATCATTAAGAAGTTTTTGATAAATTGCAAAACATAGCTCAAATTCTTCTTTGCTCGGAATCATTACTCTCAGTGCTTCAGTAGTGTAGTTTGAGTATTCACTCCATTCTGAACTAAGTAAATTGGATAAATCAGTTTTGACTTTATCCTTGATCATACTAGAAGCTTGTCCAGATTCGAATGCTGCCTCTCTCAATTCTAATGTGTGTGTGACAGTGTTCTTTTGGGAATAGAAATTAATTGCATATATAGCTACGGATATAAAAATCGCAATGATAACTAATGTACTTGTAAAACGTAAGTAAATTTTTATATTTTTTTTATTAGCCATGCTAGTGAGTGTTGTGTTTAGGTGTTATAGATTACTTCAACTAATTTATAATACAAGCTTATATTGATTAGGAGTTAATTATTAGATGCAAAACAAATCATTTTTTGTTCGTGATGAATCAAATCACGAAATTATTCATCCAACCTCTTCAGCCGTAGGTCCTTGGGATCCTTCAATGATGCACGGAAGAGTTTTATGTGGACTTGTAGTTCAAGGAGCTGAAGAAAAGTTAGCTTCAATTGATGAAATAGATTTGTATCAAGCTGCTAGAGTAACAGTTGATATGTTTAGATTTCCTGCAATGAAACCTTTGAAAATATTAACTGAAATCGTAAGAGACGGTAAGAGAATTAAAGTCATAGATGTACACATTATGTCTGTGAATGATGATCAAATAATTGAAATAGTAAAAGGATCAGTAGTTTGGTTATTAAAAACTGAAGATACTAAAGGAAAAGTTTGGATGCCTGATGAGTGGAACTTTACACCTCCCAGTAAAGATTTACCATTTTTTGATGAAGCAACTTTAGATAATCCTGGTCATCAAAACCCTATTTGGGAAACTCTTGATCCAGAAACTGGGAAACAATTTCAACTGAACAATCAAACAGAAAAAAATGGACCTAAAACAGCATGGATAAGAGAAACTCATGATTTTATAGAGGACGAAGAAACTAGTTCATTGCTTAGAGTGGCTCAAGTAGCGGATTATGCGAACCCATTGGCTAACTTGAGCAACATAGGGTTGGAGTATATTAATGTCGATGTCACGCTATATCTTCAGCGAAATCCAATTGGTGAATGGATTGGCGTGGAAACACTTTATCATGGAGCTTCTATGGGAGTTTCTGTAGGTAGTATGAATATCTATGATTCAAATGGAAGGATTGGCATGTCTACAGTTGCTGGTTTAGCTCAGGCAAAATCGATGAAGTAATTATTGAGCTGTGACTCCTCCATCGATTACTAATTCAGATCCTGTGACATATCTTGATTCATCACTAGCAAGGTAAAGTACTCCCAAAGCAACATCCATTGCGGTTGCTATCATTTTTAGAGGAGATCGTTCAAGAGTTTTTCTTGTTGATTCTTCATCACCAATGATTCCACCTTTATGGTTGATCATATCAGTATCAATGAAACCTGGATGAACAGAATTACATCTAATATTGTATTTTGCCATACTTACTGCAGTAGACTTTGAAAGTAGTCTAACAGCCCCTTTACTTGCTCCATAAGCACTAAATTGAGATCCTATGATTCCCGCAGCAGAAGAAATGTTTACTATAGAGCCGCCTCCATTTTCTTTCATGTTTGGTATGACTGCTTTTGTTCCTAAAAATACTCCTTTCGAATTGACTGATTGTACTTTGTCCCATTCAGCTTCTGATGTGTCTTCAACATTTTTTTCTATTAAAATTCCTGCATTATTTATTAGTATGTCTATTTTCCCAAAGGTATTGATACATTCTGTTACAGCATTATTCCAGCTTGATTCACTAGTGACATCTAGATGTATATATTTTGCAGAACCACCATTTTCAGTGATTTTAGATTCGATTTTTAATCCCTCAGCATCTAAAATGTCTCCAAAAATTACTTTTGCACCCTCTGATGCAAATAATTGAGCTTCTGCAGCCCCTTGACCTTTAGATCCTCCAGAAATTAAAGCTACTTTGTTTTCTAGTCTTAACACGTCAATCTCCTTCGGTTGAGATATTACCATAGTTGATATTAATTATGAGAACAGTAAATGATTGAAGGGTTATTGTGGTGGATTAATAAGTTCAAAGAAGTTTTTGAAAATTTGGTCTCTGTTCATCCACCTAATCGTTCTGATCGGATGATTTGCTGGTTTATCTACCCATGTGTTTTTTTCTGTTAGTTCTGGAGTTTCTCTGATTTCGGAAATGTACCATGTAGGATCAAGTATCCAGCCTCCTGGAGCAAGATCCCAAATAGGTTTACTCCTTCCAGGGAAATCGTCGACAAACTCAAGGTATCTTTTGTATAAAAATTCGCCAATTTTGGATGAACCTAAGTTAGCTTCTAATTCCCACCTAGAAGTTCTTAGGTGATCCGTAACCGACCATCCTGGAAAATGAATTACAGGAGTTCCGGACGAAAAAAGTCTTTGAGCAGCTAAAACATCTTGAGCATGATTAAAATCTGAGAATCCGTGTAATGTAAAAGCGGAACCACCAAGAGTGCAAACTACAATTCTCGATCTGATTTCAGGATTTAGAAAGATAGCAGATGTTATATTAGTTAATGCCCCTAGGGCTATTATATAAATCTTGTCATGTTTCAATGCTAGTTCTATGATTTTTTCTGAAGCTGGACTGACTACAGGAGAGCCATTATTATTCTGAATCGAAATTTTTGATCCTTTTAAAATTTCACCTTTCCAGGATGTATCTAATGTATTTAAGACATTAAAGATTTCCTGATAACTTAATTCCATTCCATGTTCATAACTGTCAGTATTTCTTGCAGTATTATGAAATGGTGCGGAGTTTATACATAAAATTTCTATGTCTTCTCTAGATTGTTGTGCTAATAACAAATGAACTAAAGCAAATTGATCATCGATTTCATTATAAGTGTCTGTATCGATAATGATTTTTTTGGTGGTTTTGGATGAAGGGTTACTTAATAAATTGAAGATTGTTTCATGTGGTATTTCAGGTAGCCCACTGAAAGGAATTGAACCAATGTTTTGTCCACTAGGTTTGACTTGTTCAGTTTTTGATTTTTGATTCATATTTGTCTCGATTATAATTCTTAGAGTTTTCTTAAGAATCTCTCAGAGTTTTCACAAAGTCAAATACTAGTCTTGTTGTATGAGATGTTAGATAATACAAAGGAGAAAAAATGACTTACTTAAAACATCTAAAAATAAATATAGCAATTGCTTCAGTAATGTTGGTATTGGTATTAACAATAGGATCAATGTCAGCCTCTAGCGTATTTGCCCACCCTCCTAAAGATATAGAGGAAGTTAAAACTATTCTTGATACTAAAGTAGAAAACGGAGACTTAACTCAAAAGGAAGCCGATGAAAAATTATTTACTTTAGAAGAAAAAATGACAGAACGACATGCAAAAATGGAAGCTAAAATCCAACAGATGAATTTGAAAATCCAAACAGCTGTACAAAATGGCAAATTAACTCAGGACGAAGCTGATGAGAAAATTGCCCGTTTTCAAGAAAACATGGAAAAGGGCCCTAAACAAGGGAAAAGGCACCATCACAAAAAACCTAAGATGATCATGGATCATCTTCTGGCAAAGATTTCTGCTGCGGTGGAATCTGGTGACATTACACAGGAACAGGCGGATGCCAAATTAGCAGACATTGATGCAAAGAGAAATGCTAGAACAGAGAAAATGTCAGCTAAACTTGAATCAATTAAGGCTGAGATAGCTGCAGCTGTACAAAATGGA
>MDTE01143417.1_pt1 | contig 18159 bp, 14 predicted proteins | sample 811231 | NCBI WGS metagenome assembly MDTE01 (sample SAMN05326651, study PRJNA326480) | marine metagenome | isolation source: seawater | place: Indian Ocean: Red Sea | collected 2010 | reverse complement strand
GATGGTAAGACCAAATGCTGTGGATTTCCCATATTGACGATAAACGAAAAGAATTCTATGTCGATGGTGGGGAATCATACTTCAGAGGCAAAGGACCTTGGCGCTGATGCTATGGTCACTCCTTGCCCGTTGTGCCATTTAAATCTAGATGGATACCAACCTAAAGCTGCTAGACAAGCAAATAGATCAATAGATTTGCCTATATTGCATTTGCCTCAGTTGATTGGATTGGCAATGGGGATCTCTCCTTCAGAGCTGGGACTAAAAAAACACATAATAAATACTGCTCCACTGGAATTGAAATTGGCAGGTAGTACGAGTAGTTAGTTTGTAACTGTAATTAAAATCTAAGAAAGAGAGCCAAGGCTATTGCCTTGGCTCTCTTTCTTATTTGAGTGTGTTCGATTGGAACTGCTATATGGTCCTACAATGAATCTATAATTCTATTTAATGTGGCACTGGGCCGCATTGCTTGACCTGCCAAAGTTTCGTGAGGAAGATAATAACCTCCGATATCAATCGGTTTGCCTTGGGCTTCGTCATTTAGTTCTTCGATAATCTTATCGTGGTTATCCGATAGTTGTTGGTATATGGGAGCGAACTTTGCCTTGAGGCTTGGGTCTTTTGTCTGACTTGCCAGCGCTTCAGCCCAGTATAGTGCTAGATAAAAATGGCTTCCACGTGTATCGATCTCCTTAACTCTACGAGAAGGATTTCGACTATATTCCAAGTGTTGTCCTACAGCCTGGTCAAGAGTCTCGGCTAGGAGACGAGCGTTATCATTATTGAACACTTCTCCAACGTGTTCGAATGAAGCGACAAGGGCGCAAAATTCTCCCAGAGAATCCCATCGTAAATGTCCTTCTTCGGCGAACTGTTGTACGTGTCGGGGAGCAGATCCTCCTGCACCTGTTTCAAACATACCACCGCCTTTTAGTAGTGGCACTACAGATAACATTTTGGCACTGGTACCTAATTCCAATATTGGAAATAGATCAGTTAGATAATCTCTTAATACATTACCGGTGACGGAGATAGTATCCTGCCCCGCTCTCCCGCGTTCCATGCTGTAGCGTACTGCATCCACGGTGGTCATTGTTCGGATCTCGAGTCCGGTTGTGTCGTGTTCCGGTAAATACTTGTCAACCTTCTTGATTAATTCCGCATCGTGTGCTCTGTTAGGATCTAGCCAAAAAATAGATGGTGATCCGGTGAGTCGTGCACGCGTAACCCCAAGCTTTACCCAGTCTTGAATTGGCTCGTCTTTAGTTTGGCACATTCGGAAGATGTCTCCCTCTTCCACTAATTGTTCCATCAGTGTGGTGCCTGATGAATCTACAACCCTAATCGTCCCATTTCCTGGTGCTTTGAATGTTTTGTCGTGGGAGCCGTATTCTTCTGCTTTTTGTGCCATTAGTCCGACATTGGAAACACTACCAAGTGTCGCTGGATCAAATGCACCATGCTCTTTACAGTCGTCAATGACTGCCTGGTACAGAGTTGCATAAGAGCGGTCCGGTATCATCGCAACAGTATCGTGGAGTTCATTATCAGGTCCCCAGGTTTTACCGCCGTCACGAATCATGACAGGCATTGTGGCATCAATAATGACATCGCTGGGGACGTGGAAATTGGTGATTCCGCGATCTGAGTTAACCATCATTAGTTTAGGTCGCACGTTGTAAACATCTGAAATATCGGATTCGATCTCGGCCCGTTTTTCATCTGTAAGGGCTTCAAGTTTTGTGTAAAGCTCGGCGATACCGTTATCAGGATTAACTCCGAGCTCACCCATCTCGGGGGAGTGTTTTTCTAAGACATCTTGATAATAGACGGATACGCAATGTCCGAATATTATAGGATCTGATATGCGCATCATGGTTGATTTAATATGCAACGACAAGAGCACATCATCTGCCTTTGCTCTTTCCATCTCTTCCCTGTAAAACTCACGAAGTTCACGTACATTCATTACAGCACAGTCTGTAATTTCACCTTCTGTTAGTGGTATATCTGCTTTAAGAACTGTTGCTCTGCCTTCCCTAGTCACATATTCAATAACAGCGGTCCCATCTTGACCGATTGTTACAGCTTGTTCGCTACCGTAGAAATCACCGCTAGTCATATGAGCGACTCTTGCCTTGGATGCTTCTGGCCATTCCCGCATCATTCTATGAGGATTTCTTTTTCCATGTTCTTTAACAGCGGTGGAAGATCTACGGTCAGAGTTTCCTTCACGTAGTACAGGGTTTACCGCGCTGCCCAAAACTTTTGAGTATCGGTCAAATACATCTTGCTGCACGGCATTTGATGGGTCGTCCGGATAATCTGGAACATCATAACCTTTTTCTTGTAGCTCTTGGATGGCCCCTTTGAGTTGGGGAATAGACGCGCTGATGTTTGGCAGCTTGATGATGTTAGCTTTCGGATCGTTACATAAGTTTCCTAATATCGTTAGGTAATCGGGTATTTTTTGTTCTTCTGTAAGTTTTTCGGGGAAATTTGCGATGATGCGACCGGCCAACGAGATGTCCCATTTCTCAAATTGAATACCTGAATCCTTGGTAAATGCCTGAAGAATGGGAAGCAATGAATGAGTCGCTAAAGCTGGCGCCTCATCGGTTTTCGTGTAAATAATCTGGGATGATTCTGGCATATTGGTCTCCTTTGTGAGTAGTTTATTGTTGGTGGATGTATATCGGTCCCACAGCGTACTTGAGGTTATGCTTTTAGGCTTGGGACAACTTCTCTGAATGCGTGTATGGTTTGAGCTATATCATCATCGGTATGAGCCAGAGAAGGGTAGAACTTCTGCGGCCAACTTTTCAAGATTCCGTGTCTAAGTAATTCGGCGTTGAATTTGGTCATGGTTTGTGAATCAGCGAGCAGCCCTTGGCGGTAGTTTGTTACGGGAGACTCGCTGAAAAATATGTCGAAAATAGTATCGTCTCCAGAGCTCTGTACCGGTATTCCATTTTCCTCGCATATTGAAACAAGTGATTCTCTAATTGTTTTACCGGTATTTCGGAGCCTTTCGTACGCCCCAGGTTGCTTAAGTTGTTCTAATGTCGCAAGTCCTGCGGCACATGCTATTGGATTACCGTTCAACGTACCAATTTGGTTTACATAATCGTCTGATGAAACCTCTGACTGATTATAAACAGACATTATATCGGACTTACCCATCACTGCCGCTAGTGGATATCCTCCACCCATTATCTTTCCCACTGAGCATAGGTCTGGAGTAACTCCATAATGTTCCTGAGCGCCTCCATAAGACAACCTAAATCCGGTTACAACTTCGTCAAATATTAGCGGAATATCATATGCTTCTGTGAGTTCTCGTAAGCCCTGGAGAAATCCGGGCATGGGGGATAATATTCGTTGTAGCGGTTCCACAATTATGGCAGCTAATTCGCCGTGGTGAGACTCTATTAAACTCTGTGTTGTCGGGAGATCGTTGTATTGCGAGACTAGTACTAAATCTTCAATTGCTTTGGGAACTCCTCCCATGTTGGCAGTGGCTTGAGGATACTCGTTTGCAGCTGAAGGAGTCACACTCATGACTGCGTAGTCGCTAGTTCCGTGGAATCCACCTTCAAATTTCAGTATCTTTTCTTTACCGGTGTATGCTCGTGCAGCTCTCATAGCCTGAAAACAGGCGTCTGTTCCGCTCGTGGTGAATCTGACCTTTTCTGCGCATGGTACTGCGCGAGTTAATTCCTCCGCTAGAAGTACAGCATTTTCGTTGGTGGTGAAAAAAGTACTGCCGTGTTTTACTGCGTCAATGACCGCGTCAGTTACTGTGGGGTGTGCGTGTCCGAGTATCATGGGACCGGATCCCATCAGCCAATCAATATATTTATTGCCACTCACATCCCATATATGGGCGCCCTTACCTTCCTTTGCCAAGAATTGTAAGTCATCTGGGAAACTAGTGTTACCAACAGTTCCCCCTGGTATATATGATGTAGCCTTACCAAGTAGTTCGGCTTCTCGAGGACTCCGATTTACCATATATTAATCTCCTAAATCCTGAAAGGTTTATGTATTGGACATTAAGCTATATGGACTCAGGTATTCTATGATCCACCTTTGGCCATAACATCGATTAATTCCTTAACGCTATCTGCGGAATTTTGCAGTGCTCCTCGCTCTTCTTCTGTCAGGTTTATTTCAATGACTTGTTCCACACCATTAGCGCCAAGCTTTACTGGGACTCCCACGCATAGCCCTGTAATTCCATATTCTCCTTCGAGATAGGCACAAGCCGGTAGGATTCGTTTTTTGTCCAGTAAAACTGATTCCACCATCTGTGTAATAGAGGCTGACGGAGCATAATAAGCGCTTCCTTGCTTTAGAAGAGCTACTATTTCTCCTCCGCCTTGTCTGGCCCTGATAACTAATTTTTGTATCTGATCGTCATCCATAAGCTCAGTTATGGGGATTCCGCCGACGGTGGTATATCTGACCAAAGGCACCATGTCGTCACCATGTCCACCTAGCACATACGCTTGCACGTCTTCCACGGATACATCTAATTCCTGTGCGATAAACGTTCTGAACCGTGAAGTATCCAGTACCCCTGCCATGCCAAACACACGGTTTCTGGGGAAACCGCTTTTTTCATATATGTTTTGTAGCATGGCATCTAGTGGATTAGTAACGGCGATGATAATACAGTTTGGTGAGTATTTAACTACTTGTTCTGTCACAGCTGATGTGATTTTCATATTAGTGAGTAGCAGATCATCACGGCTCATGCCTGGGCCTCTGGCTATCCCGGCTGTGATTACCACGATGTCTGAGTTAGCAGACTCCTCGTATCCATTGCTACCTGTTACGAGGGCGTCAGATCCAATTACTGGACCTGATTCCAGCATGTCCAGCGCCTTTCCTTGGGGTAGGTCCTCAACCACATCAACTATTACTACGTCTGCATATCCTAATTGGTGAATTCTCTGAGCTGTAGTTGCTCCTACGTTTCCAGCGCCAACAATAGTGACTTTATTCCTCATATAAAACTGCCTTCCTTTGACTAAATTACCTGGTCGTATCCCAGAGAAGGTAATTTAATGAAGTAACTATTAAACATTCTCTGGTAGTGGGTATCGAGTTATTCGGGAGTTCGTTTTACCTCAAGTGGCCCTACGTGAGTAAACGTATAGCATTCCTACCCGATATGTTCGTAACCGGAATATTATACCGCGCCATACTGGCGCAGGCTACCTCTAATTTACTGCTCAGTTGAGCATGCTCATTTCACTCCTGCGATAGTTGAGTACGTAGCATTTGTGGATCATTTGTGGGGTTGAGGCAAGTGTAATTTTCACAAACAAATGCTGTGGGTTTATTGTTCTGTTGGTTTTTGCCATCTAATAGTGGCGACATTATTCCGGTGTCAGCGTTTGATCTTCCAACGATTATTTTATTGGGTAGGTAGGTGTGGAAGACTATGTCCTTTAATTCTTGAGTATATTGATCGCTTTTATCTCCGATAATGGCAATTTCTTTTGGTGTATGAATATGGAAGTCTAATACAGATAACCAGTGTGCCGTCCCTGACGGAGCCCGAGCCATTAACTGGTGTATTCCTCGCAAAGGAGTGATCCCCTTTTCCAAATAATCTTCATTGCCAGTAATGACAGATAATCTAAGCATCACATCTGAAGCTACAGAACCACCACATGGTTGGGCGTTGTCAAAGATGTCTCGTGGCCGGACGACCAATGTTTCATGGTCATGTCCTGTGTCGTAGAAACCACCTAAACTGTCGTCCCAAAATAGATTTATCATATTGTCAGATATTGAGATTGCATTTTCCAGCCAGCAATCTTCGAATGTGCTTTCATAGAGTGCAATGAGGCCGTCAGCAATAAACGCGTAATCTTCCAAGTATCCGAGCAGCTTAGCGGTCCCATCTCGATAGGTGCGTAGTAGTCTGTCTCCGTTGGATAATTGTGCGAGTATAAATTCAGAACAGTTTCTTGCAGATTCTATGTAGTCTTCCCTATTAAAAGCAGATCCAGCCTCGGAAAGAGTTCTGATCATTAGTCCGTTCCAGGACGACAATATTTTGTCATCCAATAATGGATGTATTCTTTTTTCTCGAATTTCCAATAAAGTGGTTTTACCGTCACAGAGGATTGTGATTAATTCCTCGAGATCTAGTGAATTATTCGTAGCAAAATCTTCTTCCGGCATGGAGACATTTAGTATATTTTGACCTTCAAAATTGCCACGCTCCGTAACATTGTAAAAGCGTGTGAAGATGTCTCCTGAATGTTCTCCCAACGCTTCCATTATCTCTGCTCTAGACCACACGAAAAACTTTCCTTCAACTCCTTCACTGTCCGCGTCTTGAGCAGAATAGAATCCACCCATAGAACTGGTCATTTCGCGCAGCACGTAGTCTATAGTTTCTTCTGCAATTCTCTTATATAAGGGTTTCCTTGTTATTTGATAAGCGTGGACATATAACTTAGCAATAAGGGCATTGTCGTATAGCATTTTTTCAAAGTGTGGGACCAGCCAGTAGGAATCTGTGGAGTATCTGTGAAACCCTCCGCCAATTTGATCGTACATACCACCATAAGCCATTTTATTCAGGGTGAATTCAACCATCTCAAGCGCCCTAGGATTGTAATTGTGATGATGGTAGTGCAATAAGAATTCTGGTGTCATAGGTTGTGGGAATTTGGGCGCGTTGCCAAATCCACCGTTCTGATAATCGAAGTTGCTAGCAAGTGAGTTGTAGGCTTGGTGAAGCACGTCTATAGTTAAAGGCGTTACGCCGGGTGTCATGCTTCCATTACGGCCCATCTGCTCGGTTAATTGTGATGTAACTCTTTCGATCTCAGATTTATTGTTTTGGTAAGCTTGACTAACAGATGCAAGTAGTCTCGGAAAACCCGGCATGCCAGACTGGTCTACAGGAGGGAAATATGTCCCGCCATAGAAAGGTTTGCCTTCTGGAGTTAAGAACACAGTCATAGGCCAGCCACCGCTGCCTGTCAACATCTGAACCGCTTCCATATACACGGCATCTAGGTCCGGGCGTTCTTCACGGTCGACCTTGATGTTGATAAAATTCTCATTCATTAGTGTAGCTATGTCCGGATTTTCGAAGGACTCACGTTCCATGACATGACACCAATGGCAAGCAGAATAGCCAATACTTAACAGGATAGGCTTGTCCTCTATTTTGGAGATTCGAAGAGCTTCTTCTCCCCACGGATACCAATTTACAGGATTATGAGCATGCTGGAGTAGATATGGGCTCGTTTCGTTAATTAAGTGGTTAGCCAACTGGGCCTCCAAGAGAATGTGATCGTTGATCTCATGGTTATTGTTAATCATTTTCGGCGACAAATCCAGATGTAATCCCAGTAATTTTGCCTTTGGTTTCTGCTACTATGTTAAACTCTTTGGTGACTAAGCTTTAGAGAGGTAATTATGGCGATCCCCAAGGTGGTTTTCTTCACAAACTTGACCGGCGATTATAGAAATATGGTAACAGACCAGGTTCCTTCAGGATGGAGCATTGTGTCTGAATCAATAGATCTGGACGAAGACCAACAAATCGAATTGGTAAAAGATGCTGACCTCATTTTATTGTGGCCAGGACGGGTGTCAGATAGGGTGTTACAGGCAGCGGAAAAATGTCGTTTGATTCAACTCTTAAGCGCAGGCTATGATCGGATGAATCTAAAGCTTGCGTCTGATCTGGGTATTCCTGTGGCTAATAATGGCGGAGCAAATAGTGTAGCGGTATCTGAGCATACTATTATGCTAATACTATCGCTTTACCGTAGGTTGATACACTACTCTAGCTATGTAAAAGGTCAAGATAGTGGTCCTGAAGCCAACAGAAGGATAGACGTGTTCGAATTTGAAGGCAAAACTTTGGGATTGATTGGAATAGGAAATATAGCCCAGAAGGTTGCTAGGAGAGCCAAAGGTTTCGACGTTGAGATTCAATATTATGATAAATATTCTTCAATTTCAGTATCCGATGAAACAACTCTTGGCGCGAAATCAGTAGAACTGGATGAGTTGCTAAAGACATCGGATGTCGTCAGTATTCACGTTCCATTGACCAGCGAGACATATCATATGATTGGTAGACGTGAATTAGACTTAATGAAATCAAATGCACTCTTAGTTAACACCGCAAGAGGTGGGATAATTGACGAAGAAGCTCTAATGGAATCGCTTAAAACTGGCGGTATTGCTGGAGCAGGGTTAGACGTTTTGGAAAATGAACCACCTTCATTGGACGAACCTTTACGTAATATGGACAATGTCATAGTTACTCCTCATACAGCAGGGCCTACATTGGAATCGTTGCCGAAACGAGCTATAAATTCGTTCCATAATATGCAAAGGGTATGGAATGGAGAGGAACCGTTATGGACAGCTAAATTTGATACGCCTGACTAGGGTTGTATTTTCTGCTAAGAAGCCTGATTCTAGGGATAATGGATCACGAATAATATGAACGGAAGGAGATTGGCGATGGTTACCCATAGATATGAACCCGAATCCCAATACAATGTAGTCGTCGAGGATGTGGAGCTACGTATAGATGGAGATACACCATGGCTGGCGACTATTTACTCGCCAGACGCAGAAGGTATATTTCCTGGATTGATCGATGTTCATGGCGGTGCATGGAATCGAGGGGAGCGTGCTAACGACGAGCCTATGAATACGTCTTTGGCTGAAAGTGGCATTGTAGTTTGTGCTATAGACTACCGATTGGCGCCAGAGCACCCTTATCCAGCTCAAGTAGCAGATATAAATTACGCAACACGTTGGTTTAAAGAAAATGCCGATAGATTTCACATAGATCCAACAAGTGTCGGAGCTATGGGGTGTTCTAGTGGCGGTCATACAGTTATGCTGAGCGCGATGAAGCCGGAGGAACCACGATATAAGTCAATACCTCTTGCTGGTTCGGAGGACGCATCTTTGCTCTATAGTATTTGTTGTTGGCCAGTCTTAGACCCACATGCCAGATATCTGTACGCACAGGGAGCTGGTGAAGATAGATTAGTTGCTTCGACAGAAGCCTATTTTCTTAACGTAGATGCTATGCATGAAGGAAACCCTCAGGAAATACTAGATCGTGGAGAGAGTGTTACGTTACCACCGACACTAATCATCCAGGGAACGAATGACAGTAATGTGCCGCTTGCCATCCCGCAAAACTTCGAGAAAACATTTTCAAGTTTGGGTGGAGATATACACCTAGAAATGTTTGAGGGAATGCCTCATGGATTTGGTAATATGCCGAGTCCGCAATCCGAACGCGCGTTAGGTTTGATGAAAAAGTTTATTGCTGAGAGGATAGCTCAGGTATTGATCAGTGCGTAGACGTTAACTGTATTTGAGACAAAAATATATACCAAGGGTGATATGATTGCTGATTTATTTAATTTCGGATTGCATCTTGGATATCAGATCGTGAACGCTCATTGAACCCAAATCTCCAGACTCCCGGCTTCTTGCTGAGATCATCTGGTTTTCCTGTTCCCTGTCTCCAATGACAAGCATATACGGAACTTTTTGCATTTGAGCTTGACGTATCTTTTGGTTCATGCGTTCCCCGCGATTGTCTATTTCTACTCTGAATCCACTATTCGATAATGTGTCTCGTACACTTTCGCAATAATCATAGTGTCGGTCTGCAATAGGAATGATAGTAACTTGATTAGGAGCTAACCATAATGGGAAAGCGCCTGCGTAGTGCTCTATTAGGACGCCAAAGAACCTCTCGAGCGAGCCCAATATAGCTCTATGAACCATGTACGGTCGTCTGCGTTCACCATCTGAATCTTGGAATGTCAGATCGAACCTTTCGGGAAGGTTGAAATCGAATTGGACGGTACTGCATTGCCATTCTCTATCTAATGCATCTTTGATTTTGATATCAATCTTTGGACCATAGAATGCTCCGCCTCCTTCGTCAATATCATGTTCAAGTCCACGTGATTGTAATGCTGACTCAAGAGATGAGGTGGCATGGTCCCACAAAGACAATTCACCAACATATTTTTCTGGCCTGGTGGATAATGAGATTTGGTAGTCTTTGAATCCAAAGGCATTCAATATTTCAAAGGTTAGGTCAAGTACTCCTCCAACCTCTGACTCTACCTGGTCTGGCATGCAGAAAATGTGTGCATCATCTTGGGTAAATCCCCTGACTCTCATGAGCCCATGCATCACTCCACTTCTTTCATATCTGTATACCGTTCCTAGTTCCCCTATTCGTAATGGCAATTCTCTATAGCTGTGAAGTCCGGATCTGTAGATCATGATGTGGAATGGGCAGTTCATGGGTTTCAGGAAATATTCTTGGTCGTCGATCTCCATTGGGGCATACATGTTCTCTTTATAGAAGCCTAAGTGACCGCTAGTCTCCCATAAATTAGACTTACCTATGTGTGGAGAATAGACGATGTTGTATCCGTGTCTATAGTGTATGTCACGCCAATAATCCTCAATTAGCGATCTTAGTATTCCACCTTTGGGATGCCATACAATAAGTCCGGGGCCTATTTCTTCATGGGCACTGAAAAGCCCGAGATCCCTTCCTATGGTTCTATGGTCTCTCCTTAATGCTTCCTCTAGTTTTTCTAGATGATCCTCAAGAGCTTCTTGGTTTTCAAAAGCCGTGCCATAGATTCGTTGTAACATTGGCCTTGATTCGTCACCTCGCCAATAGGCACCGGCTATGTTTAGTAGTTTCATAGCTGGTATATCTGATGAATTGTCCACGTGAGGACCTTGGCACAAATCTGTGAAGTTGCCGTGACTATAGATGCTCAAAGTCTCTGCATCAGGTATCGCTTCGATGATTTCGAGTTTGTAGGGCTGGTCAGCAAATAGTAATTTTGCTTCATCCCTTGTCAGTTCTTTTCGAATGAAAGGTTGATTCTGGGATATTGTCTTGTTCATTAACTCCTCGATTTGTATCAGATCATCAGGAGTAAATGGCTGTGGAACGTCAAAATCGTAATAAAATCCATCCTGTGTAGGAGGACCTATACCCATTTTTGCTTGTGGGAACAGCTGTAATACTGCATCTGCCATTATGTGGGCAGCTGAATGTCGCATTTTGTGTCTTAGAATGTCAGTTTGATTGTTATGGTCTTGCTCTAATGTGCCGTGGTCTAACATCATAGTCCTTGGAAGAGAGATATTTTGTATTGTATATGAAATGTCGTTTACTGACAGTACCTGATTATACCTAAAGTGTTATAGTTTATTAGTGTGCAGTCGTTGTCAGTTTGATACCAAATTCTGTCTGACTCTCATAAAGACTATGTAAAAGGCTAAACAAATGGAACATTTACTTGAGCAGCTAAAGTCATTAAGCGTGAAAATTGAACTCCTTGTGGAGCGTCTTTGACGTCACTAAAAAAGAACAAGAAATATTACGTATAGAACAGGAAGCTGGTGTCGCCGGGTTTTGGGACGATTACCAGAATGCTCAGAATATCATGCAGGAATTAGGAAAACTCAAAGAAACGGTGTCGGTTTGGAGAGGATTCCAACGTGATGTCGAAGCTACGTTAGATCTAGTAATCCTGTCGATAGAGGAACATGATAATTCTTTTGAAATCCAATTAGAGGATGATGTTTCACGACTGAACCGTCTTATGGCTCATCAGGAAGTGTTGCTCACTCTATCAGGTGAGTATGATGACCGACCGGCCATATTGACTATATATGCGGGGGCAGGAGGAACTGATTCCCAAGATTGGGCAGAAATGTTATTTCGTATGTATGCGCGATGGGCAGAAGACGACAAACGACCATCACAGATAATGGATTTATCCTACGGGGATGAGGCAGGTGTTAGAGGAGCTACTATAGAGATTGGGGGTAGGTATTCGTACGGATATCTTAGTGCTGAGATGGGTGTGCACCGATTGGTTCGGCTCTCTCCGTATGACCCAAATCATCTCAGGCACACATCCTTCGCACAAGTAGAGGTGCTACCTGCGGCTTTGGACGAGGAAGTAAACATTTCCGTCAGGCAGGAAGATATTAAGATGGATACGTTTAGGTCTAGTGGACCGGGTGGCCAAAATGTTCAAAAGGTCGCTTCGGCTGTCAGGCTAACGCATGTTCCTACAGGTATAGTCGTTAGCTGCCAGACAGAGAGGTCGCAACACCAGAATCGTGAATATGCTATGCGCATATTGAACGCTCGGATTCTTGACTTGGAGAATAAGAAACGATCTGAGGAGCGATCAAAGTTGTTGGGAGATAGGGTATCTGCAGAATGGGGTAATCAAATCAGAAGCTACGTTTTGCACCCGTATAAATCTGTCAAAGATCATAGAACGAACCACCAGAGCACCAATCCAGAGGCGGTATTGGACGGTCGAATAGACGGCTTCATGGAAGCTTATCTGATGTCTAAGGTTGGCTGAACAAATTTTATTGATCCTGCTGGGACACTCACTTTTAATGGTGTGCGGTTAAGAACAGGATCCTAGGAAATGGCCCATTTTGTTCCGTTTCGTTTGCAAGTAGGATAGATTCTCATCGTTAGGTGGAACCTCGACATCAACCCTGTCTACGATCTCTACTCCGTATCCGGACAGACCCACTACTTTTTTGGGGTTGTTTGTCACCAGCTTTACTTTACTAATCCCTAGGTCAAGTAACATTTGAGCGCTCAGAGCGTAATTTCTAAGGTCGGATTCAAAACCAAGTTGTTCATTCGCTTCTATTGTGTCTAGTCCATCTTCCTGCAGTGAATAGGCTTTTATTTTGTTGTGTAACCCAATTCCCCTACCTTCTTGTCGCATATATAGGAGCACACCGGTGCCCTCTTTGCCAATCATGCGTAGGGCTAGATCTATTTGCTCGCCACAATCGCAGCGCATGCTACCGAATACATCTCCTGTTAAGCATTCGCTGTGTACTCTTGCTAGTATCGGGTCCCCTGAATTACAGTCACCGATAGTTAGTGCAATGTGCTCGCCAGGATCTATAGAACTCTTATAAGCTACAATCTTAAATTCACCGTATCTGGATGGCAATCTGGCTTCAGCCACGCGTTCTATGAGTGTTTCGTTATGTCGTCGGTAGGCGATAATCTGAGCGATGCTCAGTATTTTTAGACCATGTTTATCGGCAAAAACTTCTAAGTCAGGCATTCTGGCCATGTCGCCGTCTTCTTTAATAATTTCACATACAACCCCGGCCGGATACATGTTTCCTATCTTACAGAGGTCAACTGTCGCTTCAGTGTGGCCTGCCCTAGCGAGAACGCCTCCAGGATTGTAACGTAGTGGAAATAAGTGGCCGGGTCTGGCTAAGTCGTTTGCGGTGCACTTAGGATCAATTAAGGCTTGTATCGTCGCAGCCCTATCGTATGCTGATATTCCAGTGGTAGTCCCAGTTTTGTAGTCTACTGCCATAGTAAAAGCTGTGGGAAGGCTACCTTCAGTATGTTCACTGCTGATTGCTGATATATTTAACTCTGAAAGCCTCTCAGAAGTCATTGGCATACATAATAAACCTTTGGCTTCTGTTATCATGAAATTGACTGCTTCAGGGGTGATCTTTTCTGCTGCCATTACCAGATCACCTTCATTTTCTCGTCGTTCGTCGTCCACTACTATAACGAATTTTCCTGCTTGAAGGTCCAGAATTGCTTCTTCAACGCTACATAATGACATTTTATAGAACTCTCTTTCCTTTATGAGAAGGTGTAGGTTATTTGGTCATCAGGGTCTCAACGTATTTGGCCACGATGTCGACTTCTAGATTAACCAAATCTCGAGACTGTTTTCCTTTGAGATTGGTATGTTCTAGAGTGTATGGTATCACAGAGATTGTAAAAGATGCAGTATTTCGTTTTACTACCGTTAAGCTTATTCCATCTACTGATATAAAGCCTTTAGATACAATATATGGCATAAGATTCTTGGGGGCTCGGATTGTTATTATGAAACAATCCGAGTCACTTCTTATAGATGTTATTCTTCCCGTACCATCCACGTGACCTTGGACAATGTGTCCACCTAATCTGCCATTGGCAAGTAGGGGTCGTTCCAAATTTACCACGTGGGTTTTTCTCATATTTCCGAACCCAGTCCGTTTTATTGTTTCTGGAGCGAGATCTACAGTGAAGCTTTTGTCGTCCATGTGGACTACAGTTAGGCATGTACCATTTACAGCAATACTGTCGCCAAGGTTAGTGCCTTCAAGTACTTTTGAAGCATATACACTTAGGCCAGTATTGTTAATATCTTTAATTAGTCCTACTTCTTCTACAATTCCGGTAAACATGCTATGACCTCCTAATAGGGTATCCGACTGTCATCCAATCATTACCCATCTGGGAGTACTTAATATTTCTCAATTCATACACTTCATTCATGCGTTGTACTCCTATGCCTTCAACTGGTGAAGGAGCATTCATCCCTCCGATTATGATTGGTGCGGAGAATGCATACACCTTGTCGATCAATCCATTATCAAAGAACGATCCTAGTATGGTCCCACCGCCTTCTATTATCACTTTTACGACGCCAATGCGTCCCAGATGTTCCATTACCGATGGTAAATGGATTAGCCCCTCCTGGGATTGTTTGGTGGGAATGACATTTGCCCCAGATTGTTTTATTTCCGAAACCTTTTCGGAAGAAACATTTTCGGAGCAAAACAATAAAGCTTCTCCGGGTTCGGATAAAAAACGAGAAGTTGTTGGGGTCCTGGCATGAGTATCAATGATTACTTTTAACGGTTGTTGATTTAATGCCTGGCCATTCTGGTCACGGGCGGTGAGCTGAGGGTCGTCCGCTATAATTGTATTCACACCAACAATCACTGCATCACAGGTCCGTCTCATTTCATGAACCACTGCTCGAGATTCAGATCCGGTGATCCACTTAGAGTCACCCGAATTAGTTGAGATTTTCCCATCAAGGCTCGTAGCAAACTTCGCTATCACAAAAGGTAAATTAGTTACGATGTGTTTAGCAAAACCCTCGTATAATTCGATTGTGTCTACGGAATCGTCAACTTCTACTGATATCCCTGCCTCTTCGAGCGCCTTTATGCCATTCCCTGACACTTGAGGGTTCGGGTCTAAAGTAGCTATTTTGACTCTACTAATCTTTGCTGCAATGATTGCATCTGTGCAAGGCGGAGTTCTTCCATAATGGCAGCACGGTTCGAGGGTTACGTACATGGTAGCCCCAACGGTTTTTTCACCTGCCATCTCGATCGCCGCGATTTCGGCATGACTTTGACCGGCGGGTTGTGTTCGGCCTTGCCCGACCACAGTACCACCATTAACTATTACAGAGCCTACAGAAGGATTAGGGCTTGTGGTACCACAGCCCTCTAAAGCGAGTTGTAACGCTAGTTGCATTGGCTCCAAAATATTGTTGACGCTCTTCTCGTATACTTTTCAGGTTTTATTTGTTGAAGTCCTGATGAAATCTGCTGGGAGTTGGGTCCGTCTGACCCTGATATTTGCTACCCAAGGATTCGGAGCCATATAGCCGTTCTGCAGGTGTACTAAGCTCTAGAAACGAAATTTGCCCAATTTTCATTCCGAAATACAGACTGATTGGCAATCTTGATAGATTGCTTAGTTCTAGTGTGAGGTGGCCTTTCCAACCAGGATCTACAAATCCAGCTGTAGAGTGTATTACCAGACCAATCCTGCCGAGTGAGCTTTTTCCTTCTAGTCTAGCGACCAAGTCATCAGGAAGTTCTATATTTTCAGTTGTACTTCCCAAAACGAATTCTCCAGGGTGGAGCATAAATGGCGAATCATTATCGATTTCTACTAGCTCAGTCAATCCATCTAAACTCTGTTTGACGTCTATATAAGGCTGTCGTGAATTGGTGAAAACAAGGAACTTTGAGTCGAGATGCAAATCTACGCTAGCCGGTTGTATATCCGAGTGATCAACCGGATCGATTATTATTCTTCCGTTTTCTAGTTGTTCCTTTATAGACTTGTCGCTTAAGACCATAAATCTCCTAGATTTATAATGCTACTGTATTCCAGACCGTATATTGCGATTGTAACCGTGAGTTTATCGAGCTGCAACCGGAGTTAGTTCTTATTATTCACCCCTGGAAATTGACGTTGCCGTTAAGCAGGGATCGAGCCATGACAAACTTATGAATCTCAGATGTTCCGCCGCCAATTCTGGCATGTCTAAGCATATGGTACCAATGGGCGATTGGCATATCCAAGCTTTCTCCCAGACCTCCAAATATTTGCATTATTTTGTCTATGCTCCGAAATCCCCATTCGCCTGCGCAATACTTAACCATTGATGCTTCAACTCTTACATCTTCCCCGTTGTCAGTCCGTTGTGCGGTTTGTCTTACTAGAGCTCTTAGCGCTGTTAGATCAATGTATACATCGGTAAGCATCCACTGGATTGCTTGTCTATCTGCGATAGGTCTACCGTAAGTGACTCGTTGCTTGGACCATTCTATGGCCATCTCTAGTGCTCGGCTTAGTATGCCGAGCGCCATAGAACCGCGTAGCAATCGGTCATTATGGACTAACCACTGTTGCCCTAAATTGAACCCATATCCCACTTCGCCTAAGACCTGGGTTTGAGGAACACGGAGATTGTCAAACTGTACGAAATATTGTTGGGCTTTCGTTGGCATAGCCCATATCCGAATCGGGTCAAAGCTTAATCCCTTACTGGGATTATCAACGATAAACATTGTGATACCGCCTCTTTGGCGCTTTTCTGGGTCTGTTACAGCTTGAACTAATAGATAATCGGCCGATTCTGCTCCAGATATGAACATCTTAGTGCCAGTAATTATCCAGTCGTCCCCGTCTCTGACAGCCCTTGTTTGCATCATTCCACCAGGATCAGATCCTGCTTCTGGTTCTGTCTGAGCGAATGCGTAATATAGATCTCCATTTATGGTAGGGTACAAGTATTTTTGTTCTTGTTCTGGAGAACAAGCTCCGACCATAAACATGGGTACTGGAGAAGTAGGAAGATGTACTATGCTTTTTTGTATTTCTTCTTCCAGTATCACGTGTCCTAGAGCACCTATACCACCGCCTCCGTAGGCTTCTGGAACGAAGGATGTATAGACCCCTGTGTCTTTGGATATCTGGTGAAGGTGATTCCAAAGATTCTCTGGCAATGTTCCCATAATCCCTGGTACGGTCTCAAGTACACCTCTTGGTGCCCCGGGGTGGTCTTGCCCTTCTTGTGGTGGGTTTGCCAGGTAATCTGGTTCCAATGGGATGCATTCATCCTTTACGATTTGTCGAATAGTGTTTTTAAAAGCTTCTATTTCAGGAGGTAGAGTAGGTTGCATATGGCAGCTCCGATGTAATTATTGTTTGCATTCTGATAAGGGTCGGCATTGTACTAGTGAAATGGGCAGATGAATTTAAGTGTATTTATAACAAGTCTCTCATCGGCGTCATCCTCGGTGAATTGGTCCCGCGTGATGAAGTCGTGGGATGCATCCTCTGAAAGTACTGCATTTATAGATTGGACAGCAGTACCAACTAAAGATACCACTAGTATAAACACTACGGATATACCGATGATTTTCACTTTTAAGGGGATATGACTAGCGGTCATTTTCAAACCTTAGAATATTTGAAAACATTTTATAGACTTTGTAACGGTATTTCTAGTTTGTGTGAGTGATATGAATGAATGATGTATGACAAACAATTGTCTCCATCGTGATAAAATGTTGTTTATTAATCCATTAGGGTCAGGACGTACCTGTATATGCAATATCGAAATCTTCCTAATGTAAATAGTGTTCTTGAGAATGATGCTATTCAAGAAATAGTTTCAGTATATAAACGTGAATGGATATTAGAATTAGTCCGAGAGACGATAGATCAGGCGCGTAAGTCCATAGCAGAAGGTAATGAATGCCCTACCGTCTTGGATATTATTGAAACTATTAAAAGCAAAGTTGCTTTTCTCTCTGTTCAGGCTCCTAGACAAGTGATTAATGCTACTGGTGTTATTATTCACACTAATCTCGGTAGGTCCCCTCTGAGTCATCAGGCAACAGAAGCCGCAGTGGCAGCGAGTGCCGGATATTCTGACCTAGAATTTGATTTGGCTAATGGTAAGAGAGGGTCTAGGCAGTACCATTTACAAT
>MDTE01108810.1_pt1 | contig 18162 bp, 33 predicted proteins | sample 811231 | NCBI WGS metagenome assembly MDTE01 (sample SAMN05326651, study PRJNA326480) | marine metagenome | isolation source: seawater | place: Indian Ocean: Red Sea | collected 2010 | reverse complement strand
GACTTAGACTCATCACAAAACACAAAACTAACTAACATAGAGGACAATGCGACATTAGGTGCAAAACTAGGAACAAACCTAAAAGACTCAAGTAATAACCAGTTAGGAGACGAAGATGTGCGTAACTCAGATTTATCTGTGGACTTTACTGGTAATACTACATTCAGAATTAAAAAGGGCAGTACTGTAATTGATACACAAGCATTTGGTAAAACAAATGTTGGGTTAGATACTCTTGCAGACCTTGATTCAAGTCAGAATACAAAACTCACAAACATAGAAGCAAATGCAACTGTTGGTGCACAAGCTGGAACTAATTTAAAAGATAGTGGTGGTTCTAGTTTAGGTGATGAAGATGTAAGAAACTCTGACCTTGTTATAACTAAGAGTGGTCAAAATGTGCAGATTAAGAAAGGAACTACTCTTATAGATTCAGTCGGTTTAGATAAAGGAACTGTTGGTTTATCTGACCTTGATTCCCTTGAATCAGGAACAGGAACAAAATTATCAGGGATTGAAGCAAATGCGACTGTTGGTGCAAAAGCCGGTACAAACTTAAAAGATAGCAGTAATAATTCTTTAGGTGATGATGATGTTAAGAATGATAGTCTTGATATTGATACCAATGGCACATCAGTACGAATTAAAAAAGGTTCAACGGTAATCAATTCAACTACACTTGATAAAGGCAGTGTAGGTCTTTCAAATCTTGCAAGTTTAGACTCAGCACAAGATACAAAACTTCAAGGCATAGAAGCAAATGCAACAGTAGGAGCAAAACTTGATGACAATTTAGTTGATGAAAATAATAATGACCTTGCTAGTTCCGACATTGTTACAAATCAAGGCACATCTAACGACACAAACAATGTTAATTCAGTAGCAAAAGCTGATATAACAGGTTCAATTACAGGAACACAAACCAATGTTGCTAGTATTGTGCAAAATCTTGCAGCTGGTAATCAATCTATAAATGCAGGATCACTAGATGCTGGAACTATCAATACCTCTTTGATTAAATTAGACGAGTTGTTTTTGCCCACAACAGGAACTGGTTCATCAGGTTCAGCTGCTACTTTCAACTCAACTATGACACAGGTGAGTCTTGGAGATATAGGTACAGGTGCCGGTTTTTATATGGGAACTGTAAACATAGAGATTGTTGACCCACAAAATGATGACATAAGAGGTGCATCACTACACATAGATATTAAAGCTGGTTTTTCTACTGTTTATACAAAATACTGGCCTATTGGTATAAAAGAGGGTAATCAATATTACGATGCCGGAGACCAGTTTGGTGATAACAATGATTTAGATGTTATGCATTTAGAGTTTGCGTATTTACATACTGGTAGCAGTACACTAACACTTTTTGTTAATGGTGATTCTAATGACACACAAACAACGACACTTGTTAAAGCAACGGTGGTAAAATTTGGTGCTGAAACAGTATCATTTAACACATCAAGTTTCACAGCATCAAAGACAAACCAAACTGCCGGTGCAAATGTTGATTCAGGCACAGTAACCGTTTCTGGGTTTACAGGTTCTAAACAGGTCAATCTTTCAGGAAACTCTACTGCAAAGGTTAGTGTCAATGGTGGGACTTTTGCAAATGCAGCTAGTGTTGGAACAATAACATCAGGGCAAACTTTTGAGATTAGATTGACTGCATCATCAACTGCAGGAACAACAAGATCAGCAACAGTAGAAATAGGTGGCACATCAGTAACTTACCAAGTAACAACTGCCGGTACTTATACACCTACATATTCAGGTGGTGGTGGTAGTGGTAGTGCCGGTGGAGGTTTTGAAAATACTAATCAATTGGTTTAATTATGAATTACACATTTACATATACAATCAATACACATAGATTCGTAGAGTTTGAAGGAGACTATGTTGTAACAAATATTGATTACCAAGTTGCTTGTAGTCGGTCAGACGGAAAAAATTGCACATTCAATCTCAGTCTGCCATTTAGTAGAGAAAGCAAGAATAAAGTAATACCAAGAAGCACACAGAAATATGATGAGTCTGATAATGTTCTTGCTGAACCAGAATGGTCAAACAGGACTGATTACACTACATACTCAAGTTTAACAATACCTGATGATTTGATAACATGGGTTAAGAGTTATCACGAGGACGATGCGAATAGATTAGCCGGACTCAAAAAGATAGCAGACAAATATATAGGAGCATAGTATGGATAATATGGGCAGTGGCAGATTCGGTGGTGATATGGACCGAAACGAAGTAGAAATGGACCTGAATAAATTTATGGCAATGATTCAGGAAATATCAGAACTCAAAGATAAAATAAGAGAGTTAGAGGACACAAAGAATGTAAATCCCCATCAAAAGTGGATTCATTTAGCAAGAGCAGTTGACTCTTGGAGAATCTTCCCAAGGTTATTTCTGACTGTTTATATAGTTTTACTTTACAAAGCAACAATATGGTTTATGGCACTTGAGGCTCCTAATTTTGAACAATCAGGACTTATATCTGTGATAGTTGGTGCCGGTGCAGCTTGGTTTGGTCTTTATGCCGGAACAAGTAATGCTAGTAAAAACTTCAAAGGTGAAGATTGAACGAGACTTTTAACCTAATAGCAGAGGTTGGTTTTCCTATTGCTATCTCTGTTATTGCAGGTTTTTTTATTTTCTTAACCATCAAATACATTCTTGATTCAGTAGTGGGACAAGTAGATGGCATACACAATATAACAAAAGCATTGGATAACCGAGTTAAGACCATGAATCACGACATAGTTAGAATTGATGCAACAATGTGTTCAGTTCTTGGTATCAGACCAGACTTAAATAGATTAGCAAGAGCAGATGGTAAAGAAGATGCAAGGAGAGATTGATGGACCTTGCACAACTAATTGCTGACTTTGGATTTCCAATAGTAGCTACTGTTGGTTTGTTATACATGATTTATTTCATATGGAATCACATAACAAAACAAATCAAAGCAAAACTAAACGAAGCAAATGTAACATTGATTGCACTGATAGATAGAATTAGAATGTTAGACAACGATATGTTGCGACTCCAACAAAAATTGGATACTGTGCTACAATTAAGGGAGAATGAAAAAAAAGAAAAAACTAACTCCAAGTGAGGAGTATTACATGAGCAAAAATAAAGGTTGTGCTATTTTGTTATTGCCATTCTTAGCAATACCTCTTTTTGCTGATGAGATTGTGCATAAATTCAAATCACCATCATTCAGTGGGATAGGCACAAGCAGTCATTATCTGACCATAGAAAATCAAGAATTCAATAGAAAAGCAGACATTGTTGCTGAAATCAAAGCACTAAAAGAACAACAGAAAAGAGACGCAGAAAATACTACGATGGCTAGATTTCTTCGCAACCTAGAGAGTCGTATTTATGCTCAGTTGAGCAGACAGTTAGTTGATGCGTTATTCGGTGAGACACCACAGACCAGTGGTACATTGGAGTTCATGGGAACAACCATTGAATATTCTGTTAGTGAGGACGGTCTTATGATCACACTAAAAATAACAGATGCGGATGGAAATGTCACCGAGATTACTTTGCCTATTGGTTCTTTCACTTTCTAGTTGTAGCTTACTAGACATACGAGAGGACACCTACAATGCACGATTTCCCAGTAAAGGGTTAGAGGAACCCATTGATCTAAAAGTCAATCCTCTGTTGTGTCAAGTTCCCTCACCGGCAATCAAACCAGTGGTCGCAGTTTATCCAACATCGTTCACAGACCAAACAGGACAAAGAAAAAGCAATAGTCAGTTTGCTCTTTTTTCTTCAGCAATTACACAACAACCTTCAGCATTATTGATACGCACACTGAAACAAGTTTCTTGTGGTGATTTTTTCCGTGTAGTAGAAAGAATGGGATTAGATAATCTAACCAAAGAAAGACAACTAATCAGATCAACAAGAGAGCAGTTAGATGACGACAATATGCTTTTACCGTTATTGTTTGCCGGTATTCTGTTTGAAGGAGCAGTCATCAGTTATGAAACAAATCGCAACTCTGGTGGAATCGGTGCAAGGTATCTAGGCATTGGTTCCAGTGAGTTGTATAGGACAGACATTGTTACGGTAAGTCTTAGATTAGTTAGTGTAAACACTGGTGAAGTGCTTATTGAATCTAGTAAAACAAAAACAATTTACAGTTCAGGATCATCACAAGATGTTTTTAAATTTATTGAAGCTGGCACCGAATTAGTTGAGATTGAGGTTGGCAGTGCACAGAATGAATCACATACCATAGCTTTACAAAAAGCAATTGAAAGTGCATTATTAGATATTATTACTGTCGGTTATGACAGAGGATATTGGAAACATGAAGAATAAATTATTGTTTTCATTATTAGTTATAGGCATAAGCAGTTCGTTAGTTTACGGAGATAATGAAGTATATGTAGATCAGTCTGGCAACAATGCTAGTATTGATCTTGAGCAACTCGGCTCAAACAATCTTATCGGTGGCACCTCAGCAATATCTGGAACAATGACATTTCTTGACCTTGATGGTGCTTCAATGGCATTAGACATTAATCAAATCGGTGATAGCAATATCTTCCGATCTGATGCAATTGATGGTGATAACTTCACAGGGTTCTTTGAGTTTGATGGTGATTCTAATGTGTGGGATTTATTAGTGAATAGTTCAGGACTTATTGCTTCCGATTACATCAATATGAATATAGATGTAACAGGTGGTAGTAATACTGCTGACATAAAAATTGCTGAAAATGCTGATTCTTCCTATCTTGATCTTGACTGGATAATTCTTGGTGATTCAAACCAACTGGATTTTGATATTGATTATGCCAATGCAATAAACTACATGGACATCAACGGTGGGTCCAACACAATAAACTTCTCAGGAAGTGGATATGGTGGCACAACATCAGCAGATAGTGGTTATTTTTATTTGGATTTAGATGGCAGTTCAAACACACTTAACATCACGCAATCCTCTACACTTGCTAGGGACTGGCTCAAGATTATTAGTAACACTTCTAATAGCAATATTTGTGTCATCCAAAACGATTCAGGCACAAGTACCAGCTGCTAAGATCGGAGACATAAGTGAGTTAAACGGTGTTGCCGGTGTAATTCGTGATAAGGAATACGAAGCTTCCTTAAGTTTTGCTATACAACAAGACGATCAAGCAATAACAAGAAATGGCAGACTTGCTATAACTTTCCTTGATGATAGTAAAGTAAGTTTGACAGAACACTCCAAACTGTTAATCACCAAATACATTTTTGACCCTGATCCTACAAAAGCAGAACTTGGGATAGATTTCGCACTTGGAACTGCTAGATTTGTTACAGGCAAGTTTAATAAGATTGCCAAACAAAACATAAAACTCACAACACCGACAGCAAACATCGCAATTCGTGGTACATCTTTTACGACAACCGTTGATGAGTTAGGACGATCACTTATTATTTTATTACCAGACGAGTTTGGTTTATCAAGTGGTGAAATCACAGTAACAACTGCAGCCGGTACTGTAACCCTAACAAGACCATTTGAAGCAACAACAGTAAATGTATTTGAATCTGCACCCACTAAACCAGTAATCTTAGATTTGTCCTTAGACATCATAGATAACATGTTGATAGTATCACCACCCAAAGAGGACGAACTGTTCGCAGAAGAAGAATCTGTGCGTTCTGAGGGCAATATTTTAGACTTCAACGAGTTAGATATTGATTATCTTGCAGAAGATTTGCTAAAAGAGGATTTTTTAGAATTCACAGAATTGGATATTAACTATCTTGATGTCAACTTTCTTGAAGATTTATTAGACATTATTGATGCATTAGAAATAGCAAAAGAGGAAGATGCATTACAACTGGCAACATCAACAGTTATAACTGGAACACAACTTGGACAAGACCCTGACACACAAATAATAAGCATTATTGACGGAGAGTTTATAACTTTAACAAGACAGGTCCAACAAATAGCTTCAATAAGATTGAATGTTGACCAATCATATACAGTCATATTTATTCAAGACGGTGTATCAAAAACAATAAAGATCAATGGTGGTGCGAGTTCAACCATAACAATAAGGCAGTCTGCCGGATGAGTAGATTGTTCCTAATTCCTCTTTTATTATTGGCACTCGTACCGTCATTGTTTAATGTTTCTTTGTTAGAAGTTATCAAACTAAGAACATTTGATGCATTTGTAGAGAAAAAAGAGCCAAGTGGTTTTTTTACTATACTGAACATTACAGAAGAAGATGTTGAAGAACGAGGTGGTTGGCCGTTTCCAAGAGAAATGTTGGCAAAAATACATATTGATCTAATAAACGAAGGTGCCTTGGGTGTTGGTTGGGTAATATCTTTCCCACAACCTGATAGATTCGGTGGTGATGAAATGTTTGCAGAAGCTTTGCAGTATAACGGAATAATTGCTATGTTTGAAAGTCCAAATGGTATCTATCCACCAACAACAGGAACAGTAATCCTTGGTGATGATACTGGATATGGAAGTTTGTCGGCCGGTGTTGTAAATAATACTGAGACTCTGCAGGACTCAGTCACCGGTGTAGCAACAGCACCGGCTGACTCTGATAATCTCGTTAGAAGAATGAGTTTACTCTTGCGAACTCCTGATGGTTTTATACCGGCATTCGGAACACAGGTCATGCAATCTTTAACTGGCACAGACACTTACATTATAAAAATGGGTGATAGTGGTATTGAGGAAATAACTGTTCAAGGACTGGATCCAGTAAAAACTGATAATCTTGGAAGAAAATGGATTAGTTGGGTTGATACACCAATAACAACACTTGATGAAATGAATGTTGCAGGCAAATTTGTTTTTGTTGGTGTTACTGCACAAGGCATCATGCCACAGGTTGCTACACCGGTCGGATTGCTTGAACCACAATATATACAATCAGCATTAGCAGAGTCAATCTTAATAAAAGACTCACCATATATACCTGACTTTGCACCAATCATAGAAATTCTTTATGCACTAATATCAGTATTGCTTATATGGGCAGTTATAACATATATGAATGTTTATATCGGTGTAATATCAGCATTATTTATAAGTGTGGGGACAATGCTTTTAGGAAAATCCCTAATCAGTCAGGGTTTATTGATTGATTTCACATGGTCTTTAATTATTCAATTTATAACTGCCACAACCAGTTTTTATATGCGGTTTAAAGAACAATGGAAGCTTAGAAAGCAGATTAAAGGGCAATTTAGCACATATTTATCACCTGATATGGTCAATATATTGGTAAAAAATCCTGAAATGATGAAATTAGGTGGTGAAAGAAAAGAAATGACATTTTTATTCACGGATATTGTAGGTTTTACACCCATATCAGAGTCATATATGCAAAAAAATGACCCTGAAGGTCTTGTTGAGTTAGTAAATGCTTTTTTAGACCGTATGACCAACATACTTTTGCAAAATGGTGCAACAATAGACAAATATATGGGTGATTGCATCATGGCATTTTGGAATGCACCCATTGATTGTGAGGACCATGCCAATAAAGCAATAAAATCAGCATTAGAGATTGAATTATTAGCAAAACAACTGAATGACGAGTATAAAGACTTACCACCAATTGTCTTTGGCACAGGTATCAATACTGGTATTTGCATATGCGGAAATATGGGCAGTCAGACTCGTTTTGACTATTCCGTTATGGGTGATAGTGTGAATTTAGCAGCTAGGTTAGAGGGTCAAACAAGAAAATATGAAACACCAATAATTATTTCTGAGTTTACTGCTGAACAATCAAGTTATGACTTGAAACTCTTAGATAAAATAAAAGTCAAAGGAAAAGAGCAAGAAGTGTCTATCTATGCACCTTCGTTTGATGGCAAGGTACTTAAACTTGGTGGACAAACAACCTAAAATGGAATAATCTAAACAAATGGGATTTAAAATATCTTTAATTTCTGTATTTATCGCAGTCAGTCTTTTAACTGCGTCTGGATTCTATATAAATTATTTACATGACCAGATTGCACAATTGAAGGCAAATGCCATTGTTTTGCAGACAGAAATACAAGCACAAAATGAGGATATAGAAAAATTGCAAGCATCTGCAATCCAAACACAAAATACAGTCAATGATTTAACAAGGCAGAATCAAGAAAATGTTAGAGAAGTCAATAGATTGCGTACCACCTTTGCCAATCACGATATGAATGATCTAGCAATTAACAAACCGACTTTGATACAAAGCAGAGTCAATAAAGCAACAATGCGTGTTAAAGAGAATCTAATAGCACTCACAAATCCGGACCAGTTTGATGAAGAACCTGATAATAATAATTAGTTTTATATTGGTAAGTGGTTGTTCCATGTTACCGAAAGTTGAGCCTGTTGAGGTGATAAGGATTGAGCAAAAGCCCCCAATGTATCATCCACCATTACCACAAGAACTGCAGTTAGTTGATATTGACTGGGAAGTAATTAACCCTGAACTTATGCGACAATACCTGACCGCATTAGAAAATGGAGAAGCACCCCAACAGGCCTACTACGCATTGACAGGAAAAGACTACGAAAATCTATCAATGAACATGGCAGAGTTCACAAGATACATAAAAGATATTCTTGCAATCGTAGAGTATTACAGAAAGTTTGAAGATGAACTTGAGGAGACAGATTAGCAACAATATGATAATATCCACACATAAAAGAAGGGAGGAGATATGTTAGATTTCTTTGAATGGATAGTGCGTTGGGCACAAATCATACCTTGGTTAGTAATGGGTGCAAGTGCAATTGCAGCTTTAACACCTACACCAAAAGATGATGCGTGGATCGGTAAGGCATATAAAATATTGGATTTTATTGCCCTTAATATCGGTAAAGCCAAAGACACTGCACAATCCAAAAATATACTTAAATAAAAATGAGTAGTCCTGAACCCTTTGTCTATAACTGCACTCTTGATAGAGTGATTGATGGTGATACCGTTGATGTTGATATAGATTTAGGGTTTGGTGTTTGGTTAAAAAGTCAAAGAGTAAGACTGAATGGCATAGACACACCAGAATCACGGACAAGAAATCTTGCTGAAAAGAAATTAGGTTTAATGGCAAAAGCAAGATTACAAGAGTTATGCACAGACACTTTCAAAGTAAAATCATTAGGCAAAGGCAAATATGGTCGTATATTAGGCATTCCATACACCTATGACGGTCAAGACATTTGTCAGATGCTTATTAACGAAGGTCATGCCGTTGAGTATCATGGTGGGACCAAGAAAAAAGTATGGGGAGAATAAAATGAAAACATCTAATGAGGGAATCAGTTTAATAAAAAAGTTTGAGGGTTTGGAAACCAAAGCATACAGATGCAGTGCAAATGTTCTTACAATTGGGTATGGGCACACGAAGGGAGTTCAGGAAGGTGATGAGTGGAGTGAAGCACATGCAGAAGATGTATTGAGAGCAGACTTAACTGAGTTTGAGGGTTATATCCTTGATATGGTTAATGTTGATCTAAAGCAGTGTGAGTTAGATGCATTAGTTGCATGGTGTTTCAATATTGGACCGGCAAATGCTAGATCAAGTACGGCAATCAGAAAACTCAATGCAGGATCATACGAAGAAGTACCAAACTCTATGAAAATGTGGAACAAAGCTACTGTGAATGGTGAGAAAGTTGTTTTAGAGGGTTTAGTGCGTAGAAGGGAAGCAGAAGCATTATTGTTTCAAGGCAAAGACTGGACACACATCTAATGGCACTCAGTAAGACACAGAACAAAAGACTAGGTGCAATACTTGCAGTTATGACAAATGATTCTGTGCCTAATGATGCAATAGAGATTTTAGTTAAAGAAGGTTTTATACAACACAAAGATAATAATCTATCACTGACTGATAAAGGTATTGATGAAAAAAATCGTTTATGCACTCTTGCCGGTCTGAATATTAGTTACAGTTCAGACAAGAAAAAATAATTATTTCATTCTTCTGTAAGAAGACTTAGGTCTTTTATTACCACCTTTTTTATTCTTAGGTTTTTTCTTCTTTGGTTTGCCTGCATGATACGGCATATTCTTTCTCCTTTCTCTATGATTTGATGCCATGTATCCACTGGTTATTGCAAATGCACCAGTGAGTACCAACAATATAAATGGTATCACATATTCTGCAAAAATGTCTGCTATTTCCATAAGGGTCCACCATACCAAGCAACAAGACTGAATCTTGTGCCTTTTGTTACACCAGTAACAGCATGTGATATGAAAGAAGGAAAAATGACCATTGACCCTTGTTCTTTTAATTCTTTAGGTGGTGCCGGTGTATTGTTGAACACTAATTCACCACCCTCATAATCTTCAAGTTCACTAAGTTGGACAGTAACAGAAAGCTTTCTCGCATACATTTCTTTTGTAAGTCTTAAATCCATGTGCGTATCGTAATGACAATTTTTGTCATACTTTGCAATCTGAAACTCAACACAATTCAAATTTACATCAAATCCAAATATGTGATTGTTTGCTTGTTCAACAATAGGGTCGCATATGCTTTTCATATATCCCCAAAGAGGATGACCAAAGGGAATACCCATGACTTGACTTTCCCTTATGGCAGAAATCTTATTCCCTTCGGTCTTACCCTTCTGTGGTTCCTTGAAATGACCAATTATTTCCTCACAAGTTTCTTTTGTGAACGGTCTATCTCCCCACCAATAACTAATCATTGTAGAAAAGTCTTGGCAATCTGTGGTTGTTTATATCCCCACAATTTAGCAAATACGATTCGTCCTTGCTCGTCAGTGTATTTATCTCCACCCATCTCGCACTCTATATCGTTTGCTTTCTTCCATCTACGATAATTATGCTCGTAAGTATCACCATCATCATACTTGAACTCTGGATAAGCATAGATACAATCACTGTCTGCCCACTTAATACCATTTTTCATAAGTTCTCTCCAATCTATTTTTCTTAACTGTATAACTCTTTCTTAACTCCTCGTCATGAAAGACTACATAATTCACATGATCCTGTTTGCTTGGACCCATGTATTGTCCGAATATCGTTGTGCCTTTTAACTTACAACGACAGAACAGTTCCAACTCGTTGTTAGTGTAAGACATAATTTTTCTCCATATCATTTTCCTGAATATCACTTATCATCTGTCCTTCAACAATATCTAAGTAAGCTTTCAAGAACTTTGGTGCCCAATCCAAAGGTTTTTTGTTTACTCTTAAAAACTCAATCGTTCCAAGCAAGAGTTTACTTCTAACCTCAGATATTTCATCACGCATTGCGTGTGCAAAGTCTGACTCTGTATTGGTCCATGTCTTTCTGATATACCACTCAGCAATATCACGATCTATGTATGCTTCGTAATCAAGAAACTCGTCTTTGTGTCCAATCATCATCTCCTCCCATTTCTTTCCATATAACATAACAAGGTATGTTATCTTTTTCTAGTTTAGATATTTTATCAGCAACCCAAGATGTGTCTTTAGTTTGCAAACACCATATCCAACCCTTATCACCGTTTGGTAATTCTAACCAACGCATAACTCTATAAATATACTCTTTCATGTTCTAATCTCCCCATGACTTCTTGCACTATCGTAATACTGCATTAAGGTTTTCTCAGGTTTGAACCATGCATCTCTTTCAATCATTGGAAGTGAACCCCACTTCTGTTCTTTGATTTCGTCAATATGCACATAACCAAGTTCCGGTGTACCGAAACCCAAATCACAAAGACCAAACAATTTACCGTCGTCCTCTATCTCACTAATCAACCAAACACCGTGTCCATAGGCATTGAATAGTTTGAGATATGGCATTCTTTCATTCTCTGGTTTTTTCAGATTGCTTTTACACAATCTTTCAATTTCCTTAGTTATCAATTTCATTTTTTCCTCCTCAATTTTTGTGAAAGCTTTCTTGCTTCCATATCACACAAGACATTATGTTTTTTAATGTCGTGTTTCTTATTTCTGTCCGTAGTGCGTAAAGTCTTTTTCTTAAACTTTTTATTACGCACCTTACGGACTTCCTCTTTGTGTAACCTCTTGAACAAAACTTCTTCGTCATGCCAAGGTATATCAACTCTATTCTGTTTCATACTGACTTATCCTGTAACTTGTATTTTGTATTTTGCTTTCAACCTTTTTCCAAAGTCTTTCCATTTGTATTGGATGAATCTCCAACATCTCTGGCATCAACTCATCACGCATGTATCTATCACCGGCATTCATTTCAAAGCAAGTGCGTAGTAGATTGAACTCAGCAGAGGTGAAGTGCATATCGTATCTTTTAACTGGACTACTCATTACAGCACCTCCACTTGTGTTGGTCTTGAATAGAAACCGAAGCACTCATCATCTTGAGACCTTGTTACCTGAGCAAAGAACTTGACCTTAACACCAGTCAAAGGGTCAAGGATTAAATCACCGTCCTCGTCATGGTCAAGTGTATCGGCAACAACTTTAGGACAAGTACCATAAACTTTGTAACCGTTATCATCTTTGATAATAACTTTTACAGCATAACCGTATTTAGTTTCAACAACTTTACCTTTGAGGATAGTGCCTTCAACAAACTGTCTGAAACCACTTTTGCGAATAGGTTTTTGTGTAGAAAGATCAGCAAGGTGTTCTTCTCTGATACCCTGATACTTTTCAATCTTGCTTGAAAGAAATTCCTCAGTTGGAAAGTCATTACAGATGCTCACAAAGAAAGAAATCTGTGCGTCAGATAACCACTTACCATTTACACCTTTTTGATAGATGTCTTTGAATGCACCCCAAGCAAAAGAGTTACGGTAAGCAACACATTTGATTAATTGTTTAGCATCAGTGTGTGAAACTTTATCAGACTTGATAAGAGACCACTCATTATCTGACCAAGTGTGTGAACCACCTATTTGCTCAGACAATTTATTCTTGAGTTGGAAATAACCACCAAGGCAGTATTCCTCAACAAAGTCTGACATTTCCATCAACATAACCTCACAGAAACCATTTGAGAAACACGCATCATGAAACTTCTTGATGTTTGCTTCTTTAGTGCCGTTATGCTCAGTAGAATAATCAACCAAGTCACCTTTGGGACAGATTGAATAATCAGTGATGTTATTAGACTTACAGTAAGCTATGAATTTGCTAACTGCTCTTTCATAATGCTTGGAAACATTACGAACATATTGCCACTTACCTAATTGATTTATGAACACCGGTGATGGTGCAGTGTCGTCCCACCAGTAGATGCCATACATCTTTGAAGAAGGTTTAAGTGCTAATTGACCGTGATTAGGTCTTCCGTTTTCATCTTTTTTTGTCATATTTACTCCTGTCATAAAAAAAAAGTCAATTCAAGCATCAATCATCGTTTATTTTAGCATAAAAACAAGCATTTTATTCCTTTTTGGGAGGAGTGTAATGAAAGTCTATAAACAATGTACCTTTCTCCCTGTATCTTTTTTCTATGAGTTTTGCATAGTCCTCATTCAATTCTAGCAGAATTGCATTGCGATTATTCCCTGTTGCTACAATACCAGTGGTTCCTGATCCTGCAAATGGGTCAAGAACTATCCCACCTTCCGGACAACCGGCACGAATGCAAGGAACAATAAGGTCAGGTGGATAAACTGCAAAATGTGCTTCACTATACGGTTTTGACGACACATTCCATACATCTCTTTTGTGTTTCATTTCTCTTATTGCTTTGAAGCTTCCTTGTCTCTCTTTTGCTCTATCTGACAGTTCAGGATTGCTCCACTTACCACCAAATATCCCTTGTGGTGTTTCTTTGTGATGAGTTTCTTCCGGTTTATAAATTGATTCTTCCATTATTGCTTCATGGTCAAAAAAGTATTTCTCACTCTTACTAAACAAGAATATGTATTCGTGGGACTTTGTGCATCTATCTTTTACACTTTCCGGCATTGGATTAGGTTTTGCCCAAATGATGTCTTGTCGCAGATACAGACCAACCCTATCACGCAAAGCAAATGCCATCATCCACGGTATGCCAATTAAGTCTTTGTTCTTTAGACCTTGCACCTTAGATGCATAAGTATCACCAATATTGACCCAAATTGTTCCCTCTGGTTTGAGTATTCTTTTTGCTTCTGTGAATACTTTCACAAGGTTATTTATAAAATCTTCCGGTGTAGCTTCTAATCCGATCTGATTATCTACTCTTGTTGCACCACATTTCTCGCACACATCACGGTAAAATGCTTCCGGTTTAATATTTGAATTACTTATTTTGTGAATGTTTAGTATTTCATTAGGTTTATGGTCACATTCAGGATCACCACCTTGCCAATCAGCAGTTTGATAATCACGCAAATTAAAATATGGTGGTGATGTGACTATACAATCCACAGTCTCGTCCTCAATATCTTTCATAAGGTCAATACAATCACCAATCCTCAGATCAATATATGAAAAGAAATGGTCTTTATCAGGCATCATCAGAAGGGTAAATCGGAGTCTGAGTTATTTTGAAATCTTTCATATAGTTCTTCTGCATATTCCATACCGGCCTCTTCTTTGTCGCAGTGCATTTTGAAAAACTTAAACTCATTTCCGATTTTCGTATGAAGTTCAGCATGATGTTTTTGGCATAAAGGCACAACATTGTTATCACCAGCTTTCAATCCCCACCCTCTTTTACCATCTCTTGGTTTAAGAAGGTGGTGAACTTGAACAGGATATGCACCACAGACCATGCAAGGGAATGTGCTGACAAATAACAGATGTTCTTTATTTTCATATCTTGTTTTTTTCTTCATAGAGTTCTTTTATAACACTTTCTAAGAAACTTTGTAATCTTCTGTTATTGCCGTCTCTATGATTCAACTCGTTGTAAACAAGATTAAATGCACGCACTAAATGGCAAACATCCATGTCTAATATATTTATCCAAACATCTTTACTCTTTGAGTAATAAACCAAATGCTCATCAAACATATCAGACGGTATTTGTTTGCCGTCTAATGCATTCTGTATCTTTAAGGCAGTTTTAACTTTCATGCCTAGAAGGGTATGTCATCATCGGTGAATGGATTTTCTTGCTCATCAGATTGCATATTTTCTTTGTTCTGCAATTCTTCTGCTGATTCCCAAGGGTAGCACTTAACACCAGTAAAGGGTTTACCGTTAGTTGCTACTTTCTTATATCCATTAAAACGATATTTCTTACCATCAATGGTTACTGGTCCCTTCAAGTCTGGTGATGTTTCACCCTTCTTGTCGGTGTTGATATATAAAACACCAACGGATTTACAGAGTTCGTATTTAACTTTCCTCTCATCACCTTCACCATCTTCGTATTTCAAGATACTGTAATAACCCAACTGACCATCAAGCAGTATCTTACCTTTTCTTGGAACTGTTACTTTTGTTTCCTGAAAGAGTGTTCCGTCTCCTTCACTATGCTCATAATCACTCATAAAAATTTCCTTCTAAGTTCTTCCGTGTTACCGGATAATTTATATTCATACGCATTAGAGTTTTCAACTTTTCTCCTATCAACTACTTCAACACTCATATCAAGTGGTAAACCATATCGCACTCTACTGTCGTAATGTCGTATCTCCCTTATGGAAGCAGAAATAGAGGTGTGGTCATATTTCCTATGAACTTTCTCCTCTATTTCTTTTTGCAACTGCTCAAACCTCCACCATTTACCGTTTAGAAAACAGATAAATATGTAGTCTCTTAAAGAACTAGGTTTGCTCACAGATCGTCAACCTCGTATATATCAACGACTTTTTGAAGTGTAGCTTTGTTGGCATCTTCTTCATCAAGTGTTGCTATAACTTTTTTGATATGCACTTTGTTTGCTTCGTAATGCTCCTGACAAGACTTCTCTTTTGGTTTACTCATAACAGTTTTAAGTGTTTCAATGTAACCCTCAATGGTCTCGTTTGATGCTACTTTTGCACCGTTAGGACTCATCAGAACATACTCCTGAGAAATATCAGGTGCCTTAGTTTTATTGTTTACGGCATTGTCAACTTCAAAACTAGAAGCAAACTCACCACCACTCAAACCAAGACTTGCCAAAGCACGACCAATTGCAGAAGTCTCACAGTTTTCTATTGCTGATGTTTTGTTTATAAGATTTGCACCTCTAAACTCCTCAGCATAACCGTTAGCAACTTCTCTCCATTGTCCGTCCTGATAGACAGTTATGGTTGCTGACATGACTACTCTTTCAAGGTCATTAAAGATAATCTCAGTCTTGATGTTGGCATCAGTACCGAAATGTTTACGAAGCAAATCACATCTAGTTGCAACTTGCGTATATAGTTTGCCCTTGACATTAACTTTGTCATTTTTAGGCAGTTTTGATAACTCAGTTATCGCATCATTCAATCTATTCATTATTACTCCAAATAGTTTTTGCAAATTGTTTTTCTTCATCAGTCCACATCCATGAATCAAGATTAGGAAAATACAATTGTGCTATTTCATTCTTATCACCTATTTGTAGCACTCGTTCTATTGCTCGTGCACTACGCATAAGGTCTTCAAAATGGCTATCAACATCTTCAACCACCACAGATTTAACTTCTTGCTTTCTCGTTGTTACGCAAATGTAATCAACGATTGGCAAGCTTTCCTCTGCTTTGGCATAAAGACTCAATTGCCGTTTCACCGTGTTTGGCACTTCTGAGGGTATGCGACCAACGGTCTTTATATCTCTCACAATGCCATCATATTGAAGGTCTATATATCCGAGCATAGGCACAGACATACCAACATCCAATGTGATTTGTTTTTGGTATTCTTTCGGAACACCAAGTGTCTCGTAAAACTCTACTGCAGTTTTCAAATATTCTGGAACAAGATGTCGTTCCTTTGAGCATTTATCGTCGTGTGGGTCTATCTCATTGTATTCTGTTAGACCTTTAAATCTTCGCATGGCAAGATCAGTGCATTTTTTCAGGTTAGGTTTTTCTGACATTAGATAAACACCTGTTGCTTCATCAACAACGGTACCTCTCCATGCAGCTGGTCCTGACTTTGTTTCCATACCAAATAAGTATTTGGCAACCCATCTTGCAGGATCAGTAATGAAAGTATTACAACTGGAAACAGATAGATGTTCTATACCATGTTCACTAAAAATATCATTCTTCATGTCAACTCCTCATGTCATTGCATTGTCAATATTGTATGAGTATAATCCCTTTATGGAATAAAAAAAGTCAGGGGGTTGTAAAGCCCTATGGTAAAAGGGACCAAAGGGACCAAAAGGACTGAAAAAAAGGGACCAAAGGGACCAAAGGGCTAAAAGGGTATTGATTTTATAAAATATGGGTAAAAAGGGTAAAAAGGGACCAAAGGGACTAAAAAATAGGGCAAAAGGGTCAAAAGGGTACCAAAGGCACCTTGCAAACCCTTCATATTACAGTGTTTTTTAAAAAGGGGCTAAAAGGGACCAAAGGTACTTGGTTTTTAAAAAAAAAAGGGACCAAAGGGACCAAAGGGACGAAAAGGACTAAATGAAGTTAAAAGAGTATTTAAGACAGGAACAAATGACACAATATGCATTTATTGAGTTGATTGAAATGGCTACCGGTAAAACTGTTCCACAAGGCACTTTAGCAAAATGGATTTTAGATGTGCGTGTCCCAAGAAAAAAAGATATGGAAATGCTTTTTAAAATCACAGAAGGCAAAGTGCAACCAAATGACTTTTATAACTTAAAGGAGTAAATATGGCATATAAAATAAAACTAGAGAGCATAGATAGTTTGACAGAGTATGAGGACAATCCTCGTAATAATGAAGAAGCAGTCGGAAAAGTAGCAGACAGTATCAAACAATATGGATTCAGAGTTCCAATTGTAGTAGATCAAGATAAAGTTATTCTTGCAGGTCATACTAGATTGAAAGCAGCTAAGTTGCTCGGTTTAAAGAAAGTGCCAGTTCACACAGCAGAAGATTTAACAGAAGAACAAAAAACAGCATTCAGGATCATGGATAACAAATCTGGTGAAGCTGCAACTTGGGACAAAGATTTACTATCAAAAGAGTTCCAAGTTCTTGCTGAGTCTGACTTTGATATGATGCTGACAGGATTTGATGACACAGAGATACAAAAATTAACAACTGATGTTTTGGAGTTTGAACCAGCTGATGATGCG
>MDTE01028606.1_pt1 | contig 18173 bp, 30 predicted proteins | sample 811231 | NCBI WGS metagenome assembly MDTE01 (sample SAMN05326651, study PRJNA326480) | marine metagenome | isolation source: seawater | place: Indian Ocean: Red Sea | collected 2010 | reverse complement strand
GGGGGAGTTGGTTTATATAGTGGGGCAAAATATTATAATAGACTAAGAAAGTATCATGACGAAGAACAAATTCTAAAACAAGTAGATGAGTTTAGTAAAGAAGCAATCAAAGATGCTGATAATTTAGCAGGAGTTAATAAAGACTATTACAAAGATAGAGCAACTCTTGGTCAAAGAACTAAAGAAGAATGGTTAGATGCAGCCATAGCTGCAATTCCTATGGTCGGTAAAGCTACTAGTCAGTTTTTATCTATTGCTAAAAAGTCTAATGCAGTTAAAGATTTTTTATTAAAATTTAGATACGATAGCACCAGAACTATTTTTGGAAAGAATCAAGCAGATGATTCTCTTGGAGCATTATCTTTTTTTGAAAACTTACAAAATTATAACGGAGAATATACAGGTGTAGGTATCAATCGTATTTTTAATCATATGGGGTATGGTCGAGGTAATAAATTAACTCCAAAAGATAATAATGCATTACATCAATTAATGTTAGATGACACCAAAAAAACATTTTTACATACTGATGGTGTTGAATATGATATACCGAAAGAAGTTATGGAAGCTTATTTTGGTAAAAAAGATATAGGTTTAGTAGGCATGAAAGACTTACTAGATAATATCTTTGAAGAAGGAGTTAAACTAGGAGAATTTTCAAGAACTCAAAAAGTTACAAATTACTTTCCAAGAGTATTTAATCATGGAGTACTAAAACAAAGAAGAGATGAATTTAAAGATTTATTAATTGAATATGGCTACGCTAATCCTAATAATAAAATTAATCCAAAAAAATATTTAACAAAATATATTACTGCAACTGGTAAAGAAGAAGTTGGTATTCCTGCTGATACAGTTGGATTAGACATGGAAGTATTTGGAATTGATTTTATTTTTCAAGCAGAACAAATACTTGGTAAAAATGCTAGTGCTAAAAACATAATTAAAAAAGCTAAAGATTTAAAAGCTAACAAAATTATTGATGGCATGTTAGATTTAAAATATTCTAACTTTACTAGTGGAGTTGGTCCTAGAGCTGGAGGTAAAACTTTTCAACAACATAGAATATTTAATAATATACCTGATGAAAGATTAGGTAGCATACTAGATGGTGATAATTCTTTTGTAAGCAATAATGTTATGGAAGTGCTAGGAGACTATATGGCTAATGTAGCTCAATTATATGCTCGTAAAAAAACTTTTGGTGTACGTAATATAACAGAATTTCAAAATACAATTAAAGAAGATATTTTAAAAGATTTAAAAATTTTAAGAGCAACAGATGACCAAGCAATGTCGACTGCGAATAGAATGGAAAATCTGTTTATGGAAGTAACGGGTATAGGTGAAGCAAGAGGATTAACACCAACAACTACAGCAGGTATAGTTGGTAATCGTGCTTCTGAAACAATACGATTAACACAACAAGCTGCTCACTTAGCCTTTGCAGTTCCCTCTAGTATTACTGAGCCTTTACTTCCATTTCAAAGAATTGGAATTAGAGATTATCCTAGAGCAGTGTTTAATCTTGCTGAAGGTCTCTGGAAAGAAATAAAAAAAGATACTAATATAATTTTTCAAAAAAGTAAAGCTAATTTAGGTTTAGGTAAAGCTAAATTTAAAGATTTAGATGATGAATACTGGAAAGAATTATATGCTGGTGGACTAGCTATTGAAAACAACATTCTTGAAGGACTAGATAGAATAGGTAGTGGGGAAAGATTTTATAGTAAGAACTTAAGAAATGCTTCTGATGCTTTTTTTAAAATGACTTTTTTAACACAGTGGACTAGGGCTGTACAAGGTGGAGCTTTTACTTCTGGTAAAATGTTAATCAGAAGAAACCTACAAAAGCTTTATGACCATAAAATGGGCATTGCAAAATTAACAGAAGGTAATTTTAGAAATCTAGGTATGAACAAAAAATCATATTTAGAAAAACAACTAAAAGAATTAGGCATAGACCCAGAAGAAGGCATGGCTTGGTATCGAAGTTCTTTAGATGATAATTTAGATTTTAATCCTGTCAAAGCTCAAAGGTCTCCTTTTTATAGAGAAAAATATTTAGAGGGAGCTAAGAGATTTACTAATGAAGTTATTTTAAATCCTAACAGAGCAGCAGCATCTAAATCATTAGTTATGCAAAGTGGTTGGGGTAAAATTCTTTTTCAATTTATGAGTTATCCAACTCTATTTAATAATATTGTAATAAAAAGAATGTTAAACGAACTAAGAGAATATCCAGTACAAACAGCACCAAAACTTTTGGCAACTGGATTTTTAATGACTTCTATCGCAATGCAAATGAATTTGTTTAGAAATCCAGAAAGACATTCTAAAATGTCTGCTGAAGAAAATTTAGTAGAAGCATTAGAAAGATGGGGAGCTTTAGCTCAAGTTTCTATAGGTAAAAGAACAGCGGATGCTGCTAAGTATGGTTCAGGTTATCTTTCACTAGCTAGAGGAATTTTTGGTCCTACGGTTGGCGATGCGTTTGATTCAATAGAGTATAAACTTGGTCCATCTGTTTTTGCAGTTAGAAACATGCCTTTTGGACAAATTTATAAAAGAACTAATCCTGAAAATTTTAAAGAGCTACAAGAAAGAGCTAATGAGTTTGATAAATTTTTATTAGAAGAAATAGGATTAGATAGACAAGGTCGTATTAGCACTGGAGATACAGACCGAAGTGCATATCGAACTGGAAGCTTAGTAACGAATGTTCCTAACGCTTCTAAAGAACCAGAGAAAAGAATAAATAAAATGACAGGTATGCCTTATGATATTGAGGCTGGTCCTAATGCTCAACCTGAAAAAACTAGAGTGGGCTTAAGTGAAGAAGGTAAGTTTTTAGGAGCATTACAAAGAAGACAGAAGAAAAACAGTGTATAAATATTTTAACGAAAACGAATTAAAGTGTAGGCATACTGGTCAGTGTGATATGGACTGGGCATTTATGCAGACCATAGAAAGAATTAGGGAACGTTGTGATTTTCCTTTTAAAGTAAGCAGTGCCTATCGTTCTACTGAGCACCCTATAGAAGCTGCAAAGAATAATCCGGGTGCTCATACAACAGGCAAAGCTATGGATATATTGGTTAGTGGCGAACAAGCTATGACTCTTATAAAGATAGCTATCGAAGAGGGCATTAATAGAATTGGAGTCGCACAAAAAGGAGACCATGCTTCAAGATTTATTCATTTAGATATGGATATTTCTAGACCGTCACCTCGTATCTGGAGTTACTAATGATATTATATAGAGAAAAAGATTTAGATGAAGCCTACAAAATAGATTGTAAAGCTCGTACTCGTCATAACGTACCTTGGGTAAAACGAGAAGAGTTTAGAAAGATATACGAAGATTTAATGGATTTATACATGGTACAGTTAAATCCAAATCAACTAAGTGAACTACATGATATTCCAGAGGTCTTATTAGATTCTCTTAATAAAATCATTGATAGAAGTTTACATTTTGAACCGGAGAAATAATTATGGCAGTAGCAGAATCAATAGTAGGAGTAGCTGGAAAAGTTCTTAATAAATTTGTAGCTGACAAAGACTTAAAAGTTAAATTAGAACATGAATTAAAAACAGCTTTTCATGCTGCTAATTTAGCACAAATAGATTTAAATAAACAAGAGGCAGCACATCAAAGTATGTTTGTTGCCGGATGGCGACCTTTTGTTGGTTGGACTTGTGGTATTGCTTTAGCTTATCATTTTTTAATTGCTCCTTTACTAGGCTTTGTATTAGTACTATATGATATTAATACACCTATGCCTGAATTTGAGTTTTCACAACTTAGTACTATTCTTATGGGTATGCTTGGGCTTGGAGGCTTAAGGTCGTATGAGAAAATGAAAGGTGTGCATCGAGATAAATAAATTTTTAATAATAAAACTATGGAGGTAAAACTTGGACAAAGAAGACATTTGTGTCTTATGTCTGTTATTCTGGATTATAACTTCAGTAATGATAGCAAGTTTAAACATTTAATTATTTAGAGTTCATTACCCTAGCGTTTAAACAAGCTTCAATATGATTATGTATTTCATCCATTTTCTGACTAGCTTCTCTTATAATAACTCTTAGAGTTTCATGCTCTTCTAGGGTCATGTATTTCTTTAACTTTTCAATATCAACTTTACTTCTTTCAGTAATTAAGTTGCCAGACTTGTCATACAATAATCTATAAGCCAGTAATTGTGCTTCATTTCGTTTCGTCTTCATTATTAAATCCTGTAAAGGTTAATTTTCCATAATCACCTCTAAGACCTGCTTTTTGATATGAAGTAGCTCTACCTTCAAAAAAGTTTTGATGTTCTACACCTAGCACATCATCCAACCAAGTTAGGGGATTATCCTTTTGTTTAAAGTTTGGTTTCAGCCCCAACTGCAATAGTCGTCTGTCTGCAATATATTTATTGTAGGCATACATCTCCTCTTTAGTTAAACCTTCTAAGTTCCCCATTTCAAACACTAAGTCTAAAAACTTCTCTTCAAGTTTAACCATTTCTCTACATATTTGATAAATTTCTTTTTTAAAGTCATCTGTCCAAATATTCAAATTCTCTTTTATAAATTCTCTAAATAACTTTGTCATTGCCTCAACGTGTAAGCTTTCATCTTTAATAGAGTAAGCTACTATCTGACACATGCCTTTCATCTTGCCAAACCTTTGAAAGTTCATCAAGATTGCAAAGCTACTAAATAATTGTAATCCTTCTGTAAATGCTGAATAGACTGCTAAAGTTTTAGCTATTGTTCTTTTATCAGATTTAAGAGGTTTAAAGTTTCCAACATAATCATGCTTATCTGCCATCTCTTCATACTCAGCAAAAGCTTTGTATTCTATCTCAGGCATACCTACAGTATCTAATAGTAAACTGTAAGCATGTTGATGAATTGCTTCCATGTTTGCAAAAGAAGACATCATCATTCTTGCTTCTGGCTTTTTAAAGATAGGCATATACTTATCTATATAACCTCCGGCAACATCTACATCTGACTGAGTAAACAATCTAAAAATTTGTACCAGTAAATTCTTTTCGTTGTCTGTTAGTTTTTCATTCCAATCTTTAACGTCAGTATGTAAGGGTACAGACATTGGATGCCAATGCATTCTATTTTGTAAATCATAATATTCAAACATCCATGCATAATCAAATGGTTTGTAGTGTTCTCTAGTAGTTAGTAGTGTCATTAAGTTTCCTCGTTTAATTAAAAGTATTTATGTAAGCTTGTAAGTTTTCCATGTCTTCAGTAGATAAATTAGCAGCTTGACCCCACATTAAGGCAGACTGCTCACCTCTAGTTTCTTTATTTTTATATTGCATTAGCATATTTATAATAGAAGTACTGCCGACAAGTTTTGGTCCAATACCTCCTTCTCCTTTCATGCCATGACACATATTACAATTAACATATATCTTCGCACCTTTATCAGCAGGTGTTTCTGATTGCATTGCAATTTTTTTTGCTTCTAGTTGTTCTGTTAGTGTGCCATATTTAATAACATAGTTTTCATAACATTTGCCAAAACAAGTATGAACGTCATCATAACCTTTATAATTTGTAGATTCATAAGCAAAAACAATTATAGATATTGTTCCGGCAATCATTAATAATATTGGAAATAATATATCTTTCATTTATCCCTCACAAGCGATACAGTCCACTTCATCTAATTTTATTCGTGGAACTTTAACATTAACATTCTCTGCAGCTTTAGCAGCATCAGACCTAAAATAGTAAAGTGATTTTAATTTATTTGCACCATACCAATGTACATCACTAACATACTGTAAGTATTCATTATGTTGTTCTTGATTCTTACTTGAATCAGGTAGGACAAAAAATAAATTTACACTTTGACTTTGACATATAAATTCTTGTCGTTTATATGCATGTTCGACAACCCAGATTTGATTTATTTCATCTGCGGTTTTATATAATTCTTTTTCTTCTTTAGTAAATAATTTTATGTTTTGGATTGAACCTCGATTATCGCTAATCTGTTGCCAGAGTTTTTTTCTTTTATCTGGCTCGTCTACTTTTTTATTTATAAGTTTTTCTAAGTTTTTGTTTTTTACTTTGTAACTTCCAGATAAAGTTTTATGTGTAAAAACATTAGCTCTAATAGGTTCTATTGACGGACTCGTTCCACCACATATAATACTGCTACTAGCATTAGGAGCAACAGCGAGGAGATGAGCATTCCTGAGAGTAGAACCAGAGATATCAGGAGCTTCGCCCCTATCTTTGGCAATCTCTTTAGATGCTTTAACAGCTGAATTTTTAATGTGTTTAAAAGCTTTATGATTGAATCCCGTTGCATAAATCCCTTCAAAGGGAATATCATGTGCTTGAAGATAGGAATGAAAACCCATTGCTCCAAGACCAATCGACCTTTCTCTATAAGCTGAGTAAGCTGCTTTGGTAAATCCTTCCTTGCCTTCTTTAATGTGCTTTTTAAATCTTTCATAATTTGCATTATAACCTCCGAGATTATTCATGTCTATTGCGTTATCAATAAAATGTTCTAAAACATTATCTAACATAGTAACTAAATCTTGAATAAAGTTTTTATCTTCAGACCAGTCATCAAAGTATTCTAAATTAACACTAGACAAACAACAGACAGCAGTTCTTTCTTCGTTAGTAGGTAAAGTAATCTCAGAACATAAGTTACTTTGTTTAACTTCCAGTCCTAAATTTTTTTGTCCTTGAGGTAAAGCATCATTACAATTATCAAGATTAACTATATAAGGCTCACCTGTTTCAGCTCTCGCATCTAATATTTTAGACCACAACTCACGTGCTTTTATAATCTTTACTGCTTCTTTAGTCTTGGGGTCTATTAATCGCCAATCATCATCTGTTTCTACAGCTTTTAAAAAAGCATTATTAATGTTTACTCCATTGTGTAAATTTAAACATTTTCTATTTACATCACCACCAGATTCTTTTCGCATGACCATAAACTCTTCAATCTCTGGATGACTAATATCAGTATAAGCAGCATAGCTACCACGTCTTGTTACTCCCTGATTGAACGCTAACATTTCTGAGTCAACAACTTTCATAAAAGGTATTGAGCCAGTAGACTTACTGCCATTACTTGTAGCAGTTCCATCACTTCTAACATCACCCCAATAACCTCCTATACCTCCACCAGAACTAGCAAGTCTAGCATTTTCTTTGAAGTGGTCTGTTAATTCATCTATTGAATCACCTACATAATTTAAAAAGCAACTAATAGGTAATCCTCTTGTTGTTCCTCCATTAGATAGAATGGGAGTAGAAAACATAAACCAAAGGTCAGAAGCATAATTATAAATACGCTGTGCCATAGCATAATCTGTTTCTTCTTGAAAGGTACTAGCATAGACAGCAGCTCTAGCAAAAGCTTCTTGGGGAGAAGTTTCTTCTTGCCATAAATATCTATCTTTTAATGTGTCTATACTAAATTTATCTAATTTTTTATCTTTGTCATAATTAATTATTATTCCTAAGTAAGGAACTTCGCCTTTCTTTTCACTCATCTTTTGCCTCTAAAAGTTTTAACAATCTTTTCTCATACCATTCTGCTTTTTTTAAATCTTCTATTCCATTTTTGTATCTAAATCTCCATCTATACTTTTGTGAATTACCTCGTAAATATCCTATAAATTCTTCTTCAGATAACATTGCTTCAATAGCATCAATACATTCTATGCCTCCTTGATTGTAATGTTCTGGATTATTAATAAGGTCGCTAACTGTTTTATATTTCATTACTTATCCAATCCTCCTCGGGTAATTTAGTTTCGCTAAACCAACGAAACCCATTTTTCTCTGCCCACTCAGCATGAGTTCTTTTAGTTTTGTCTCTTCTTACTTTAGCTCCGGGCATGGGAGCATAAGGTTTTTGAAAGAAAAAGACTAGTTCAATATTATCTGGTAAAGCTTTTTTAATATGCACGTATTTACTATACTCTGCAAAATCCCAAAACCTACCCTTTGCTTCAATTAAAATAATTTTACCATCATCAAACTTACGAACAAAATCAGGTTCGTATTTATGTTCAATAACGTAATCTATTGTTTCCCAATGGTGTCGCCAATCGGCAAATAGTCTTTGGTGTAAATCATATTCCCAGTGACTATCATAACCTCTAGGAACTCCTAATTCTTTTTTAGGTCTAGGTTTTCTTGGTTTTCTTTTTGGCATGGGCTATTACTGTTGAGTCATAATTTTTAACTAACTTCCAATACTCTAAAATATTGTTAAACATAGCCAAGTGTTTAAAATGAGATTCTTTATCCCAAACATGATATAAAACAATATCTGTATTTTTTCTATCAACAAAAATAGATATTCTTTCTACATCATCAAAGTTACAACCTTGAGCATAAGCTGATAGTTGCATACCATGTTCATCATAAACTAATTTAGCAGGGTCTTTGCCTTCTAAATTATCTTTTGTTTTAAAGTCTATAAAGATTCCAGAGTTAGAGTATAAGTCTATCTTACCACCATAACCAGAGTCGGCACAAAAAGAATCTTCTGCAATCCATTCCTCATTAGGATAATTTTCATCTAACCATTCTTTAATAATTTTATAAAGTTTAGTTTTTCTTTTTCCTAAAAATCCTTTTTCAATCATGGCATGAATCTTTGTGCCTTCACTAGCAGCTTGTAAACTAATTTGTTTAGAATCCTGTTTACAGCGATAAGCAAAAGAATCAAGCGATTCATTCTCATATCTTTCTAAAGATAATGCTGATTTTAAAGCTTGGTCTATTTTCCAATTCTCTAAAGATGGCTTGGCTATCATGCCAATAATAGTAGTAACAGACGGTACAAGACCTAAAGATTTAGCATCTCTAAGTGTTGTATTTCTTTCTTTGCCATTAGCACCAATGATAGTATACATTGGTTCACCATCTTGGTCGTACCAGTGTCCTGATTCAGATGTGAACTTATTATAATTATCTTTTACTAGATTGTCAAGTTTATCGTTATTCTTCTTTGTCATTGTCTAGCTCTTCAAAAGTTTTAAATACATCAGAAGTAAATAATTTCTGTATATTAACAAGATACATTCTACTTGCATTGTGGTCACCACCACTTACTGACTTTAGATAATCTAATTTCTTTACTAACTTTTTAAGTTTAGGCACATCAAATACTAACGTGCAAAATATTTCATCACCAATACAAAGATTATGAAACCAAAAGTCTGCCTCAGTTGCTTCAATACCTGACGGTTTACAATAAGACTGATATTCAATACAGATATTACCAGTCTCCATCCATTTACCTCGTTCAGATTTAACTTCAATTTTTTTATTAGTTAGCATATCTGCTATCTTATCTTCTCGGATAGAACCAAACTGCAAATCTATATCAAACTTTTTTCTATCTTTTTTAGTGGGTTTCATTAGAATCTCCTTTATGATTTACAAATTTTATATTTTGTGTTTTTGGATTATACCCTAATATTTTTACTCCTAGTTTTTTTTGTTTAGGTGTTCTTTGTTTAGTAGCATAATTACCAACTAAAGTTTTAACATCTATTAAACTGACATTGTTTTCTTCATCTATTGCTACAATATCTACTGGTCCATCACAACCACAATTTCTAAAAACTTCATAACCTTTTTCTAATAAAAAAGTAACTGCCTTTAATTCTGCAATATCTCCTTTTCTACTATGTGATTTAGTGGGTTTCATACCAACTTTCTCCGACTTTAAATTCACCGTCTAGAGGACATCTTAAATTAAAATGGTCTCCCGCTTTATGTATAGATTGTACACCAACTGTACCCACCGCTTCAACCTGAGTTTCTCTAACTTGTATTTGCCATTCATCATGGATGTTGGCAACAAATTTAGCATCGAAAGTATTTAACTTAATTAAATTGTAAAGTATATCCATAGCTTGTTTCATAACTATAGCACCTCCACCTTGAAGTAGAGTATTTAAAGCTGAATGCTCACTTCTTACAAATAACTTACGACCATCTAACCCTTTTAGATATCCTCGTTGAGCAGCCTTTTTTACTTTATCAGTCAAAGTATCAAGAGCAGGTAAGTTAGTTAAAAATCTGTTTCGTAATTCTGTGCCTTCATTTTTAGTAGCATTAAGAATCTTACCAAGTTTAGCATCTCCTGCACCATAAATGAGTGCATAGATAAAAGTTTTAGCTTGGTCTCTACTATCTAACCCTGCTAGTTTCTGATTAGTAGTGTGAATATCACCATGTAAAATTTCATTGATATAATCCTTATCATTCATATAGTGAGCTAACATTCTTAATTCAAGACCACTAGCATCAATACCTACTAATTTATATCCTTCAGGCACAATCCAACAGGCTCTGCATTTCTTCCCATACGGAGAAGAAACACTTGGTACTTGAGCCATGTTGGGGTTTCGGTGTGTCATTCTACCGGTAATAGTACCGTTAGGTATTACTTTACCATGCACACGTTCACCTTGTAACTCATCTATCCATGAAGATATCTGAGCAATACGTTTTTGTAATAATAAAAACTCGGCAATCAGCCGAGCTTCGTGAATATGGTCTATCTTCTTAAGAGTGCCTTCGTCAACAATGGGTTGACCAGTAGGTGTAAATCTTTCAGGTTTCCATCCAAAGTCTACTAAGTATTCACCAATTTGTTTACGACTACCTAAATTAAACTCTTGTAGTTTCTTTCTCATAAATGGTTTTACATTTTGAGTCTTAATACATTTATCATATTCTTCATCGGTCAATCCTCTTTTGGATAGTTCACCATTCTTCTTAATGTATGGAGTGACAAGTTTATCATCTATCCATTTAGGTTTGAATGTTCTTTGTACCTCGTCTTCTACCTCAACCATTCTAGTTTTAAGTTCGGCTAATAGCATACTAGCTTTTTCTATATCAAATAGAAATCCAGTTTGCTCTTGCTCGTACATAATCTTAGCAACATTAGTTTCTAAATCTATAGACTCTTGACTAAATCCCCTACCTTCTTCTAAAAGTTTTAGATATACTTTTTCATTTAATAAAACATCTTGCCTACAATAATTTAACATTTCCGGAGTATAGCAATCAAAGTCATCTGGTTGAACTTGCTTATGTACTCCAATACGATAACCCCAAGTTTTTAAACTGTGACCGTTTTCTCTAACTGGTTGAAATAATCTAGAGAGTACTAATGTATCTATAACGTTTCTTGTTAATTTAACTTTGTATAATTTTTCTACAACTGGAATGTCATAGCCAATAATATTGTGACCGACTAAAGTTTCAGCATTTTTTAAAAGCTCTATACCCTCTTCTAATTTATCAGGACCATATTCGTAAACAGTATTACTGTCTAAGTCTTTAGCTACGATGCACCATATTTTACTAGGTGTTAGTCCATCAGCTTCTATATCAAAAATCAAGTTCTTCATTATCGAATGTGTCCTCCGAATCTACTTCAAAAAGTCTACCAGTTTCAGTATTATATTGTAAAGCACAAGCTAAACCAGTATCTCCAGTGTATCTAGATTTAAGCACTCTTACTTTAGTAGTATTAGCTTCTACAGGGTCTTTAGCTTGTTGGTCTCTTTCTAATGCTATGACACAGTCAGAGAGCTGTGCTATGCCCTGAGAACCTTTAAGATGACTCAGCGATACGGTTACACCTTTTTCGTGCCCCCTGTCGCCTGTAGCACGTCTTAAATGAGACACTAGAATAAGTCCTACATTTGTCTCTTCAACTAAACTACGTAGTCTGTTCATTAAATTATCAATACCTCGTCTTTCATCACCCTCGGTTAGGACATTAACAAGCATATGTAGGTGGTCAACTACAACCCACTTACACTCGCAACCTACAATCATATAACGGAGTTTGGCGAATATCTCATCAATGTCCGTAGCACCAAGGTGTGAATGAATAAATACTCTATCCTTTTCTATTACTTTGTCAAATAAAGCATTTAAATCTTCTTGTGTATAACTCTCTCTTTTCTCATTTAGATACAATCTATCATTAGCTTCAATAGATATTATTCCGTCTGCTGTTCTCACCCAATTTTCTTCAAGAGCAATAATACCTACATTATCTTTAGTAGTTTTAATTAGCCAATGCTCAAGCTCTCTGGTGACTGAAGACTTACCGAGTCCAGTTCCACCAGTTAAAGTAACTAGCTCACCTCTTCTCATACCATAAAGTTTTTTGTTTAGACCTTCCCAAGGATAAGCAATACTTTCTTTGACTTCTCTTTTTAACCAGTCATTCTTTTTACTGGATAGTTCCATAATACCTGATGGAGTATAGGTCTTTGATTCCCACCAAGCTTTTGTAAAACCTTGAAAGTCTTTTTGTTTGAGCATGTCGTTGGCATCTTTATAACCATTAGGTAAAGTCATTATCTTAACCTTCCCGGGTTTTAATATACGGGCAACATTTTTGGAAGCTTGTCTTCCTGCTTTGTCATTATCAAAACAAAGCACGACATTATCAAAGCTTTCAACAAACTCTATGCTTTCTCTAATATCTTTTACTGCCCCTGCAGCACCTCGTTTAAGAGATACGACTGCCCACTTACCTTGAAAGAGTTCGTCTACTGCCATAGCATCACACTCACCCTCAGTAATGGTCAGGTATTTACCACCAGTGTTTCTATATAATTGTTCGCCAAATAATCCAGTGCCTTCGTATGTTCCTTTAGTAGAAAAATTCTTATCGGCAACAAACCTAGTTTTAGTTATACTAATTTCATTGCCATTAAAGTACGGATAAATGTGTTGTGTTACATTTCCATTGACATTTTTAACTATACGTACTCCAAACTTTTTAGCAGTCTTTTCTGATATCCCTCTATCAGTTAACTCACCATAGATACCAGTATAAGAATCTAAAAAGGTATTAGTTGCTTTTGGTGTAGTTTCCAAAATCTTACCCTCACTTGCGTTTTCATAATCTGTAAAAAAAGTCGAACAGCTGAAACAATAAGCTGAACCATCAGCATTCATTGAGACAGGGTCAGACCCACCACATTTAGGACATGGTAATTTGTGTTTAATAAATTTAGTTTTCTCCATTCTATTTCCAAAAAGAAAACTAGGCTAAGTTGAAACTTAAAAAAACTTAACCTAGTTTCAAGTTATTCAGAATCTTCTTCAGAGGATTCTATTTCTGCAGTGTTTGTTTTATCAGAGTTAACAATCTCTACAATCTTATTAGAAAAGAAACCAATCGCTGCTTGAGTTTCTTCAATATCTAAAGTTTGCACTGCTTTCTTTTGATTCAGTCTTTGTAATCTGCTAAAGATTTGTTGTCCTTCTTCAGGCAAATCTTCAACATAAATATTAACATCATCAATAGTTATGTAGGGCTTCTGCTCTTCAGTCATTAAAACTCCTCGCCATCTGCTAACAGCTCTTCACCATCAGCACCTTTATAAGGAACTAAATCAATAACTTGTACAGCCTGTAAGTCTAATCCAGTATAAGGACCATATTTACCTTCACCACTGTATTCATTGTATTGAACTCTTACTTTAGAGCCATTACCAACAGCGGTATTAATTTCTTGCTTTGAGGCATCAAGGAGTCTTGGAGCAGGTCTAATCATTCCATTAGGACCATTCACCTTCCTCTTGATTACTAAAGCAGGACCTTCGTCATGCTGTTTTACCTTGTGACCACGTGAAGCAAAGTCGTTTGCAGTCTCTTCATCAACTATCAAGTCGATTGTGTAGACTGGCTCGAACTTTGTGTTCGGAGTGGTTATACTTGCCCATTTTACTGAGCCTTCCAATATTGCCATATGTTTACCTCCATAATAGCTTATTATTATTTAGTGAGAGTTTTGAGCAAACTACTCTCAAAGTTTTGGAAAATCCAAATCAAACCATCTTGAATGGAGATAGGGCTTGTGATTTGATTACTCCTACCATTTTTCTATATCAATGACTTTGCCACTTTCATAGTCAAAAGGTCTGCTTATTTGAGCAGGGTCATTACCCTTACCTACATATTCAAAATTTGATTGTAACATACTTGGTGCAACGTGGTCAAGATAATTAATAACATATCCATCAACACTTTCTGCGTATGCTTCTACTTCTTCATAGCTACCATAGACATAATGCATTTTATCTTCATTATCCAAAACAATAGCTTTCTCTAAGTTACTAATTTTACTCATAACTTTATGGCTAAGATAACTACAATACTAAGTAATAAGATATTAGTCATTGCTAACTCAATTCCAAGAATCGTATGATACCATATCCAACGAGTTTTATATGCGTTGTCTATGTTTAAATCTTCTGGGTCTGGGTCTTCCCATGTTCCTTTATCAGGATTTGACCACAATACTTTAAATATATTTTTCATCTTCCTTGCCCTCTGTATTTTCTTTTTGTGCTTCTTTTCTTGTGCTTGTTCATGTGCTTAGTAGATATCTTTACTCTTCTTCCTCTGCCACCAATACCTTGAGAAGTAACTTTTTTAGTGGACTTTACTAGAACTTGTTTCTTCTTTACCGCCATACTGCATCTCTTGAATAATTAATGACTCATCTTCAATGTCATTTCGTAACTCTCTAAGTAACTTAAAGTTACCTTTAAAATCCCAAGTCTTCTTAGGAACATCTCTAGTGAGAGAAAAGACATCCTCAACTATGGTCATCTGTACTAAGTTATCTATTGCTTCTATTACACTATAAGCAAAAGTTTTAACTACATCCTCTTCTCCATCTATCATGACTTTACAAGTAAACTCATACATTTAATTCCTCTTTTAATTGTTTATATGTTGTAATGTGTGGATGTTTTTTTAATTTCTTTAATATCCATTTATCTGACATATGTAATAGTGTAACTCCTTTTAAGGACTTAATATATTTTTCGTCAGGTAATAAGTCATCAATAGTTTCTAAAGAAACTTTATTAGCTTCTTCTTCCGGTAATAAACTTTTCATCCACTCAACCTGAATAGGTTTAATAAGTTTTTTAAGTTGTTTAACTTTTTTGTTGTTCAATAGTAATTACTCCTTCTTCTATTAAATCAGTAACTAACTTCTTGGAGTTGTCTATTAAAATATCTTGTACTATTTTTTTAGACTCTCCCTCCACAGTTATACCTACCATGTTACCAATATAAATTGTAAACTTTTTCATTTACGAACTCCATAGATACCTGTTAGTTTTTGTTTAGGTGGATGCTCTCTAGTTATTATTTGTTCATGAATATCTTTAGCGATTCTTTTTTTCTCTTTAGAATCTTCTAAGTCAGTTAGAATTTTTACATTAATTAATTTTGGTTTCCAAGTTTTCCAAAACACTTTATCTATTGGTTTAACATCCCAAGTCCAAGAGATATCTGTACCGTTATCATCATGGTTAAAAGTTAAATCTATATTATCAATCATCATTTAATATTCTACCCTCAATCTATCTTCCATTGCCATTACTTCTAAGTCTTGAGTTGAGATTGCATTAGTACAATGCTCAGATAAAAACTCAATAACAATTTCTGATAAAGGTTTTAAGCCCTCAGTATCTAAATAGTTTTCATAAACATAATCTATACAATCAGCTTCTAAATCTGGTCTGCTAGAAAGTACCCAAACATTAGTTACATACTCTCTAACTTCATCCATAATTTTATCGTTTGCTTCATTGCTCATATCACAACAACTCCAGTTCGTAATCTAATTTATTAAAATCTTTATCATAAAACAAATCTTCAGTTGACCACTTCCAATCAGTTTCATCTCCATTAGGTTCTCCATCAATACATATTACTCTATCATCTTTCAAGGTAATTTGCAACTCTACCCATTTGTTAACAGATAATTCTACAATATCATTGACATCAAAGTTAGCTCTTTCAGCTATCTCTTCTAAATCCCAATGCACAGTTGTATCATATTTGGCTGATACGTGCCTGACTTTATTACTCATGCAACCTCCTCGTTGTCTTCTTCTCTAAGTTCTTTGTAATCACCAATCTTAAATACTTTTTCAACTTCATCAATATCTAAATCATGGTCATTAGTTTTTCTGAGATAATCTAGTAAACCATCTGGGTCTAAGAATTGACCTTCATCAAAACTGTAAGGACTATCAAAATAACCACCTACATACTCTGGTTCGCTTACTGCTTTAAGTGGGTCGTTATGAAACATATCTCTAATTTTTTTAGGATTTAAGTCACCACTGTAAAAACCATCTGCTACCACATCTCCCATATTACCTGTGTATTTATCATAGTTAAGAGACCACGAAAACATTTCTTCAATCAAGTCTCCTATGTAATCCCAATGAATAGGTAAAAAACCTAACCGACCTTCTTTAACATCATGCTCAGTTAAATAGTTTTCTGTTTCTTCCATGTCAATCCAGTACCTGCATTCTGTCATAGCATGAGCAATAGCAAATACTTTATCTATTATTACTTTCTCGTCTATTGTGTATGTCATATTTACCTCCATAAATATATGTAGTTGTTAAATGCGAAACCTAGTAAAGTTTAGGAGAGAGGTCATTCGGCTCTCTACTAGGTCTCGACTTCCTTTTAATTAACAGCCGAATTCTTTAGCAAACTCTTCATAAGAGTCTGCATCACTTTCATAGATTGACATTACTTCATCGAAGTGTGGATGTGAATCATCGCAAGTATAACCCATAGCATTAATCTCTTTTATCCTAATGTCTTTCCATTCTTGTGTTTTAAAAGCTTTGTCAGGATTATTATCATCTCTTTCTTCTGAAGCACGACTTAAAGCTCTAATAACATGAATTAAATCCATGTCAAGTATACTTATCCAACCGCCTCTACTTCCTGACCAGTATTTAACTAAATCCATATCAGAAGGTATTTTACGACCTTCAATGACAGATTGTATTTGTAATAATTTTTTAACTTTCAATTTTGCCCTCCAATGAATCTATTCTTTCACTACAGTCTGTAAAGTGTTCATTGACTTGGTCATCAACATAACTTTCCATATCGTAAAAGTTTGGTTTATCATCTATATCCATACGCATACCATCTACCTCACCTATGCATTCTTGTAGTTCTTTATCGACCTGAGTTAGTTGACCTTCTAACTCATCAATTTCTAAAAACTTCTTAATAAATTTTATTATTTTTTGTTTCATTGTTATCTCCATTTAGGTTATTGAAATTACAAAACCAGATGTATCTTTCTTAGCTTTACCTTTAGCAGTCAAGCCAACAACAACATTTGGTTCATCTAAAAATCGTTGGTCATATTTATCACCGTCAATAACCTTACGACCTTTATACCAAAGGGGTAGGGTATGATTAAATACAACTGCGATATTATAATCTAACTTGTCAAACCATGAAGCATATTTTTTATTAGCTTCTGAGTACGACCAAGTTAAATGATAATTCTTTATGTGACTAATTTTTCTAGTAGGAATCTTAGTATAGTCATAAAACTGTATGTCAGGAAAAGTATCAAAGACGGTACGACCTTGAAGCTCTTGATACTCCCATTGAATGTCTGAAGTACCGTTGAGTCTAATACAAGGTTTCTTACCTTCACGTTTTGCTTTTGCCTCAAACTTTAAAATCTCCTCGTACAACTGCTCGAGAAATAACTCAGGTGCTTCTAAGAATAATTTAGTTCTACGTTTACGAGCTTCTTGAATAACATTTGTAGTCTCGCCTTTTTTAATAATCCCACCACGACCTGCGGTATTTAGACAGGCAGTTTTACATTTAGCAATGTCTTGATAAGGACATATTTTAGTGCTACTAGGATGTAAATGCATGATAGCAGTCTTCCAGTCATCATGAAGTTTATCTCCCTTTTTAATTTTTGTATTGTTTAGTGTAAGTAGTGTTGCCATTCTTTGCCCTTTTTATTTGTGGTTTAACTTTTTCTGGAAAAGGTTCTTGTCCTCGTTTTATTCTAGTCATCATCTCCATATGTTCTTTCATTGTCATGCTCATGTAGTTACCTCTTCAATAATTTTATTCCATGCTCTTTGTAATTTATCTTTAGTCTTTTTATCATCAGACCATTCTATCTCACAAGTTATTACATCATCCACTATATTTAGTGCTTCTTTCATTTCCATTATTTACCTCGTATTATTTTTAACTATATGCCAACAGTCTATTATAAATTCTGCTGGTTCTCGGTCAGCTTC
>MDTE01043679.1_pt1 | contig 18176 bp, 15 predicted proteins | sample 811231 | NCBI WGS metagenome assembly MDTE01 (sample SAMN05326651, study PRJNA326480) | marine metagenome | isolation source: seawater | place: Indian Ocean: Red Sea | collected 2010 | reverse complement strand
GGGCATTCACTGGCTGGACCTCGCGACGTACCTGACCGACACGCACGTGACGCACGTGACGGGGTTTGCAGAAAACGTCGGAGGCCAGCCGTTGGACGTGGAAGATTCGGCCGCGGTGGCCTTGAGATACGCCAATGGCACGCTGGGCACTCTGACCTCCGGTTATTACCTGAATCGCGGTTACCACACTCACATCAAGATCTGGGGCTCAAAGGGCTGGCTGCATCTGAACCGTTACGGTGGCAAGCCGTTGACCTGGGAGAGTTGGAAAGCCGGGGCCCCGAAGGGTGTCCAGGTTTGGGATGGCAACACCGAGCCGCGAGGCTACACCCCGTTTGTGCAGGCGGCAGTCCGCGCTGCTGCCGGCCTGGCCGAACCACCCGTTTCGTCTCAGGAGAGCTTGAGAGTGTTGCAGACCGTTTACGGACTCTACCGGGCCCAGGAAACGGGCCGCACGCAGTCGATCGGCTGATCCCCAGGTCGGTTCATCACCCAATTTGTGCAGTCATCGTAAGGCAACGTGATGTCCGAACTCCCGCTTCACTTCAAGTTTCGCTGGGTCGACGAAAACGGAAACGAAACCGGGTTCTTTTCGAAAAAGAAGGGGTCCTTTGATGGCCAGGAGCTGATCCTGGACGACATCCAACTGCAGGCAGCCAACATCATCTCGATGGAGGTCTACGAGGAGCGGTTGGCGGTGGCATTTGTCACTGGTGACATGGCCGACACCGCCGTGTTCCGCCTCTACAAGTTTCCGGCTACCGATCTGAAACGTGCGGTCGATGTTGCCCGCAGTGCCACGTGGGCCGAGATGACCCGCGAGAGGATGATTGAGGAGGGACGTGGGGGGGCATTTCGTACAGAGATCTGTCCGGAATGCACCGCAACACTGGACCTCTCGGACATGCCAGAGACTCCCCAGGTCTACTGCCACTTCTGTGATTCGCTGACGACCACGGGCCAGGGGGGATTGCCCAATGAACATGAGTTCGGCCTTTGCGAGGAGTGCCAGATGTACTCCAAGCCCAAACGATTCACGATCTTCTACTTCTATTTCCTGGTTGCCATCTGGGGATTCAGTTCGCGGGTGACTTACCGTTGTCCGGCCTGCATGCGGCCTGAAGCCTGGAAGATGCTGTTCGGGAACCTGTTGTTCTTGTTGGGCATTCCGGTGGCCATCGTCCAGTTGTTCCGTTGTTACGGTGGCAAGATCACCGGCAACGTCGTGGCCGAACTGGATGCTGCCAATCTGCGAGCTCGTAAGGGTGACATGTTGAAGGCCCTGCAGGGATACCAGAAGGTCCTGGAACAGGTCCCCTTTTCCGCGGGCGTGAAGTACAACCTGGCCCTGGCGCTGGCCGAGCAGAACGAGATCGAGCGGACTGCCGAGACACTCGAGCTGGTCTTCAAGGATTGTGTCAACTACGCGCCGGCCTACTCACGGCTGTCTGCCTGCTATGAGCACCTTGGTGAGCAGGAGAAGCTGAGAGAACTTCGCCGCATCTGGGGAGACAACCAGGAGGAAGAGTCGCCGGTACCGACCGATGGTGGAGACGCCGCGAATCGCCCGCTCGGGACACTTGACGAGGACGATGTCTGGGCGTGATCATCACCCGGTGGCCGCATCGTTGTGCGACCACGTACTCCAACTCACACAGTCGAGGCCCGAGAGATGACACCTGCAAAACGGCTTGGAATCGGCACCCTTTCGGTTGCCATGGTCCTGGGACTCTCGAGCTGGGCCTCGGGATGGTTCATTCCCACAGAGACGACCGTCACCGAATTGTCTCCGGGGGTCTTCTTCCGCAAGACGCAGACCAAGCCGGAGTTCATCGGATGCAACCAGGGCTGGGTCGTCTTTCGTGACTTCGTCCTGGTCATCGACGCCAATTTTCCCAACCAGGCCGACGAGGTCATCAAGCTGATTCGCAAGACGACCAACAAGCCGATCCGGTACGTCTTCGATACGCACTATCACGGTGACCATGCCGATGGGAACGTGAAGTACACCAAGCTGGGTGCAGTGGCCATTGCTTCAGAGAACAGCCGTGCACTGTTCGACACCAAGGGGATCGCTGGTTTCCAGAAGTCCCAGAAGGAAAAGAAGGAGGAGTACGGACCGCTGGGTTACGACAAGCCGTCACTGTACTTCCCTCGCAAGCTGGTCATCGACGACGGAACGATGCGGATCGAGTTGATTCATTTCGGACACGCACATACCGCTGGTGATGCCATTGCCTGGTTGCCCAAGCAGAGGATTGCTTTCACGGGAGATTCGTGTGTCAACGGGGCGTTCAACTACACCGGCGACAGCAACACGGAGACCTGGATCGGGGTGCTGACCGAGCTGGCGAAGTTGCCGATCAAGATGATCGCTCCCGGACATGGCGAGACCTCGAGCAAGGCGCTGATCGCCACTCAGAAGCGTTATTTCGTCGAGTTGCGCCAGGCGATCCAGAAGGCCGTCGATGACGGCAAGACGCTTGCGGAGATCAAGACCTCGATCGATCTTCCGTGGTACAAGAAATGGACCGGCGTCGATGTGAAGACTCGTGAGGAGAACATCGAGCACGTTTTCGCCGAGTTGACCGGTAAGACGGTGAAGAAGAAGTGATTTGGGGACTGGTTCCCGTTGTTCTGGTCTCGGTGGCGACGGAAATTCCGGGTTCGCGTGTGATGGAATTTCGGCTGTTGCCGCCGCCTACGCCTTGCGAATGAAATGCGCGGCGTAGCTGCGGACTTCCTGTCCGTTGAGCACATGGACCTGGCGCAGCCGCGAGACGGTTTCCTGGCTGAAACGTCCCAGTGGGACGTGAACCAGCTTCCGGCCATGCTGTCGGGCGAGCCTTCGCCATGCGGCTCCGGGAGCCGCATGGCTGAGCACGGCGATGTGGCGTTCCCGGCTGTAATGGCAAGCCGCGGCCAGCAGTCGTTCCTCGAGCGTGTCGGCCCAGTCAAACCTCGGATCGGCCCAGACCTCGGGAACCGGGCGGGGCGGGAACAGGAACATGGCTCCACCGTAGTTGGCCAGTCCGATCCCGGGGCCGGCCAGTTCGGAACGGAAATCGGTCGCAAACAGGGCCAGGGTTGATTCGTCGTGGTGCTCGGCCATCCACGTGATTCGCCACGGATAGTCGCGGGGATCCGCCGGGGAATCGAAGAACATCAGGACACAGTCGAGACTGCCCCGGGTGGGTGGCAGAACCTTGACGAACAGGTCGCCGGTGTGCCAGTTCCTGAGCGTTTCCCGGATATCGAGACCGTCGCGCAGACTGGTCGTGAACTTCTCGGACCTCGCCAGGTCGGATCCCAAAAGCGACATCGCCGTGTCCTTGACGTGGGTCCGGAATCGCTCAATCGCGTTGTCCTCGGGTGGCCAGCTGCACTGGCGATGTGGATCCCACTGCATCTGCCACTCGTCCTGCTGCAGACGCGGTGGCCTGGGTTTCAGCTCGAGGGTCCGCCAGGTGACCGGGGGACCGGGCAGGCGGCTGACCAGTTCCACCGTCTCACCACCGGGCAATTCGCCACGGCCGATGCCCACCCGGATTTCCTCCAGAGGCAGGGGCAGCGAGTAGGCGTAGTCTCGTGCGGTCTCGGCCAGAGTGATCGCAAACTCGTCCCCGGCCACCTGCTTGGCGGCGGTGACCAGCGTGTAAAGATCAGGAGTCAGTCGGCGTTCGATCAACGAGAGGTTGCGGACGTAACGGAAGAAGGTCGAAAGCAGTTGAGGAGTGATTCGCCGCGCCCGCGATTTCCACTCGGCCACGTAACGGTCTCGTGTCTCCAGCAAAAGTTCCTTGAGCCCGTCGATCGAGAGATTGTCGTCGTCGTCAAGCCGGGCTCTCGCGGTTTCGTAAAGCCCGGTGATGAAGGGGAGTTCGCCGAGCGTGAAGGCCAGGGTGCGAGGATCGACGGCCAGCGTCTGGGTCTCCTCGACGTCGGGTTCCTCGCACAGCTGTCCTCCGAGACGGTACGCCTCGTGGATCCATGGCCAGTCGAGAACACTGCAGACGAGCAGGATCGAATCGTGCCGTTGTTCGAGTTCGAGGATCCGTGCAGCGATGTGGGCGACCCGATCCGCCGGTTGTCCTGTGGGGGGGCGTGGCAGCGCGGGGAGGATCGCCGAGGCAAATTGTTCGATGGCGACGTGTTTGAGTGCGTACGCGTCAGGCAGCACGGCGGCCATCGGTTCCCACGGGTTCGTTTCCGGGTCCACGAACGCCCGCGGGATGTGTTCCCCCACCGCGGTTCTCAGGGCGGCGATCACCGGCTGGCACGGATCGATCGGAACGTGGCTGGCTCGTCTGACAGATTCCGGGTTGCCCGGTTCAAGCTCGCTGTCGCCGCCGGGAGTCCAGCCGATGGACTCGAATCGGGGTGACTCGTGCTGGAGCACCACGGTGGCTCCCGGCAGGTGTTGCAGCGCGGACTCGGTGTCGGCCTGGAACGACGGCGGCAGCGGCACGGCCAGGCAGTCGAAGGTGTGCTCGAGCATCACGCGGCGGACGGCGACGGCGAAGTCACCGCTGCCGTGGATCACCGGCAGCACCAGCGTCTTCTCGCTGATCGCCAGGGGTCCGGCTGTCATGGTTCGAGTTCGCCTTCGTCCGTCTCCCCGTCCTCGTGGTCGGCGTCGGGATGCAGGGGGTCGTCGCCGGTGAAGAAGAAGTCACCGAGTCCCAGCGGAACGATGTTTCCGCCGAGTGACTGCTGTTTGCGTGCCGCCAGAGACTGGAGATCCAATGCGTCGTCGCCCAGGCAGGCGATGACCGATTCGGCCCATGCCTGGTCCCTGGAGAGCGGGTGTTCGGGGTCGGAGGCCAGCCGCTTGATCGCGTAACGGAGCACGTTGATGCCGTCGCGGGTCGAGAAGTCGAGCTTGAGTTCGTGGGCCTGTTGGAGAAACTCGACGGTCAGGTTCAGCATCTCGACGTCGGCAAATGGCAGGTGATACTCGAGGATCGCCCGCTCGTCTTCCCGCGCAGGATGTTCGAGTGCGAGGGTGGGTTGGAGTCGGCTGAGGATGTAATCGGGAACCTCGAAGGTCGACTCGTCCTCGTTCATTGTCACCACGCAACGGAATTCGGGATCCGCAGCGATGGTGATGCCCGCGACGATCGACTCGACGTAGCGACGGTGATCGAGCAGCGGGGCGAGGCTGGCCCACGACTTTTCGTTCATCCGGTTGCCCTCATCGAGCACACAGACCGATCCGGTGAGCATTGCCGTCACCAGCGGACTGGCGTGATACTGGATCGTGCCGGATTCGGCGAGCACCGGAGTCACCAGGAGGTCTTCGGGCCGAGTGTCGGAGGTGCACTGGTAGACGTAGAGATCCTGTTCGCGGCTGCGGGCTGCGGCCATCGCCAGGGTGGTTTTGCCGATGCCCGGGGCACCGGTCAGTCGAGGGGCCAACGGCAGATCCTGCTCATCGACGGTCAGCCAGCAGGCCAAGAGCTGCCTGAGCACCTCGCCCTGTCCGATCCATTCCCCGCGTGACGGGTCGGGAGACGAGAGGTGCAGGCGGACGCCGCCGATCTCGACATGTTCGACCATCAGCGCCAAGCCGAGGCTATCTCGGTGAACAGCCGTTCGACATCCTCGCGCGTCACGGTGATCTCGCGGGTGAACCCGGTATGAGCCCGCTCGTAGAAGATCTGCGTGGCCAACTGGGGCTGAGAGTGAATCAGCGACGAGAGTTTCTGCTGCGTGTCAACGTCTTGGCCGGCCTTGGAATCGAGCTGTTCGTCGAACTGTCGGATTTCGGATTCGACTTCCGGATCGAACACTGTTCGCGTTTCGACAACCAGGGATTCGAGACGCGGGTCAAACTTTTTGTAATTCGCCATCGCGATGACTTCGGTGTTCGGGCGCGAATTGACCAGGCCGCTGACGTGCCATTCTACACGGACACCGTCGGACTCAACAGGCTACTCGGTGATGATGTCCCGCACCGATTGGCCGCTGGGGATCATCGGCAACACGTGTTCCTGGTAGGGACAGATGACGTCCAGCAGATACGGCCCATCGCAGGCAAGCATGGTGGCCACCGCGTCGCTGAGCTCGCTACGTTCCCGAACCTGGGTTGCTTCGACGCCGTATCCACGGGCAATCGAGACGAAATCCGGGTAGGTCTCTCCGAGGCCGCCGTCTCCGGAACCGGTGTACTCGGGAGCATCGACCGGTCCCAGCCAGGTGTGGGCCCGGCGTCCTTCGAAGAACCGGTCTTCCCATTGCATGACCATGCCCAGGTGCTGGTTGTTGAGCAGCAGGATTTTCACCGGCAGCTTCTCGCAGTGCAGCGTGGCCAGTTCCTGGATGTTCATCTGGAACGAGCCGTCACCATCGATGTCGACACACAGGGCACCGGGATTGGCGGCCTGGGCACCCATGGCGGCGGGCAGGCCGAAGCCCATCGTGCCCAGTCCCGAACTGCTCATCCACCGCCGTGGCCGGCCGATGGGGAAGTGCTGGGCCGACCACATCTGGTGCTGTCCGACTCCCACGCTGACAAACGTGTCACGATCGGCAGTCTGGCGGGCGAGTTCTCGAATGGCCGTCTGGGGGAAGATCAGCCGTTCGTCGTCGGGGCAGACCAGCGGGTTGTCCCGTTTCCATTCGGCAACCTGGGCCAGCCAGTCGTCGATCTGTGGAATGTCCTCATCGGCAAGCTGCTTGTTGAGTTCGTCGAGCACACCGGCGACGTCGGCGACGATCGGGATGTGTGCTTCCTTGTTCTTGTGGATTTCGGATGGGTCGATGTCGACGTGGACGATCTTGCCGTGTCGCGCGAATTCCTCGAGTTTCCCGGTCACCCGGTCGTCGAAACGAACGCCCAGTGCCAGCAGCAGGTCGGCCTCGTTGATGGCGAAGTTCGAATAGACGGTGCCGTGCATTCCGAGCATGCCCAGCGATTGAGGATCGTCGCCGGGGAAGGCCCCCAGCCCCATCAGCGTGTTGGCCACGGGGATGCCGGTTTTTCGGGCGAAGGTGGCCAGCTGCTGGGCGGCTCCGCCGTTGATGATCCCACCGCCGATGTAGAGGATCGGTCGTCGCGATCGGCGGATCGCTGCGATCACCTGCCCGATTTGCTCGGGCTGGGACATCCTGGATTCGGGGCGGTAGCCCGGCAGCGAGGTCGGGGGATCGTAGTCGGGGGGTTGGTCGAGGGTCAGCAGCTGGACGTCCTTGGGGAAGTCGATCAGAACCGGACCGGGTCGCCCGGTGCTGGCGACGTAGAAGGCTTCCTTGACCACCCGGGCCACGTCGTCGATCTCGGTGATCAGGTAATGGTGCTTGGTGACCGCGCGGCAGACCTCGACGATCGGTGTTTCCTGGAAGGCGTCGGTACCGATGACCTGCTTGGACACCTGTCCGGTGATGGCCACCATCGGCACACTGTCCATCTTGGCATCGGCGAGCGTGGTGACGAGGTTGGTGGCCCCCGGTCCGCTGGTGGCCATGCAGACCCCGACCCGGCCGGTGCTGCGAGCGAATCCCTGGGCGGCAAATCCGCCTCCCTGTTCGTGTCGCGGCAGGATGGTCCGGAGCCGGTCCGCATTGTGGATCAACGCCTGGTGCAGCGGCATGCTGGCTCCGCCGGGATAGGCGAAGATGTGGTCGACACCCTGTTGGATGAGCGCTTCGACGAGAATGTCGGCGCCGGAAAGGCCCTGTGTGCCGCGAGCAGCTGAACGGTGATCTTGGGTGGTCGACACGGATTCGGTCTCGATCAATTGGTCGCTCTGGAGCGACCCGATAGTGCGGAATCAGCCTGCCAGCCGGCGATTCCGTTCGCGAACACGTGCGCGGCAAAGCTGGGTCCAGTGTAAGCGGTAAAACAGCGACGGGCGAGGCCAGTTCAGGTGGTGTTCCCGGCTGGAGACCACCATCTGTGACGGCCGTAACGATTGCGCCATGCCCACAATGGGTTTGCTGACCCGACAGTCAGCCCGCCGACGGTTGTGGTCGCCACTGCCGCCAACAGCATTCCTGCCGCCGTGATCCCGGGAAGGAACCGTCAGGCCATGGTTGTCTGGACCAGCAGCAACATCCCGGCCGATCGGTTCACGCCCGATCTCCCCGCAATCTTGTGCCCAGGGTGAACAGGACAATTCCGGTTAGCGTCAGGATCGGCATCCAGATCAGCGGCATCCCGAAGTTGAGTTGCCAGATGATCAAAAACGGCAGCAGGGTCAGAACGACCAGCTGCATCAGGAAGCCGATTTGCTGTCGCATCGCGGCATCCTCACGTGTGGGGCCCCGGGCCAACTCGGCCTACTCGGAGAACTTGGCCACCGGCACCTTGACGGCCGGCAGTTTGGTGGTCTGGTTGGCCTTGATCGTGACAGTGAATCCGCGCTTGCTTCCGGCAGCAACGTAACCGACAAGTTCGTGCCAGCAGCGGAACTCGTATTTCCCCGGCGGCAGGCCGGTGACGGTGAACTGGCCCTGTGCGTTGGTCACGGCCATGTAGGGGTGATCGAGGATCAGCCAGTAGCCACGCATCCACGGATGGATGTCGCACTTGACGGTGGTGGGCAGGAACTCTGCCACGGGGTACTTGAACTTGAGCCCGGTGCGGTTGTTCGCGTTGATGATGAAGTTGTCGGCCTTGTTGCGGATCGGGTAGGTGTGCGTGTTGTGGGCGCAGTTGTCTGCCGATTTGACGACCACCGACTGGCCGGTTTGAAGCAGCAGGGTGTGTGGCGTGAAACGGCAGCCCTTCTGGTCGAAGACAACATCCGTCTTTGCAGCGGTCGCCAGCTTGGGGTGGATCTTCGTCTTGGCTTTGTCGATCTTGCGGATGTAGACGAAGATGTGCCGGATGCCTTTGGTCTTGGGGTCGACGACCAGGGAATCATCGAGCAGGTCAACCGCCGCGCAGACAGTTCCGTCCTTGGCCGCCGGATCGCCCTTCTTGATCAGGATCTTGGGAGCCGGAATCGCTCCGTCGAGCAGGAACTGGCCCGAGACCGATCCGTGGCCGGCGTCGTTGAGCAGGGGGGCCGCTGCGGGTTTTTCGGCCTTGGGGGCGGCCGAAACCAGTGAGACAGCGACGAGAATCAGCAGGCAGGACCTCAGAGAATTCATCAGGCAACTCCTGGGCAGCAGAACCGGGTGGCATTCCAGACTAGCGAATCCCATCGGGTGGCGGAAGCGGTTGCTCCCTATGCCAACACGCCGTGGATGGGTTCGCCGAGTGCGATCGGGTGCGGCTGCCCCTGCGGATCGGTGATCCGCGTCTGAGGATCCAGTCCCATGGCGTAGTAGATCGTCGCCGCAACGTCTTCGGGCGTCACCGGGTTGTTGGCCGGGTAACCGGCATGGGCATCCGAGGATCCGAAAACCGTTCCCGGTTGGATCCCGGCCCCGCCCATCAGGATCGTGTAACAGTGTGACCAGTGGTCGCGGCCGCCGGCCGAGGTGGCGGCGCCGACGGTGACCTGGCCCATCTTGGGTGTTCGTCCGAACTCGCCCATCGCCACGATCAGTGTCTCGTCGAGCAGGCCGCGATCGTGCATGTCTTCGAGCAGGGCGGGGAAGGCCTTGTCGAAGTACGGCAGCAGGGACTTCCGGAGAATGGGGAAGTGGCGGAGGTGCCCGTCCCAGGCCGAATCGCGACGTCGACCGCTGCAGACAGTCACCAGCGGCACGCCCGCCTCGATCAACCGGCGAGCCAGCAACAGGCACTGTCCCAGGTGGGGCAGGCCCCCGAAGTTGCGGGCTCCCCTGTTGCGTTCCACGCGGTCGGGCAGACCGTACTTTTCACGGATCGCTGCCGGTTCACGACTCAGGTCGAACGCGTCGCGGGTCTTGACCGACGAGAGAAGCGAGAACGCCTTGCGGGTGTGGTCGTCCATCGAGTTCCAGGCCGGTTCGGGAATCCGCTTGTGAGGGGCCCTGTCGAGCAGTCCCAGCAGGGTCTGCCGCCGGTTCAGTCGGGCACGGGGCACCTCGGCCGGCAGTGCGAGTCCGGGCACCCTGTAGTTCTTGACACTGGGGTCACCGACGACCAGCGGGTCGAAACCCGGACCCAGGAAACCGGCTCGCTGGCCCGGCAGGTCGTGCCCGGCGTCCCACATGATGTCGGGCAGGTGCACGTATTCGGGGATGTCCTTCAGGGGACGCTGCTGGGCGAGAACCGATCCGACCGGTGGGAAGTTGTCGGGTTCTTCCTTGATGATCAGGTTGCCGGCCGGCAGAGGATGCCGTCCGGTCAGCATGTAGTAGGTGGCGGCGCTGTGGACCATCACGTCGTGGGTCACCGAGCGGACCAGTGACAGGTGATGCATCTGCCTGGAGAGTTCCGGCAGGCCCTCGCAGACGTGGATGTCCGGCACGGTGGTCCGAATCGGCTTGAACTCGCCGCGGACCTGGGCGGGTGCGTTCGGCTTCATGTCCCACATGTCGTGCTGGCCGGGACCGCCATCCAGGAAGAACAGCAGGCAGGACTTGGCTGCACCCGGCCGCAAACCGCCGGCGGAGGCCTGGCGGATCAGCGAGGGCACCGTCAGGCCCAGCAGGCCGAGTGACCCGACCTGGAGCAGGTCGCGTCGCGCGATCGGCGGAACGGTGTGGGAGTGGCTGTTCTCCATCACGTCAGGCTAACGGATTCCAACTGCCAGCCACAAGTTGAACATGACCCGTGCCGTCTCGAGTCATCAATGCATCAAAAATCCTCTTGCGGATCCTCATTTTCGCTCCGCAGAATTGTCTTCGGTGAACCGCTCGCCTCGGGCGGCTGCCTGCGGGAAGGATTCCGCTGCCGGTGGCCGTGCGGATGGTTTCCCAGAAATCGGCGGGCCCGAGGTGTTTGCCATGCTGGCGAAGTTGTTCACGTATTCCTTGTTCGGGATCGAGGCCCGCGCGGTCGAGGTCGAGGTCGACATCTCCTCTGGCAGCCTGCCCCGGACGATTCTGGTCGGGTTGGCCGAGGCGGCGGTTCGCGAGAGCACGCACCGGATCGAGCGAGCGCTGGTCAACAGCGGTTACGTTCGTCCCAGTGACCGGGTCGTCATTTCGCTCTCCCCGGCTGATCTGCCCAAGGACGCCGCGTCGTTTGATCTGCCAATCGCCCTGGGCCTGCTGACGGCCAGTGGCCAGCTTCAGGGTGACCGATTCGAGGAATTCGCGGTGGTGGGTGAGCTGGCCCTGGACGGCCGATTGCGTCCGATCCGCGGTGTGCTGTCGATGGCGCTGGCCGCCCGCGAAGCTGGACGACGTGGGATCGTGGTGCCACTGGAGAACGCGGCCGAGGCGGCGGTTGTCGAAGGACTCGATGCGATTCCTGTTGGGACTCTGGCCGAGGCGGTCGGATGCCTGGCGGGATCGCTCGAAATCGATCCCGCAGAGTTCAGCTGGGAGCAGGCGATCGGTGACCACGACCGTTACGAGATGGACTACGCGGATGTGAAGGGACAAGAAATGGCCAAGCGGGCTGTGGTGGTGGCCGCCGCCGGCCGACACCACCTGCTGCTGATCGGTCCGCCGGGAACCGGCAAGACACTGCTGGCCCGCAGGCTGGGTGGCATCCTGCCCGAGTTGACCTCTCGGGAGAGCCTCGAGACGAGCCGGATCTGGAGCGTCGTGGGACGGCTGGCCCCTGGACGCCCCCTGATGCTGACCCGTCCCTTTCGCGCCCCTCACCACACGATCAGCGAGGCGGGACTGGTGGGAGGTGGCAGCCGTCCGGCGCCGGGAGAGATCAGCCTGGCGCATCACGGAGTTCTGTTCCTGGACGAGCTGCCCGAATTCAACCGGCGGACGCTGGAGGTAATGCGGCAGCCGCTCGAAGAGAACCAGGTCACGATTTCCCGGGCGCTGGGCAGCGTGACCTTTCCGGCGAACCTGATGCTGGTGGCGGCGATGAACCCATGCCCGTGCGGGTTCCGGGGGGATCCTCGGCGGGATTGTCACTGCGGGATCTCTCAGGTCGAACGTTACATGGCCCGGATCAGCGGCCCCCTGTTGGACCGGATCGATATCCACGTCGAGGTGCCCGGAGTTCCGTTCCACGAACTGGCTGGTGACACGCCGGGGACCGACAGTCGAGTGATGGCCGAGCAGGTCGAGGTGGCTCGCGTCGTGCAGATCCAGCGATTTGCCGAATCCGATTCTGGCAGCTCCCCGGTGACACGAGCCAACGGCAACATGACCCCACCCCAGATCCGCCGTCACTGCCGGTTGCAGGGTCCAGCCGAGAAGCTGCTGAAGCTGGCGATGGAGCAGATGGGCCTTTCGGCCCGGGCTCACGACCGGATCCTGCGGGTCGCTCGTACCATCGCCGACCTGGCCGGCCAGCAGGACATCGCCGAAGATCATCTCTCGGAGGCAATCAACTACCGGGCCCTCGATCGCTCGTACTGGAACTGACGGATCGAGGGGTCGATCTGCCGGACCGGCTAGGGAGTGGCCGATTCCAGGAGTCGAGGTGAAGCCTTGGCCACCCACCCGGCCTTTCGCTGTCCCTTGCCGGGGCGGCCCGAATCTCCCAGGTCGGCCCGGGCCTGATCGATCAGTCCCTTCAGTCGCTTGACCACATCGGGGTGACTCGCGGCCACGTTTTTGTCTTCGTGGATGTCGCTGGCCAGGTTGAACAACTTCAACGGCTGGGCCGGTTCGGGCTTGCCCCAGTTCCGCTTCTTGGCCTTCATCGGGACGAACATTTTCCACGGCCCCGACCGGACCGCCTGCAGCTGGTCCATCTGGTAGTAGTAGAACGCGTCGTGTCCGGCCTCGGCACCCGCCTTGCCGGCCAGTATCGGCCAGATGTTCTTGCCGTCGATCCTGCGGTCACCCGGTGGCCGGGTTCCGGCCAGGTGAGCGAGCGTGGGCAACAGGTCGATGGTGCTGGTGATGGCGTCACTGCTGGTTCCGGCGGGAATTTTCCCGGGCCAGCGGACCACGCACGGCACCCGCATGCCGCCCTCGTCGGTCCGTCCCTTACGGCCTCGCAGCGGCAGGTTGCTGCCCTGGCGGGCCCGAGCGGAACCGTTGTCGGAGGTGAACAGGACCAGCGTCTGACTGTCGATTCCGCATTCCTCGAGTGCCTTGAACAACTCGCCCATCGACCAGTCGATCTCGTGGACCCAGTCGCCGTAGAGACCGTCTCGTGACTGGCCGCGGAACCGCTTGGCGGGCACCAGCGGCAGGTGGACCGCGGTGTGCGGCAGGTACAGGAAGAAGGGCCGCGACTTGTTGGCCCGTATGAACTTCACTGCCTCCCGGGTGTATTGTTGTGTGATCGTGGTGTCCTTCTGGATGCCCGAGGCGAGGACCTTGAGATCCCGCACCAGCGGCAGCGGGACGTTCTTGCGATTCATGTCGTTGCTGTAAGGGATCCCGAAGTAGTGGTCGAATCCCTGGTTGGTCGGCATGAAGTCGGGATGGTCACCCAGGTGCCACTTGCCGATGGCCATCGTGGCATAGCCGCGGGTCTTGAGGACCTCGGCGACGGTCACCTCCGACGGGTTCAGCCCCTTGCGGGCCGCGGGGAACAGCACGCAGAGGTTCTTTTCGTCGACATGCATGTTGACACGTCTCGGGTAGCAGCCGGTCATCAGGCTGGATCGCGACGGGGTGCAGACCGAGCAGGTCGAATAGAAGTCGGTCAGCCGCATGCCCTCGCGGGCCATCCGGTCCAGTACCGGCGTGTCGTGCGTCTTGGACCCGAAGGGGCCGATGTCGGCATAGCCGAGGTCATCGCAGAAAACGACGATGAAATTCGGCTTGGTGTCGGCCACGGCCGAGTGGACCGTCAGCAGGGTGAACACCAGGGCGAGCGCGTGACGCATGGGACAGGACCTCGAAGTGGAGTGACCTGGTGAGTGGCGAAGGATCGCCCGATCAGGTCGCCGACCTCATCGCCGCCGCAAGAATCTCTGAAGTGCTTTCCCGCATGATCCTGGGGTCGACCATTTGACCCTGTTGCAACGTTGCCCGGACGTCCTTGCCCGAGATGAACACCGATTTCTCGTCGGGATGGTTCTTCATCAGGTCGACCCGTCCCAGTGATTCGTAGAAGGCGGCGAACCCGACCTTGACCGGGTCAATCTGCAGGTCTCCGGCGAGGTTGTCGAAGATCTCCTGGGCGTCGAAGTCACCCCAGATCGCTTCACCGTCGTGGAAGGGGGCGTCGGCGTGCTTGCGGCCGATCACGATGTGCGTGTAGCCCATGTTCTGACGGTAGATTGCGTGCATCACCGCTTCGGCCGGGCCGCCGTAGAACATCTTGATGTCCAGGCCCAGCAAGCGGACGCGATCGGGGACGCTCTCGCCGCGTGGTTCCCAGAGTTCCGGGTCGCTGTCACCGTCGCCCATCGCGCGATCACTGATCAGCTTTTCGTAGGTCTGCATGCGGATCGAGGCGTTGACGTCGTCTCCCTTGGTCTCGCCGATCAGCGGATTCAGCACCGCCCCGGCGTTCTTGCCGGCCTTCAGCAGTGACTCGAGCGCGTAGACCAGGGCGTATTCGTGGGCCCGGTGCAGGGGGTTGCGGGTCTGGAAGGCCACGACGGCCTCCCAGCCGGTTTCTGCCAGTAGCGCACGGACCTCGCGAGGCGAGAGCACGTGCTGACCGAAATCGGGATTGCTGGCCGCGGGCAGGACCTGAATCGTGCCGCCAACCAGGTGCGTTGCGTCGGCGTCGTGGACCGTCACCATGTCGCCACCGGGGTGATCGGTGCGGTCGGTGCCGTAAACCGAACTGATGTACCGCGGCTTGTCCCACTCGAAGACACTCTCGACATCCAGTGTTCCGATCACCTGGCCATCGGGACCGGCCAGGGCGACGGTCGCTCCAACCTCGAGCTCCGAAGCGGTCTCGGCCGAGGCCGGCAGGGACAGGGGAATGGTCCAGGCGTAGAGCGACCCGTTGGACTCGATCACTTTCTCGTCGAGCACCCGGTTGTAGATGTCCTCGTTCATGGGCCCGACCAGTGGGCTCAACGTGCCGTCACCGATGCGGTGGACGGTTGAGACATCCGCGGTCGAAACTGGCAGGCGGACCAGTTCGGCGGCGGCAGCGCGGAACGAGTCGGCTTCTTCGGCCGAGACCATCCGGCAAACGGGTTCGGAGAGACCACCATGTGGAGCAATGAGGTCGGTCATCTGGGGAGCTTTCGTGGGTTGGAGTGAGCTGAGAGTTGAAGATCGAACCTGCGAGGTTAGGGGACCGGGTGGTCGTTGACAACTACCCTCGCAACCCGGCCGCCTGCATCAGCCGGTCGGTTGCCTCGTACGCCTCGGCCACCCATTCCTCGATCCTGTCCGGTTCCGGCGAGTATTCCAGTTCGATCGATACCGCCCCGTCGATCTCCAGCTGGCGGATCTCCTCGAGGTACGGTCCGAAGTCAACGACCCCCCGTCCGGGAGGCAGGTCGCCGTGAACTTTGCCGTCGCAGTCGGAAATGTGAACGTGGATGGCCTTGTCCTTGAGCTGCTTCAACTCCTCGGGCGGCACGTCGGCCAACAGCAGGTGCGAGACATCGATGTTGGCCTGCAGGGCCGGGTGGTCGACGTCATCAATGAACCGCACCATGTTCTCGACGTTGCCCAGCAGCGAAAGCGGGAACGGTTCGAGTTCCAGCGCGATCTGCAGTCCCAGGTTCTCGGCGTACTCGGCCAATTCCCTGCAGTTCTCGACCCCCGTGGCCCACTGTTCGGCCGGCGGGATTACCTCCTGGTTCCAGATGTACTCGCCGAGCACCAGCAGCAGATTGTCGGCCTCGTATTCGTAGCAGAGATCGAGAAACGCGTGACAGCGGTCGACGTGAAACCGCTGCACCGAGGGGTTGAAGTCGATCAGTCCGACAGCGACACAGCAGATCGAGATGATCGGCAGTCCCGCCTTGTCACACTCGGTCTTGATTCGCCGCCGTTCCTGGATGTCGATGTCGAGCGGATCGGTGAAGATGTCGATCGAGTCGAACCCGAGTTCGGCGGTCTTGTGAATGCCCCAGGTGGTGTCGCGACCGGCCTGGGCCCAGGCCGAGTTGATCAGGCCGAGTTGCATGGCGGGTGGTTCCGGGATGAGTGGTCGTTGCCCAGCGAATGTAGCAGAGTTGCCCCCCGGCCTTCATCACCGACAATGGCTACTCACCTCCAGCACGGAGCCAACCACGATGGACCTCGCTCTTTCCGATCATGTCGCCGTTGTCACCGGTGGGGCCAGTGGAATCGGCCGCGCCGTGGTGGCGGGTTTCCTGGCCGAGGGGACACGGGTGGCGATCTGGGACATCGCCGACACGGTCGACACCACCGCCGACGAACTTTCCGCCGGTGGCGGACCGACGGTGATCGGTGTCCGGGTCGACGTGACTGATGACGCCTCGATCAAAGCGGCCATCGGGAGAACGGTTGAGGCCCTGGGTCCGATTGACCACCTGGTTCACTGTGCCGCCATCGGGTCCGGACACTTTGGGTATCCCTTCACCAATCTCAATCCGGATGATTGGTCCCGAACCCTGGACGTCAACATCATGGGCATGGTCCGGGTTGCTCATGCGGTGGCCACCGGGATGGTCGAACGCAGCAGCGGGACGATGGTTTTTCTGGCCAGTGTCGCCGGGCAGTTCGGCTCGCAGACCGACCCCCCGTACAGCGCGGCCAAGGCGGCCAACATCAATTTTGCCCAGTGCGTGGCCAAGGACCTGGCCGAACACGGGATCCGGGTCAACACGATCTGTCCCGGAATGATCGAGACACCGTTGAACCGCGGTGTGTGGCAGGCCTGGAACGATCGGCAGCCGGAGGAAGAGAAGCAGGACTATCACGAGTGGGCTGCGGGGAAGATTGGCAACGTTGTACCGCTGGGTCGCTGGCAGCAGCCCGAGGATGTCGCCGACATGGCCGTGTTTCTTTCTTCCAAACGGTCCCACAACGTCACCGGCCAGACGATCAACGTTGACGGTGGCTTCATCATGCATTCGTAGCGAGAACCGATCATGCGGATCAGCGATACCGGCCTGGTTTTTGATTCAGCCACCGTCGACGGCCCATTGCGGGTGTGCTCGTTTTGCTCGCTGTTGCAACGCGAAAACGGAACGCTGCTGGTGTCGTTCCGGCGGGGTTCGTCGAAGGACTCGGACGACGGAAACGTGGTGATTTGCGAATCGACCGATCACGGCAACACCTGGTCGGTGATCAGCGAAGGGTTTGAGTCTTCGTTCGAAGATCTGCCCGGTGAGATCCGGTCGACCGAGTTGGCCGAACTGGCCGACGGCCGGTTGCTGGCGGTTCAGGGCTGGGTTGACCGGTCCGGGGGTAGCGGAGGACTGCGGAATGCCGAGACCGATACGATTCTGACTGTGCACCTGTTGCAGGATTTTTCGACTGATGGTGGTCGCAGCTGGGGTGATCGTCGGGTTTTGAAGCGGAACGCGGTTCTCAGTGGACCGGTACTGCGTTTGCCGGGTCGGGGCTGGCTGGCGACCAGCGAGTTCTCTCATGCGGGCACTCCCGAACGCGAGCGGTTCCACGGGGCCTACGCACACCTCAGTACCGACGGCGTGGATTTCGGGACCGCCGTTGATGTCGTCGACGAGGATCCCGACATCTTCTATTACGACCAGCGACAGCGGGTCTGTCCCCGGACGGGTCGTCCGGTGGCGATGTTCTGGACCTACGACAACCGGGCCGAAGCCGACATCGAGATGCACATGGCGTGGGGGGACGCCGAATCCCTGACGTGGGAAACTCCTCGCTCGATGGGGATGGCCGGACAGATCGCGATGCCGATCCCGTTGGCCGACGGCCGGTTGCTGGCGTTTTACGTCCACCGACACGAACCCGGATCACTGCGACTGGTCGCCTCCGAGGACGAGGGCCGCAACTGGGATACCGAGAACGAGCTGGTGGTCTACGCCAGCAGCGGTCCGGGCGAACAGGGGATCTCCGAGGAAACAAGCTACGACGAGTTCTGGGATGCGATGGGGACCTGGAGCTTCGGACACCCGACAGCCTCGGTGTTGCCCGACGGTTCGCTGCTGCTGGTCTACTATGCTGGTGCCGACGAAACCTGCCTGAGCATTCACTGGGCTCGGGTGGAGGTGTAGCCATTTGGCATTCGACTCCGACCGGCTGGTTGCCCCACCGGTCGACACGTCGCGTGTGCCATGGGATAATCCGCACGGATGTGAATTCTCTTGGAGTAACCCGATGTCTCGTTCGAT
>MDTE01198673.1_pt1 | contig 18177 bp, 17 predicted proteins | sample 811231 | NCBI WGS metagenome assembly MDTE01 (sample SAMN05326651, study PRJNA326480) | marine metagenome | isolation source: seawater | place: Indian Ocean: Red Sea | collected 2010 | reverse complement strand
TACTATAGCATCTGACTCTTCAGTTATTCCTAGCGCCGCTCTATGTCGTGTCCCCATCTCTGGAGATACCATTTGACTTTCAGTTAAAGGCAAAATACAACCTGCTGCTTCTAATAAAGTATTTTGTAAAATGACTGCGCCATCATGCATGGGAGAAGTTGGGTTAAATACTGATAATAATAATGGTGTCGAGACTTCTGCTTTTAAAGGTGTTCCAGCTTCTTTATATGATCGTAAACCTGTTTCTCTTTGAATAACAATTAATGCTCCCCATCTTTTTTCAGATAAAATTATGGATGATTCTACTACGGCTTCTAATGAACGAGATGTCCCCATCATAAATATTCTTTGAAAAAATCTAGTTTGGCCTACATAAATAAGTAATCTACGAATTTCAGGTTGAAATAATATCACAAATGCAACTACCCAAACTGTTTGAAACTGATTAACTAACCATGACATTGCACTAAGGCCAAATGAATTGAAAATAAAAGAAGAAATTAATAGAATAACTAATCCTATTAACATTTGACCGGCACGTGTTTCACGAAAATATTGATAAACTTTTACAAATACCCACGTAACTAATAAAATATCAATAATATCAATTAAAGTTAATGTTAGAAACCCAAGTTTAAATATTGTCATATAGCTTGCCGAATTTTTTCTACAACTGTAACCACTCGTTTTATTTCTTTTACATCATGAACTCTAACAATTCTAGCACCCTTCATTATTCCAATTGATACTGTTGCAGCAGTTCCTTCAAGACGATCATCTGGAGGTAAATCAAGTGTTAATCCTATAAATGATTTCCTGCTAGTTCCAATCATTATAGGATATCCATGCACACAAAATTGATTTAATTTTTGTAATATAATAAAATTATGTTCTATATTTTTTCCAAACCCTATTCCTGGGTCTAATATAATTTTTTCAGATTTAATTTTTGCAGCTTTTGCAATACTAATTTTTTCAGAAAAGTAACTATTTATCTCTTCAATAATATCATTATAGTGAGGATTATCTTGCATATTTTTAGGATTACCTTTCATATGCATTAAAATCACGGGCACGTCATAATCTGCAACTATATTTGGCATTTCTAGATCCAATGAAAAACCGCTTATATCATTAACAATATCTGCACCACATTCTATAGCTTCTTTGGCAACTTTTGACTTGTAGGTATCTATTGATATCAATACTTCATTATTTTTTTTTCGAATTCCCTCAATTACTGGTAAAACACGGTTTAACTCTTCATCAATTGTTAATGGATCTGCACCTGGACGAGTTGATTCACCACCAATATCTATTATTGCTGCACCATCATCAATTAATGATAATCCATGATTTATTGCTGATTGTGATGAAAAAAATTGGCCTCCATCACTAAATGAATCAGGTGTGATATTTAAAACACCCATAACTAATGTACATCGGTTCGTATCTTGACACCATTTCGAAAAATTTTGACGTGAAATCGATAAACTCAAATTAAGATTTTACTTTTGTACTAGTCGTTCTATTCTCTTTAATTAAATTATTTTTTGATTGTTGGGACTTTCGAGATTGATGCCTTTTATTATTAGCAGACTTTTTAGTATTAGCACGTCGAACATATTTTCTAGGCTTTTTAGTATTTGTGTGACCATTTAACGGTCTAGTAATTTTTTGACCTTTTAAAATTTTATCTAAATCAGAAACTTCTAAAGTCTCATACTTTAAAAGCTCTTTAGCAATACGATGAAGAAGATCAATATCCTTTCTTAATATTTCATCAGCAGATCTTTGTGAATCCCGAACAATCCTAGAAATTTCTTCATCAATCATCCTTGCAGTAACTTCACTATAATCTCTATTTGACTGAATTTCACGACCAAGAAAAACTTCTTCATTTTTTTTACCAAATGTCATTGGGCCTAGTAAATCACTCATTCCCCATTCTGTAACCATTTTTTTAGCAATTTGTGTTGCTTGTTCTATATCATTTCCTGCACCAGTCGTCATCTGATTAAAGATTAACATCTCAGCACTTCTTCCCCCCATTAAGATAGCAAGGCGTCCTTCAACAAAATTCCTAGTATAACCATGTTTTTCATCCATTGGTAACTGCATTGTAACGCCTAATGCCCTACCTCTGGGAATAATGGTAATTTTATGAACAGGATCAGCACCTTTAGTTTTTATAGCAACAAGTGCATGCCCTGCTTCATGATAAGCCGTCACTTCTTTCTCTTCATCAGATAAAATCATACTTTTTCTCTGAACACCCATCATTACTTTATCTTTCGCCTCTTCAAAATCATGCATATCGATAGATCTTTTTCGTTTTCTTGCAGCTAATAAGGCAGCTTCATTTACTATATTTGCAATATCTGCTCCAACCATACCTGGAGTTCCTTTTGCAATAGATTCTAGATTAACTTTATTTTTATTTAATACTACTTTTTTAGTATGAACCTTTAATATACCAAGTCTTCCTTTATAATCAGGTATATCAACCACAATTTGACGATCAAAACGTCCCGGTCTCAATAATGCTGGGTCCAACACATCAGGTCTATTTGTTGCAGCTATAACAATTACATTTTGAGAGTTATCAAAACCATCCATCTCTACTAATAGTGCATTAAGTGTTTGCTCCCTTTCATCATGACCACCACCAATACCAGCACCTCTTTGTCTACCAACGGCATCCATTTCATCAATAAAAATTATACAAGGTGAGCTTTTTTTAGCTTGTTCAAATAAATCACGTACACGAGAAGCACCTACCCCAACAAACATTTCAACAAAGTCAGCACCACTTAAACTATAAAATGGTACAGCAGCTTCTCCAGCAATAGCACGAGCAAGCAAAGTTTTTCCAGTACCCGGTGTACCAACAAGTAAAGCGCCCTTTGGCACTGTTGCGCCTAGTTTTTGAAATTGTTTTGGATTTTTAAGGAAATCTATAACTTCTTTTAATTCTTCTTTTGCTTCTTCGCATCCAGCTACATCTTTAAATGTAACCCGAGGTTGATCTGATGTCCATAATGACGCTCTACTCTTCCCAAATTTAAAAATACCCCCTACTCCACCTGCACCACCCTGCATCCTACGAATCATAAAAAACCAAAACCCAATTAAAAGAATCCAAGGGAGCATATTTAATAAGTAACCAGTCCAATCAATATTTTGTTCTTTAAAAGTATAATTTAATCCGGCCTCATCCCACTCGTCTCTATCTTTACGTTCTAAAAATGGCAAAGTTAATTTAAAATGACTGACATCATTTATTGGCCCAATTGGAGTTTCAATGGTTTTAGGAATTTTAAATTCTCCATGGAATGTATTGCCCATTATAACTGCTTTTTCTATTTCACCATTCATTAAATATTCACGATAAGCTGTATATTCTATTTCTAATTCTTTTTTTCCAGATTCAGTAAGTAAACCTGAAATATAAACGGCACCAATAATTATCATTAACCAAATGAAGCTAGTTTTCACTGCACGTTTCCAATCAAATTGATCTTGAGACTGCTCTTGGTTAGATTTTTGATTATGCTTTTTTGGTTTATTATTTTGATTTTGCATTAAATATCCTTTTTTACTTTTATATATCGTTATCTAAACGATATATACCATCTAAATGTCTTAATTTTTGATTAAAATCAAGCCCATATCCTACAACAAATTCTGGAGATATTTCAAATCCAACATAATCCACCAAAAAATCCAAATTTGTATTTTCTGGTTTAATTAATAATGTTGCAATAGAAATTGATTTTGGCGATGCATCATGTATACGCTTTCTTAAAAAACTAATTGTATATCCCGAATCTATAATATCTTCAACTAAAATTACATGACGATTTGTAACGTCAGCTGAAATATCTTTTATCAATTTAATTGTCCCAGTACTATTCATTCCTATATAGCTACGAACTTTTATGAAATCCATTTCACAATCTATTGAAAGTGCCCTAAGTAGATCTGCCATAAATATAAAACTTCCATTTAAAACACCGATAAGAATTGGATTTTTACCATCAAAATTTTGAGAAATAGTCTTACCTAATTCAATTACACGATTTTGAATTTGTTCCGGTGTAAATAATAATGACATATTATATTTTGATTTATTCATAAATTAATTTGAACTCTACTAATACTAACTTTTTGTGTAGTTTTATCTGTCAATCTAACCCAATTTGCTATTCTTCTGCCACAGACCCATATGATTTTATCATCTGCTGTTATTACGGTTTGATTATCTTTTGAAAAACGATCAACTTTTTGATTAATTAAAAAATCGCTTAATTTTTGATGACCTTCCATACCTAGAGGTTGAAATCTATCTCCATGCTTCCATCCACGAATTTCTAATTTTGAATTTTTAAGTTTACCCCAATCCAACTGTTCATGATTATTACTCAATTTATAACTATCATTATTATTTAATGTTAGCTGATAACGGTATTTCTCAAATTCAACTGCATGGTTCAGTGTTAATTCTAAAGTATGTTTTTTATTTTTAGAATTATCTTTTTTCACAATTATATTGATTCTATCCCTTAATAAATTCCAATTAGAATTAAGTGTAATCCTATTGCCAATTTGTTTTTTTTCAAAAAAAGTATGCAATAATTCTATTGTGTGTCTAGACCAAGCATTTTTATTAGATTTGTTTATCAATAGATAAACTAGTCTAATTCTTACCATTTTTGGCATTTTTTCAATTAAACTGGTTGGAATTTCAATCAAATCTTCTGTGTATTGCAGTTCTGGAATGATTTTTTCAATAATGAGATAATCTAAAGAATCTTTCCATTCAATAAAGTTTTCTATTGATTTATTAAACGCAGGAACAAGATTATGAATTTTATTATGCCAAGGTTTGACTACTCTATGTCTTAAAAAGTTTCGCGGTATTGAAATATCTGTATTCGAACTGTCTTCACGGTATGGAATACCTATTCTTTTAATATAATCATCAAGTTCAATTTTTGTAAATCCAAGAAGTGGACGTATAATCTTATTTTTTTGCTTAGCAATGCCTCGCAATCCTAAAATACCTGTCTTCCTAGATAGATTCATCAAGACCGTTTCAATTTGATCATTCCCATGGTGGGCTGTCATAATCCAATCTGTTTTGTCAATATCGGCAATATCAGTATAAAATTTATAACGTTGAATTCGTGCCCAATCTTCTACACTTTGACCTTTTGCTCTAGATTTTGGTTCAAGTCTTTTAAGATAAAATTTAATAGATAATTTTTTACAAATATTTTTTACAAATATTTCATCTTCATAAGAATCCGATCTTAATTGATGATTAATATGAGCGACAGCAATATCAAAAGAATTAGTACTAACTAATAAAGATAATAATGCCATGGAATCTAGACCACCAGATACACCGACAATTAAACTATGACCATTTTTTAAATTCTTAAAATTATTTAATTCTCTGACAAATCGATAAAAAACTTTATCAGATTTAATAAGATCATTATTTATCATTTTATTTAATAGTAATTAAGAAAAATTTACTTTATTTAATAATGGAATCAAAAATTGGTTTTGAGATATTTCTTTAGAAAGTGATGTGCGAGGTCCATGACCTGGATGTAGTATATAATCAAAAGGTACATTATTCATTAAGCTTACCAAACTATCACATAAAGTATCCCAATTACCTCCTGGCAAATCTGTCCTACCAACAGAGCCACAAAAAATTGTATCACCTGTAAAAACATGTTTTTCTATAACTAGGCATGTCCCTCCAGGTGTATGACCAGGTGTTTCTAATAATTTAATTGAAAATTCCTTTAATTCTAATTTTCCTGAATTAAACCAATGATCAACTATCGGTGGTATATTGGCACTGATACCAAAGTATTCACAATCTTTAGTATAATTATCTAAAATTATTTTTTCATTTTGATGTAAATAAAATGGAATTTTATACTTTGTTTGTATTTTATTCACACCACCAATATGATCCAAATGGGCGTGAGTATTAACTATTGCTATAGGTCTGTAATTATTTCTATTTATTTCATCAATAATTGAATCTGGATTATCTCCTGGATCAATAATTATACAATATGATGAATAATTATATGATATTAAATAACTATTTTCCTTAAAAGGACCAGTTACAATACATTTTACATTAAGTTTCAAATGATATTAAAGAACAAATGAGATAAACACTGAATTTTGTCTTCATAAGAATGGGGATATAATATCCATTCTGCAGCTGAGATAGAACTTAAAATAGAATTACCATCCTGAGGCGTAAAACAGAATCCAGTAATTTCATGTTCATTCCGCACATTAAGAGATTGTTCAACTACTACTGTCTGGTTCATAATCCGACCATAATGCCCATGATCTCTACCAAAAGAGAAAACTGTACTTGTCATATCTTTTGTTGTCAAAGCAACATGATCATTATTTCGTAACTTTTCTTTAACTATTTCTAAAGATGTTGGTTCTTTTACTTTAAGTGTAAACCATAATATATGCATATATTGACTATTAACTTTCATAGCGGAAGAAAATAAGTTTAAATCCATTCCTAAAGTTGAAAATAAACCGTGGGCATCAGCTGCATGATGTGAACCAAATTTGGAATTATCATGAATTCCAACTTGTGGAGCAGGTATAAAACTATCAGGCTGACTTATATCATTAGCTCGTCGAATACAAACATACTTTCCTTCTATAAGGTTATCCGAATCTTCAGATAATGCTAATGTTTTTGTTATACAACTCATATTATGGGTATTACAAGATACAATCTGAATAAATTTTTCATTAGGATCTAAGGCTGAATCATTAATCCCTCTAGCATATTTTTTACCAAAACCATCTTCACTACCCTGCGCCAAAAACCCCTTAACAGAATCTGAGAATTTTTCATAATACTTTGCTTTATTTTCGTGGCCGATACCACGTGGAGTACAATCAATAACAACTGAAGCACGTTTTATTGCTTGCTCTGTCTCAAAATCTGGATCCATACCTAATTTTCTAAAATCTTTTTCCCTTAATTCATCAGAAGCTAAACGCGCACCACGATTCAAAAGATCTGTTACTTTTGAGCGATCTTTCTTGAGCGCAGAATTTTTGTGAAAAGTAATTTCATCAATACCAAGTTGGTCCCTATAATCACATAATAAACCTATAAGTGGTTCACCAATAGTACCCGTACCAACCACATGAATAATTTTCCGTTCCATAACTATAACTCCTGATCTATAACTTTTTTTGATTTATGTATTGATAAATAAACCATAGGGCAATAAGACCATAAACTAAAGAGAATGATATAATTAAATAAAACATTAGTTCAACGTAAATCTGATTTTCTTTTTAGTATACTAATACGAAACTTAACCATCAGAGTAGATATAAAAATAAAAACTATAAATGAAAAAATAATTAAAATCGTGGGCATTAAGTTTTCACTATCAAAATATTGTCCAACTTGAGGGTGTGATTGCATTTCCGGTAACCAAAATTTTACTGAAAAAAATATTAGAGGTACATCTATAAATGCTAAAATACCTAAAACCGCTGCATATCTAGAAACTTGCTCTGAATTTCCACCAAATTCCCTTAGCATAAAATAACCTAAAAAAATCAAAAACAAAACTAGGCTAGTAGTTAGTCTAGGTTCCCAGGGCCAAAAGTAACCCCATGCTGGCTTTGCCCAAATAGGTCCCGTGGTTAATACAAAAAACATAAAAAGTGTACCTACTTCAGCAAAAGCTAAGCCTCGATGATCCCATATTTTATTTTGATTAATTAAGTAGACTATACCAGAAACCATAACAAAAAAGTATAGAAGAAATGCTGTCCAGGCTACTGGCACATGAATATAAAAAATATTTCCGAATACACCTTGAGCAAGATTGGGAGGATCTAATGTGAATACAATAGTAATATGAATTATTGCTAGAAGTCCTGCAATAGTAGCAAATATTAAATTATTTTTTTGATTAAAAAACACTAGTCTTCTACAATTCTACTAAAAATTAGATATCCAAATAGGCCAAAAATTACACTAAATGTTCCTAGTATTAATAACCAAAAATTCCATTCAACAAATTCTCTATTAGAAAATAACGATTCTGTACATTTTATTGCTGCAATAATAACGGGTGATGATAAAGGAAATAATAAAATTGGTATCAGTACATCTCTCATCCTAGTTTGAAGTGTAATACCAGCGATTATACAACCTACAGTTAATATGGATATTGAGCCTAAGAATAAAATTAATCCAAAAAGCATAGATGAGAATTCATTTGGTAAATTTAAAAAAATAAAAAAAGGAATAATCAAAAGTAATTCAGATAATAGAATAAAAATTAGAGATGAAATTAATTTAGATAAATAAACTGTGCCTCTATCTACAGGAGCTGATAACCAACTCCATAACGCATTTTCTTCATTTTCTAAAGAAAAAAGTCGATTTAAACCAAGGACTGAAGTAAATAATATAGTCATCCATAATAGACCTGGAGCAAATTGTAAAATAATATTTGGTGCAACTTGAAATGCTAAGGCAAATATTAAGGTGACTGAGACTCCAAAAATAAACATAGATGTAACTATTTCTTTAGATCTTAATTCAATTTTTAAATCTTTTAAAACTAAGTATTTTAGCATCAGCTTAGTGCATTTCTATGATTTGTTTTGTGGTATCCAAAAGCCAATTTCTATTATGAGACACAATAATAATTGTAATTTTATTTTGCTTCCAATGTTCTAAAAGATTATCTAGTTGAATTATTCCTTTATGATCTAAACTAGTTCTGGGTTCATCTAGAAGAAGAATTTTTGGTTTTATAAGGTCTGCTGCCGCTAATTTAAGACGCTGAAGCATGCCTTCAGAAAAAAACTTTACTAATTTATTATTATTGATATCGAAATCTATTCTAGATAAAATATTTTCAATATTATAGTTAGTAGATTGATATATATTACAAAGAAAATCTAAATTTTCTTTCGCAGTTAATTCTTTATATAAGCCAGAAGAATGTCCAACATAATAAACAAATCTTCTATTAGAAACTATGTCTGGATGAATATTTTTATTATTTATTAAAATTTCACCTTTATCAAAAGATGTGATACCCGAAATCATTTTAAGTAAAGTAGTCTTACCGGAACCATTAGGGCCTGTAATACCGATAACATCTCCCGAATTAATTTTTATAGAAAAATTATTTATAATCAAATGCTGGTTATAATATTTTTCCAGACTTCTAATTTCTAAATTCATTTTAGATTTTTAATTTATCTAATATTGATGCAATTTCTTTTTTTAATTCTTTTCGCTCTGATTGGTAATCATTATTGGAGATGTTCTTGATATGGTAATCCATTTCTAATTCTTTTATTCGACGCATTAAAACTAATTTATTTCTCAACAATTCACCTTGATTCATCTGAGTTGGAATTTCTTTAGATAAATTAAATAATGGAGTAATAATGTACCATACTGAAATTCCAAAAAGACAAATAATAAATAGTGAAAAAATAATATTCATTCTTTTTCTTTAGAAGGCCAAAGACTAATAACTGTTCCAAATACTAAAACATATCCACCTAACCATACCCACCAGACTAGAGGATTAATCATAATTTTTAAATAAGCGATTCTTTCTAACATATCTACTCCCGAGAAGATTGAGTATATATCTTTATTAATTGTGCCATAAATATCTAATTCGCTATGAGGCTGACGTTTATCAGGATTCGGATCACGATGAAAATAAACTCTTTTTTCTGGATAAAGTGTTGTAATTAATTGATTATGTCGGTCCCAGACATTAAGCCATGCAACCCATGCCATATGATTTGGTCTTTCCTGTGGAATAATTGAAACTAACTCAAAATTATAATTATTAAACTCTATTTTATTTCCTTCTTTTAATGCAAACTCCATTTCTTTATCAAATGCGGTCCCTGAAAATCCTACAAACATGAATACTATTCCAATGTGGACAATATAACCACCATATCGACTTCGATTTTTTGAAACAAGCTTAAAAGTAGCTTTAAGAAATGGCTCTTTAAAACGCGTAATTCGTGACTTAACACCACGATAAAACTCTAATAAAATTGAAACCATTACAAAACCTGTTAGTGGAAAAGAAATTAATGTAGTATTTCGAATTCCAATAAAAAAACAAATTAGAAATATTATAATAGCTATTAGAGTTGGTATAGTAAAGTGGCGAATAAATATTTTTTTTGATGTTCGACGCCAAACCAACATTGGACCTATACCTGTCAAAAATAAGAGAAAAAGCCCTATAGGAATATTTACCTGATTAAAAAATGGTGCACCAACAGTTATCTTCTCTCCACGAATTGCTTCAGATATAACTGGAAATATTGTACCCCAAAAAACAGCAAAACAAATAATAACAAATATAACATTATTAAAAAGAAATCCACTTTCACGTGATGTAAATGACTCAATTCTTTTTTCAGATTTAAATATTTCTCTTCTTTTTAAAATAAGATAAACACATACTAAAATAATAATAATTATAAAGAATAAAAAAACAGGCCCCAAATCAGATACTGCAAATGAATGTACTGAAGACATTACTCCACTTCTTGTAAGAAAAGTACCAAATATACATAATGTAAATGTTAATAATATCAAAATCATATTCCAGATTTTCAGCATACCCTTTTTTTCTTGAATAATAATTGAATGTAAAAAAGCTGTTCCAGTAAGCCAGGGCATAAATGATGCATTTTCAACAGGGTCCCATGCCCAGTATCCGCCCCACCCTAATTCTTGATAGGCCCACCAACCACCTAGGATAATTCCTGCGCTTTGAAATAGCCAAGCAATCAAAGTCCATCGACGAATTGACCTAATCCATAAAGATCCCATATCTTTTACAATAAGCGCTGCAATTGCAAATGCAAATGGTATAGTAAAACCAACATATCCTAAATAGAGAGTTGGTGGGTGTATTGCCATCGTTAAATTTTGTAATAATGGATTTAATCCATTACCATTAGTTACTACAAAATCTGCTTCAGTAGGAGAAAATGGATTCTCAATAAAGTTAACCAATATAAGGAAAAACATTTGTACAGATAGCAGTACTATTAATACCCAAGGCATTAACTTTATATATTGATTTCTATATTGGTAAAGTATAATTAAAGAATATACGGATAGAACAAAAAGCCAAAAAAGCAATGAACCAGATTGACCAGCCCATAGTGCTGTAATCTTATAAAATTTTGGAGTTTCTAAACTAGTATAGTGAGCAACATAATTAATATCAAAATTGCTCACTAATAGACTATTTAGTAATAAAATTGTTGCAGTAATCGAAGTGAAGGAGACAATAACACTGGATCTCCAGCCAGCTATATAATATCTATAGTCTTTCTTCTGAATAGAAAATAATAAAAGTAAAATTGATATTATAGTTAAGCCTAAGCCAAAACTTAAACAAATACTACCTAAAACAGGTATCATATTGATTCTAATTTATATGTACTCTCATCTCGTAAATCACCTTCATAACGAGAAGCACATTTTGTTTGAAGTTGATCTGCTATAAACTGACCATCATCATAAATCCCTTCTACAATAACTTCAGCTTCATCTTTGAATAAATCTGGTCTAGTTCCGGTATATAAAACTGAAATTGTATTGTTCCCTTGTTTTAAATAGAAATTACATTCTAACTGGTTTTTTTCTGAAATATCTATAGTACCTTTAGCAACAAACCCACCTAATCGAACCCTCTCTGAAGCATCAATTTGGTGTATATCTTTTAAAGAAAGAAAACGAACTATTCCCGGGTTTTCTTGATCTGGATTTAGAGTCACCCAGCTTATCCATAAACAAGATAAAAATGCCATTAGTGATATAGTGATTTTTATTTTTTTTTGATTCATTGAAATCCCTAAAAATTAAAATACAGAGGTCTCCTGCCATTCCCCAAATTCATCTTTCATTGAATTAACAATTTCACCTAATGTTGCATAAGATTTTGCTGCTTTAATAATTAGTGGCATAATATTATCTCCATTCCTACAAGCAATTTTAATTGCATCCAAAGTTTCTTTTACTTGAAAATCATCACGAGTATTTTTTATTTCTTGTAATTTTATACATTGATTTTTACCAGTTTCATCATTGATTTCAAGGATTGGAATTTCTATTTCTTCATTTTCTTTGACATATTCGTTCACTCCAACAACAATGCGTTTATTACTATCAACTTTAGCTTGATAATCAGATGCAGCTCTTGCGATCTCTCTTTGGAAATATCCTTGCTCAATAGCAGGGATTACACCACCTAAATTTTCAATTTCTTTAAAATAATTTTCAGCTTTTATCTCAATTTGATCAGTTAATTTTTCTAAATACCAAGACCCACCTAAAGGGTCTACCACATTAGCTACGCCAGTTTCATAAGCAATTAATTGCTGTGTCCGTAAAGCAATTTCAGCAGCTTTTTCTGATGGTAATGCTAAAGTTTCATCCATTGAATTAGTATGTAAGCTTTGTGTACCACCTAAAACACCCGCCAAGGCTTGAAATCCGGTACGTGCAATATTAATCTCAGGCTGCTGAGCAGTAAGACTACAACCAGCGGTTTGAGTATGAAACCTTAATTTCCAAGAACGTTCATTTTTTGCTCCATATTTAGTTCTAAGTTTTTTAGCCCATATTCTCCTTGCTGCACGAAATTTTGCTATCTCTTCAAAAAAATCTAAATGTGAATTAAAAAAAAATGATAAACGAGGTGCAAAATCATCTATATCTAAGCCAGATTTTAATCCATACTCTATATATTCAAAACCATTTGCCAACGTAAAAGCTAATTCTTGTGCTGCAGTGGATCCTGCTTCACGTATATGGTAACCACTTACTGATATTGTATTAAACTGAGGTAAATACTTAGTACAATATTCTAGCATGTCTGTAATAACACGCATAGACTGTTTTGGTGGAAAGATCCATTCTTTTTGAGCAATAAATTCTTTTAAAATATCATTTTGTAACGTGCCGCGAAGGCGCTTTATATTAACTCCGTTTTTTTGTGCTACAGCTATATAAAATGCTAAAAGAATTATTGCAGGCCCATTAATTGTTTGAGATACAGATATTTCACCTAAATCAATCCCATCAAATAGTTGTTCCATATCTGCCAATGATGAAATACTAACTCCACATTTACCCACTTCCCCTTTTGATAATTCATGATCAGGATCATAACCCATTAAAGTTGGCATATCAAAAGCAACAGAAAGCCCTGTTTGACCTTGTTGCAGTAATTGTTTAAAACGATGATTCGTCTCTTTTGGACTTCCGAAACCTGCAAATTGCCTCATAGTCCATAATTTTCCTCGATATAAATTATGATGTACACCTCTTGTGTATGGATATTCTCCTGGAAATCCAATCTTCTCAAGATAATTATCATTGGGGATTTCGGGAAAGTAGCAATATTCTAATTTTTCTCCTGACAAAGTATCAAAATCTGCATTCCGTGATGGAAGTTCTTCTACTTTATTTTGCCATTTATCAAATGCTTTTTTAAATAGATTTAATTGTTTATTCATATAATAATGTTAAAGTGATATAGTTTTTGATTTAGGTTGTAGGACTTTTTTGACATTAGAAAAAATTCCTAGTGAATCTAATCCAAGCATCGATAATAATTGATCTCTTGTACCATGTTCAACAAATGAATCTGGCAATCCAAGTCTTTTTAGCTTACCTTCATATCCATTTTCTAATAACCAGCTAGCAACTCCATCACCAAAACCACCATGAATATTCCCCTCTTCAATAGTAAAAATATTTTTAAATTTCTTTGTTATCGATTTTAAATAAGCTTTATCCATAGGTTTAATAAATCTACAATTAACTACTTCACATGATATCCCCAACTTCTTTAATTCGATAGATGCATCCAATGCGTTATATACTAAGGGCCCAACTGCTAATAATAAAACATCTGAACCTTGGAGAACAACTTCCCATGAACCAATAGGCAGAAGTTCTGCCTGACCCGATTCATCAAATTCAATTGAACTTGCTTTAGGATAGCGAATAGAAAAAGGACGATCATGAATATTTAGTGCAGTATAGAGCAAATGTCTAAATTCATTTCCACTTTTTGGAGCAGTAACAATAACATCTTGTATACATCTCATATAGGAAATATCCAATGCACCATGATGAGTTGGGCCATCTTCACCTGCAATACCAGAGCGATCTAAACAAAAGATTACTGGCAAATGCTGAATAGCACAGTCATGAATGATATGATCATATGCTCTCTGTAAAAATGTTGAATAAATAGCTGCAATAGGCCTTACCCCTTGCGTTGCAAGTCCTGCTGAAAATGTAACCCCATGACCCTCAGCGATTCCCACATCATAATATCTATCCGGAAACTCTTTAGAAAAAGGGACTAAACCAGTCCCTTCTCTCATTGCAGCAGTTACACAAACTGTATCATCTCTATTTCGTGCTATTTCACATGATAGTTTTCCAAAAACATCTTGAAAAATAGGAACAGAAATTTTTGAAGTATCAGGCCCAATTTTATAAGGCAGTTTTTCTTTATTACCATTTGGTTTCACTGCATGATATTTTAATGCATCATCATGATATTGACGATTTTCCATATTCATTGAAACCATGCCCTTACCTTTTTTTGTTAATATATGTAATAATACAGGTTTTTGAATATCTTTAATGTTCTTTAATGTATGCAATAATTCATCTAAATCATGACCATTAATTGGCCCAAAATAACGAAAACCTAGCTCATCAAATAATATACCAGGGACTAAAAAACTTTTTAAACTCTCCTCAATTTTTTTTATTAAAGTTCTAGTAGTATTTTTTGCAAGGGGTAATTTCCCAGTTAAGTTCCAAATTTCATTTCTAATACGATTATAAAGTGGATTTGAAATCAATCTAGTAAAATATCTTGAAATTGCTCCTACATTAGGACTTATAGACATTTCGTTATCATTTAAAATTACAAGAAGTTGCTTTCCTAAGTCCCCTGCATTATTAATTCCTTCATAAGCAAGACCACCTGTCATAGAACCATCACCAATAATTGCTGCAACTCTAAAGTCTTGATCAGTCTGAGTCCTAGCCTCAGCAATGCCTAATGCTGATGAAATAGATGTTGATGCATGCCCAGCGCCAATAACATCATATTTACTTTCAGAGCGTTTAAGAAATCCACTTAGACCATTAAATTGGCGAATTGTACCAAATTGAGAAAATCGCCCTGTTAATAACTTATGTGCATAACCTTGATGACCAACATCCCAAATTAATTTATCCTTAGGAGTATTATAAATATAATGAAGAGCAACTGTAAGCTCGACCACACCTAATGTAGGTGCCAAGTGTCCCCCAATCTCTGTTATTGTTTCAATTATATATGCACGAATTTCATCACAAAGTTTATGAAGATCTTTATTTGAATATTTTCTAATATCCTCAGGGTTTTTAATATTGGGTAAATATTTAAGTTGCATAGACTTTATCAAAATTTTTGTAATAAAACGGACTAGTATTATCAAACAAGATTTGATGAAAGAGATCAATCTTATCTAATTCAGGATGAAAGGAGAGCCCTAAATGATGCCCAGATAACACTGCCGTTGGAGAATCATTAAATTTTCCAAGGACATGTATATTTTCTCCAGTGTATGATATTTTTGGAGCACGTATTAAAGTTGTTGCTAATTTAATTTTCTTCTTAGGATTTATATTATAGGTTACAATTTCTGTAGAAGAGTTCAATTGACGACCATAAGCATTTCTTTCTACAAAAATATCTAATAATCCTAATGGGTTAACTCTATTATCATCTACCTTTTTTGACATCATTATTAAACCAGCACAAGTACCCATTACTGGATAATTTGTGCCAAACTCAATTAAGGAATCACGCATATTAAAAGTGTCAATTAAAAGAGAAATAGTTGTCGATTCACCGCCAGGAATTACTAGTCCATCAACTAAATTTAAATCTGATGGCATCTTAACAGGCATAGATTCAATTTCTAATCTCTCAAAAACACGATGATGCAAAGCAAAATCTCCCTGTAATTCTAATACTCCTATTTTGATTACCAACCTCTTTCTTGCAATCTTTCTTCTTTTGGAATTTCAGACATATCTAAACCTTTCATTGCATTTTTTAAACCTAAACTAGCTATTGCAACTCTTTTTGCATCTTTAAAGTGAGTTGTCGCTTCTACTACAGCTTTTGCTCTTGCACTAGGATCATCACTTTTAAATATACCTGATCCGACAAAAACAGATTCTGCACCTAATTGCATCATAAGTGAAGCATCTGCGGGTGTTGCTATACCTCCTGCAGCAAAATTTGGCACAGGTAATTTTCCTAACTTTGATACTTGTTGAACTAAAGAAAGAGGAGCACCTAAATTTTTAGCTTCAGCAACTAATTCGTCTTTCTCTAGTTTTGTAACCCTTTTTATCTCAGAAACTAAAGTCCTCATATGTCGTACCGCTTCGACTATATTTCCACTTCCAGCTTCGCCTTTAGTTCTAATCATTACGGCACCTTCAGAAATCCGACGTAGGGCTTCACCTAAATTTCTACAACCACATACAAATGGAATTTTAAAATCATGCTTCCATATATGATTATGCTCATCTGCTGGGGTTAAAACTTCACTTTCATCAATAAAATCAACATCTAGAGTTTCTAAAACTTGAGCTTCTGCAAAATGTCCAATTCTACATTTTGCCATAACTGGTATAGAAACTTGATCTTGAATACCCTTGATCATTTCAGGGTCGCTCATACGAGAAATGCCGCCATCTTTACGAATATCTGCTGGAATACGTTCTAAAGCCATAACAGCGCAGGCACCAGCATCTTCAGCTATTTTAGCTTGATCAGGTGTTGTAACATCCATGATAACTCCACCCTTTAACATTTCTGCAAGACCAACTTTTACTTCAAAAGTACCTTTACTCATAGATAAGTTCCTCCTCGGTCACATGACCAATCTTTTTTATTTTTTCTATTACACCATCAATAATATTATCTGGAGTAGATGCACCAGCTGAAATTCCAACTGAATCGCAATTATTAAACCAGTTTTTATCCAATTCTTTTTCAGATGTAACCTGGTAAGATCTTTTATTCCTTTCAAGTGCTAATTGAGTAAGTCTTTTAGAGTTTGCACTTGTAAAAGAACCTATTATTATCATTACTTCGCATTGTTTCGCTAATTCTTTGATTTGTTCATGGTTTCTACGAGTAGGATAACAAATTGTATTAACAAACCTTAAATCATATACCTTTTCCATTAAAATATTAATAATATCCTGTACATTCTCAATCATTTGAGTAGACTGACTAACAACCCCTGCTCTTTTTATTTTACGAAGTGATTTTGCTTCTTCTATATTTGCAATAATAATTGGTTTATTTACTTGAGCAGCAATTCCTACTACTTCATCATGACCATGGTCGCCTATAATAATTGTCCGACGTCCTTCTGATTCGAGCTTTTTTACTTCATCATGAATTTCCGTTACAAGAGGGCAAGTAGCATCTATTATATCTAAATCTCTATTCTTAGCAGTTTTCCATATTTCAGGAGAAGTGCCATGGGCCCGAAATAATATAGGTTTATCTGATGGAACTTTATCTAAAGAGTCTACTACTTTAGTACCAGATTTATTTAAATCATTAACTACATTTTCATTATGAACAATAGTTCCCAACATATAAACTTCTTCTTTTGCTTTTGTAGTCTCATAAGCAAGATTAACAGCATCTCTAACTCCAAAACAATATCCAGCATCTTTTGCCAATATTATCTTCATCGGGATATAACCATTTTATTTTGAAGAAAATCAATAGAAGTATTAATAACTTTATCCTTTACATCATTTAATGAACCTTGAATCATAGCACCAGCAGCAAAAGCATGGCCACCGCCATTTAATGACTTGGCTATACCATTTACTTTAAATTTACCTTTTGAACGAAAATTCAACCTGCAACTTGATGAACTTTGCTCAAAAATCATAAGCGCAACTTCTACGCCACGTATACTTCGTACAATATCAGAAAAACCTTCTACATCTGCATTACT